>ULQT01011442.1_pt1 | contig 10618 bp, 8 predicted proteins | sample 1954791 | NCBI WGS metagenome assembly ULQT01 (sample SAMEA4835663, study PRJEB28245) | human gut metagenome | biome: gut microbiome; material: fecal sample | place: Denmark | collected 2008 | reverse complement strand
TATCAGTTTTTTGAGTTTACACAAAACTTGAAACGGTCTCGCGACCTTTTTTTATCAACCTGAACCTTTTTTGTCGGGACGTGACATCTATTATATAGATACATGTGAATTTAATCCATTGGTGTGCATGTTTCTCGCATCATGTTTGCAAACTGTAGTTCATAAGTATCCTTATAATTTTGGCCTGTTTCCTGATTTGCTGAAGGAAGAAAAGATTAAACTTCCGGTTATTGCAGATGGTACGCCTGATTGGATTTATATGGGTGAGTACATGAGAATGAGGATGGAAAGCGCAAAAACCGATTTGGTTAATATGCAGTCAGCTTTATAAGCAAACCATCATAAAGCCCGTCGACCTACTGGTCGGCGGGCTTTATACATGACTATTTCATTTTGGATTCTGAAAATTTAGGAATTCTGAATACGTAAGAATATTATCTTCTCCAACCATTTCTGTAAGGAATTTTCTAAACACTCGATCAATAGGGACAGAAACGAAAAAATAAAGCCGTTTTTTAGGCCTGGAACAACACACATAAAACAAATTGCGATTCCTTATGTATGCTGCCTCTTTATCCTGTGGATATCCATTTTTAATCATAGGGACATAAGTTTCAAACTGATACTGATTCCATCCTTTGCTTATAACAAAAATCACATTATCGTATTCCTCGCCTTTAACGCCATGCTCTGTAGAAAAGTCTGCTTCCGGATGAAAATAATTGATTGCTGCCAAAAACTGTTCGTATTCTATGTCCAAAAAATCCTTAATTGTCACATCGGCTCCCGAATACATTGTTTCTGGTGCATTTAGATATAGATCATAATACCCTTCAATTTTTGCTGGAATCGGAATCAACTTTGATTCAAATACCGTTTGAAGAACATCTACACTGGTTTTTTTGCGTGCTATTTTCAAAGCTTCTTGTAGGTTTTTCCATTTAACTTTTTCAGATTTTTTGGTGATAGGATAACGCTTTAGTTTCAGCGTGTCAAACAGTAACTGCATATCATTGGTTTCTAAGGCTTGATATATTGGTTCAAGCTGGTCCATAAAAAATAGCAGAAATGGATCTTCTTTATCTCTAAGACCATCCTTTAAGATATCTAAAAGTTTATTATATCCCTGTTGGGCAGCGAGAACTCGATGTGTAATCATTAATGTCTTTACATTTTCACTGGCAGGAATGCAGCTGTGTTTAATATGCTCCATTAGACCATTAAGTCTTTCTTTTAATTCAGGCGAAGGCAAATCGCCCTTGAAATTTCGGTCCGTTCTTCGCTCTCCTATATAATCATCACATGTAATAACTGTGACTTCTCCAGCAAAGTTGTCAATGGCAGAGCGCTGAGGAAGCTCCGGTCTAATAAAGTTTAATAGATCTACAATTTTAGGTGCAGAACGGAAATTGGCCCCCTTCTTTATTTCAACAATATTTTCGTGCTGTATTAAACCGCATGCCTTATTTGATTGATAAATGGTTTGCCATGAGTCTCCAAAAAATCCAAATTGAGGACCAGAATTGAGTGATATAAAGTATTCCAAAAATCGGTCAATAATTGGTTTTAAGGAATCTTGATATTCGTCTATTAGAATTAATGGATATTTATCGCTAAAAACGCGGCGAAATTTTGCATTATCTAAAAGAGCAGCAAACAATCGAATGACATCATCATGGTAAAGATACATGATACCATTTTCATTATATCGATGTCCTAATGTATACTCTACTTTTCTAATTGCAAAAAAATCTCCTTCGGTTGACCGAAATGTCTCATCTTCACTTATAAATTTGATGAGGGTACTCTGGTATTGCTTAATTGCATTCCATGCAAAAGAGTGAATTGTTGACGGAATAATAAAAGAATCATTTGCAAGCCGTCCGGAGATAACATCCACTGCGGCATTTGTATAAGTAATACATACTACATGCTGGTTCTTTTTGCGGTACTGCTTCCATTTATTTACTTGTATCCACTCAATAACCTTATTAAGTGAATAGGTTTTGCCTGACCCGGCCCCAGCTTCAACACGAAAATTATATCCCTTTTGAAGGGTATCGATAATCTGTAAGTCTATTTTATTAGCTTCCTCTTGTGCTAACTCAAAGTTTGATTTTTGAGGTTCCTTTGACATACGTTTCCCCTCCTTACACAAGGACTTTTTGCTTATTGAGCCATATCAGACCATCTTTAAGATACTTGGGAATAGAATAATCAGGGCAATCACAAATCAATCTGAGCGCAAAATCTGTTTTACTTTTTTCTGTAAATTCCAATTTTTCCTCTGTAACAGGATCAGCTAACCCATAAAAAGCTCTATTCACGTTTTTGATGGCTTCTTCTAAGGATCTTCCGCATAGTCCATTTTCAGCAACCTGAAATTCTATATGGCATTTATCTATGGTTTTCTCGTCAGCTGTTAGATTTATAATATCTTCTAATTTTATTTTGCTTTTGTCAGCACTTGGTAACCCCTTTACTTGTCTAACCCACCATTTAATTGTTGAATTTGATGTGGTTTTCCCTTTGCTCACAACAGATTTAGTTCTCCCATCTTTCATTGCATCAATATCAGTAATAATCAAGCAGGGAATCCCCAAAAAGCGAACAAATGGTATAAATTTATATGCATATGCCCCGCCGATTTCAATTAATGCATAATATTGAGCTGGAAGCTTATATGTTATGGGCGCAAACAGTCCTGATTTATCACATTTTTCTATCATGTCCGGGACAAGCAAACGTTCCGATGCACCTTCCACAAAAATAACCTTATCAGCAAAAAACAGGTCGCAACGGCTCAACGTTAGATACTTCTTGATAAAATCCATATTTTCGGGATCTTCTGCACCAAAAGCGCCTAAATCCTTATAAACAACGCCTCTTTTTGTCTTTTGTGCATACCGGATATTGGAAAAATCCATAGTATTAGCAATATGTGCCGAATGCGAAGTCAGAAAGGTTTGAATATGTACATCCGATATTTTTGATAAGAATGTTTGTAAATATCCTGCGAACGTGTGCTGCATTTGGGGATGCATGTGTGATTCCGGCTCTTCGACAAATAATAATGGAATACATGCTGTGTGATCTTGCTTAATTTTTTCTGAGAAATCAGCAAGTAAAAATTCCATCTTTATAAGATTTTTGTAGCCAAGGCCATTATGTGAGCTTGGAAGAGCTTCCCCGGCAAGTGGAGCCGTATAGGTTAATTCTGTTTGGTCTTTTATCTGATTATCAATTTGTAGTTTAGTGTTGACTCCAAGCTGCAATTCCTCTCCGTTCGGATAACCAAAGCCAATAGCCTTTCCAACAATCGAGCTGAGGAGATTACTGCTTTCCCTTTGAATGGATTTGTTTGCTTCCTCAACAGTTTCACGTAGCTTTAATACATCTGCTGCTATTTTGGGGTCTAAATTTTTTATATCGACACTAAAATAGCTACTAATCAGCGTTCCTAAAGAATTATAATTTTGCTCTGTGGCTTCCCCTAATACACGTTCTGCTGGTATTGGATAGAATGGAAAAAGATCTGCCAATTCTTTTTGTGTTTTTATTTGTACATCTGCTTTGTCCTTGGGATTAATAGCATATATAACCAATTCAAACATTTTTGAGAAATTTGCAGAACATACCTCTTTTGTTTCTTGAGGATCTAAGGCAAATGTCCCGTCTTTATAAAAACAGGTATGGAAACAGTTACGCAACGATTCCTCATCCATTTTCAATGAGTATTCAGCTTTAACTAATGCAGTTGTTGTATCAACATCTACATCAATAATAAATGGGGAAAGTGCTCCTAAATTATCTTCCGCATCATCTAAAGAGTAATCGATGAGGAACTCTATTGATGTTAACGGTAATCTTTTGCATAGCTGTTCATACGTTATCTTTTTTCTCATAAATTGAGCCAACAGTATAAACGCATATTTTCGCCTCTGCAAAGGATAATCATCGTATGATAAAACCCTATTTTTAACCACCTTCTCTAAAATGTTCATACACGATGTTTTTGCTGTATTGTTGCGGCCAACAATTAAGGTTATGTTTTGATGAACATCCAGTTCGGCATTAACAATTAATCGGAAATTATTTATTGTAATTTTTGATAAAAGCATGATAAACCTCCTTACACCGTATAGCTAACAGACAATGTATGCTTGTTTTACGTTCATAGGTTCCACATGACGTGTTAGGTATGTGATTGCTTTTTTAGCGAATACTTGACTAATCATTCGATCCCATTCTGCAAGTTTTCGGATTTCCGTTGTCCGGTTCACAAAGTCAAAATATATTTCGCCCCATTCGCCATCGTAGTCTACCTGATACAGATAGATTGCGGTGGCGATTTCTTTTTTCTTTCTGGTAATGTTTTTGCGTTTTAGATGCACAGCGTGCAGAATACCCTCTTCTACCAAAATAGTGGTGAGTTTGTCCAGCGCCTTACGATATGCACGTTCCGCACCACTGGTTCCGCTTCCCTCAAACAGAGTAGCAAGCTCCTCAAAGGAAGAACGGCTGCTCATAGGACTTACTCTGCCGCAGTGCATACAGATAGCATTGCGTTTTTCCAGCAAAGTCTGTTCCCGATAGTCGAGAGTATCAAAAGCTTTTTGAATGGCTTCAGCTTTGATGCCATTCCAGAGGATTTCGGCGTAGTCCCAGTGATCGTCTCGGCTGACATCTTCACCGGTTTCCTCGCTGTCTTCATCTTGTCGGGAAACATAGAATGATTGGCGACTGCGAAGCCCTTTTGCCGCCTTCAGATATTCAGCAGCCGTTTCCTGCTTACAGTTCTTTTCAGCCGCATATTCGGAGATGGTTTTCTGTGCATGTTCTCCCGATGTGCGGTATTTCCATGCAATTCCTCGAATTTTCTTGTATTGATCCAGAGAATCCACAGACCAACTTTCTTCCAGCATACGACAAGAAAGAAGAGCATCTGTGATAAAAGGATACAAATATGTTGTAAAGTCAGCTCCTATGCTGGGATCATAATCTAAAAAGCGCTCAATCACAGCCACAACGCAGGCCATTTTATAATCAAGGAAGCGCTCCGGATCATATCGCTCATTGCCGTCGCTGCGCCAAAAGTTATAAATCCGTCCATTGAGCATCTTTTCATAGTGATGCAGAAAGAAAGACAGGTACCTCAAATTATTCTGTTGCTGTGCCTGGATGATATAGTCATTCAAATTAGATACTTTAGGCGGCTCCGGTTCTAACTGTAAGGTGCGCTCTGCTTCCATGCGAGACAAGTTTTCACCGGTATAAAATCCATATTTTGAGGAATATCCCTTCAAGTTCCATTTGTATTCCGGCATCGGCGCACCTCCTTTCAATCATGCACTTTCAGTTTCTAACTTATTTTAAGTGCAATAAAATACACCGGGAAATCAAAGCCGTCTCTGGTAAGAATCATTGATGCTATCCGTGTCGCAGCATTAGGATGAACTAACGGAGAAAAATTTTCCTTTATCTGAAGTGGAAAATCATAGTGCAGAATATGCTCAGAATACCTTTCCCAAAATGCTTCAAAATTTGCTGAATTAACATAGGCTACAATAAAAGTAGCGGTACCTAAGGCATTATAATTCGTTATTAATTTACTGATATGTCTGTCTATATAATCGGCATTTACGCTATTTAATTTCATACCTTCAAATATGCCGATTTCTTTCCCGTCCTTAGTTAACAGGATATCAACCTCAGCAGCATCTTTGCCGCTCGCAGACACACCGTGTCGAGATTGATCTTTTACTTCGAGATACCCCTTAGCAAAAAACATATCCCTAAAATAATCGTTGATACTATTTTCTGAACTTTCAGCGTTGAATAAAGCATTCCAACATACACGTTCTCCTATTTGGACTAAATCATTGAGAACATTTTTGGCTGTTTGAATATCACAATTTAATCTTTCCTCATTAGACGAAGGACTTTCTACATCTTCCAATGAAACATCCGCATCAAAATAAACAACGTTTCTAATGAGGAATCCAGACTCGCTTGGTTTAAGAGCTTTTCCAATAGCGTCTTTTAATTTTTTATCTGCACGTTTTAATACGGAAATATCCTTGTCTGTACCCTCAAATTTAAAGTCAAGAGCTCTTTTGTTCCAGTTATCCCCTCTTAGACCAGCATAATATGCTAAACCAACATCTTCATACTCATACTTGCAGTGCTGAAATGCTTCTGCCAATTGTCTATTGGCTAATTGCAAAAGGTACTGAACAACACGCTTTTCAAAATTTTCTGGAAGAATATATGTAAAATCAAATTCACCCATATTAGATACCTCATACATTAAGTTGTTACTTTTGTTTTACTTCTCGTAATAAGGATTCCTGTTCCATTTCCGACTCATAACACCCTTTGGCATAAGACACGTTGCTCAATGCCCGCAGCATTTTATCTTTTGCTAGTTTTTTCATACGTTTGGCAATGTCAGCATCGAGAGTCCCACGCTTGACATACCGGTTAATGGTGTTACAGCGGCGTTCATAAATCTGCTTGATAGGATGGTCAGCAGCAAGTTCACGCTGTGACCTTCCTTGCAGGTTTCCAATTTGGCGGCAAGTTCGATGGAGCTTATCCCCTGGAGCAAGATTACCACAGTATTTGGTATGCCGGGCATTGGTGGTCAAAAACCAACGTCCGCAGATGGGGCATTTCTTCGGCGCATGGCCTACACAAAGCCCTTCAAAGAGGTCGGAGCGGAACATCCCCACAAAGGACACATAGTGCATCCGCTTGACCAGTTGCGGCGTGTTGCTGCCGGGCTGTATCGCAGGTACATACTGCACGGAAGCGTTAGTCAGGGACATCCAGCTTCCATCCTCTTCCGACAAGCTGGGATTACTGGAGAAAAAGTCCCCAAAGGAAGCAGCATATCCGCTGGGCGACCGTTCCTGTTCTGCGGTATTGAGCGACTCCGCAAACTGGAGCATAGTATCCTGGAACTGTTCCAGAGAATAGCCCAAATGTGCCAGCACAGGGACAACTCGCAGAAGTGTCAGCGCCTTTTGATATTGAGGGTCTAGAGCATTCATCAAATTTCCGGAAGCAAGAGATTGGGCATACGCCATGGCATTTTCCAGATATTCATTCGAAAACACCTTCTGGATATGTGCTGTTATCCGCTTTTCCTCCAGATAGGAAAAGGGAGGAATATCTTTTAGTTTATGGACAATTTGCAAAGCACTTTCTCTGGCTGACGTAAACAATTCTGCATTGGCCATACCAAGCTGCATAGCTCCCATAAATAGATTCAAACTCCCACATAATTCCGTAATCTGTTTAATCAGAGCAGCGGGAATATTGAGAGCATCACATCCTATGGTACCGGACGGAAAGTTTTTTCCCTCATAGCTCACAGTGTCCTGCCAGAAATCTAGCGACAGTATCTGATGTTGTACCACGTCCATCCTTATGCCCTCCTCACTTTATTGTTCTAAAGTCTATTATAGCACGTTGTCCTGTTTTTTGAAATCGGTCTGTCCTGCCATTAGCCTGTTTTTTTGAAAATCCAACATAACCATGTCAGAGGGTAAAGAAAAGCCCTCTCTAATTGCAGGTGTAGGAGGGTATGCCACTATCGCAGGAACACAAAAAACACAGATGGAAATGGACACAAAAAGGAGGACGGATATCATGAAAAAAATCGAAACTGGCTGTCAGGACAAGCTGGACTGGTTCGACGGCAAACACATCAACGAAATTTTATTTTGCCAGGAATTTTTGAAAACCCATCCCATGAGATGTATTGGAGGAACTTTATTCACGGTGGATGGACCGGTGGAAAGTGAGGAATTGGTAAAACGTCAAATCATCGATATGATACAGAGCTGCATAACCACTAATCTTTCTAAACGAGCTTCTTCTTTGCTGGAGAGTTTGAAAATTCAAGCCTATTCTGAGCCATTGCCGGTGGAGTTGGATCGCATCCACTGTGCCAACGGTATTTATTTTCTGGATGGCCATTTTGAACCGAAAAAGGTTTTCTGTAACAATCGGTTGTCGGTTAGCTACAATCCAGCAGCTCCAAAACCTCTGCGTTGGCTGCAATTTATTTCAGAACTGCTAGAGGAGGACGATATCCTTACTTTACAGGAGTATCTGGGTTACTGCTTGATTCCATCCACCAAAGGTCAGAAGATGCTTATGCTGATCGGTAGAGGCGGAGAAGGAAAATCCCGTATTGGTTTGATTCTCAACACCATGTTTCACAGCGCCATGAATGTGGGAAATATTCAGAAAGTAGAGACGAACCGGTTTGCCCGTGCCGATCTGGAACATCGCCTTCTGATGGTGGATGACGACATGGATATGAGCGCTTTGCCAAAAACCAACTACATCAAATCTATTGTTACTGCCGAGGCAAAAATGGATTTGGAGCGCAAAGGAATCCAAAGTTATCAAGGCCAGCTGTATGTGCGATTTCTCTGCTTTGGAAATGGTTCACTTACTTCTCTGTACGATCATTCGGATGGTTTTTATCGTCGGCAGCTGATCCTCACCACAAAAGAGCGTCCTGCTGACCGGAAGGACGATCCGTTTCTGGTTGAAAAAATGCTGGATGAGCTGGAGGGGATTTTCCTCTGGTGTCTGGAAGGGTTGCACCGGCTGATTGCCAATGGTTACAGCTTCACAGTGAGCAATCGAAGCGCAGAAAATGTAGAGCTGATCCGCAGAAGCAATAACAACATTTTGGACTTCTTGCAATCTGAGGGATACATCTGCTTTAAGGCTGATGGAGAATCCAGTTCCAAAGCAATCTATGAAGCATACAAAATGTGGTGCGAGGACAATGCTCTGCACGCACTTGCTGCAAATCGTCTTAGCTCCGAATTAGCTCAAAACGAGAAAAAGTACAATGTGGAGGCAACCAACAATATTTATCTTGCCGGAGGTAAAAGGGTGCGTGGATTTGTTGGAATCGAGGTGCTGGTAAGACCATCATTCTGAAAAATCCGCACTTTGAACATGGGGATGGTGTACGTACTGTACGGTGTACGGCGTACGGTACGTACACCACTTCGAGGCTCTATGGTTAAAAACGAAAGGGGCTGGTTAGAACACAGTCAAATCCCTTAGGGGAACTAAGGGCGCACTTCTATACCGCTCCTAAATGGCGGTATTGTGCGCTCTGCGAGGCTAACTTCCGTACTACTAAGCCCGGAAGTTTTGCGGAATTTCATTCCGTACAAGAGGGGTTCCCTCTTGCGCCGCTTGATGCGGCTATCTTCCCTGTAAACCGTTTGCACCAGCAAGCGGTATTTTTTATGCCTGTTTGAAGAAAGGAACGAGTAATTATGCCAAACAAGAAAACCAAAGACGATCTGCTGGCCGAAAAAGTCAGTGCAGAGAAAAAGTTGGAGCAGTACACCCATCAGCTTCAGCGAGCGGTCAATCGCGAAAAATATCTGGTCAAGGGCGAGGCCAAAAAGCGAACCCATATCCTTTGCAATATTGGCGGTGCTGTCCTCAGCTTTTGGCCGGAGATACAGTATTTGACCAAGGTGGAACAGTATCAGATTTTTGAAGAATTGGCCCAATGTAACTTAACAGAATATCTGACAAAAAGGACATTCTAACGTGAGACCATCCGTGAAGAGGTGGGAAATGACGGGAAACCCCGTGAAATCAAGGTTTGTGGCGAATTTCATAGAGAAAAAATGAAGCATCTTTGACAGCGAATTTGAGAATAAGCTGTTTCGGATGCTTTTTTTGTGCCCTTGGAAGGGAGGGAAGTGGATAGAGTGCTTGGAAGCATTGGTTTTACTTGGTTTTTGAGCACTTGTTCTATCCACAACACCTCAAAGTTAGGTTGTAAGGACATTATACATCAGGCATCCTCTTCTGAAAATAGGTCAAGCGTTATAACGTGGCGTTATTGCGTTACTGATTAAGTGTTGTCAATGTGCGTGTTTGTTTCGTAAAGTCCCATAAAATAAGGGTTTTTTGAAAGTAACGCTTTGAAAAAAAGGCGTTACTCAATGCAATCAGTACACGGAACAGGAGAGCCGGGACTGGATGCAATCAAAGTGACAAATTGGAACCTTGCAAATAAAGTTGTCACTTTGGCTTATTTTCAAGGAAAAATGAACTTTTTCGGGAATTGCTTCCCTAAAAAGCAAAGTGACAATAAAAGGGTTACAAGTAACCCAAAAAAGCATAAAAAAATCAGCCAACCATGTCACCATTTTCTGTACCCATCAATCCGGATGATTTTGCAGTCACATCTCTTTCTTTTTTCACCTTCCGGAGCTTTAGTTGCAATAAGCCCATGAGTTCCTCTTTGTCATCTTCAGGAAGCTCCCGGAAACCATTCAACAGCTCCTCTTCCAATTTGCAGATATTGGACTTCTGCATATTGGAAGATATTCCGGTTGCCAACCAATTCATATCACACTCTAACACTTGTGAAAGCTTATAAAATGCAATAACGGAAGGCGTAGTTTTTCCGTTTTCGATTTTGCTCAATGCTCCTGAAGTGATGTCACATCTCTCATATATGTCTGTTTGAGAGAGTTTCAATTCTTTTCTTCTTGTTTTAATACGTTCACCAATTCCCATCATATCTAATTCCATGATGACCTCTCTTTCTGCAAAT
>ULQT01029511.1_pt1 | contig 10626 bp, 9 predicted proteins | sample 1954791 | NCBI WGS metagenome assembly ULQT01 (sample SAMEA4835663, study PRJEB28245) | human gut metagenome | biome: gut microbiome; material: fecal sample | place: Denmark | collected 2008 | reverse complement strand
TCCTCCGACGACCCGCTGGTGACCCTGAGCTACTTGAACGAGACGTTCATGGACTCCATCATGGAGCGGGTGGACCAGAAGATCGCCGCCCGGAATGCCCAGTTGGGCATTTCGGCAGGCAGCGGAGCCGGTGCCGCGTCCAACTTCACTGTGGTGACCCTCACCAGCGGACAAGTCCTCACTGGGGACATCGGCTGTGAGGTAATGCTACGAGTGGGAACGGCTGTGTGCGTTTCTCCCTCCAGCCCCGGTCTCATTGACGAGACCGCAGCCACAGCGCTGAACAACGGCAGTGCGCTGGTCCAGAACCACCTGTACATGATGACCATTGAGGGCCGGGGCGTCCGCGCCACGGCCGGCACCACCAAGCTGCTGGTCCGGGGCAGCTACACCGTCGCCTGATCTCCGCATAAACGGCCCCGCCTGGGCATAGGTTGTGCCAGGCGGGGCCGTTTGGAGAGGGGGCAGAGCGATGGACAAGTTTCCACTGATGCAGGGCTGTTTCTCTGTGGGGGAGCTCATCACGGAGCAGGAGGCGCTGTACACCTGGTTTGAGGCCCGGTGCCGCCTGCCGGGAGAGGGCCTCTGGTGCGCCTGGGCGGTGGGCGACCGGGGAGAGCTGCGGCTGGGCGTTCTGGAGCCCTGTGGGGACCGGGCCACAATCCGGCGGCGGTTTTCCGCCCGGCTGACAGCCCCTCTAGGAAAGCGGCGGCAGGGGGAGATCCGCCCTGCCCATCCGCCGGAGCCGGAGGATTGGACGCCGCTGGAGCGCTCGGCAGTGCGTCTCCATTCCCCATGGCTTCGGGAGCAGCTGCACCTTGTGCCGGGCGTCCTTGTCCGGGAGGAGCAGGGGCGGCGGGAGCTGGCGGTGCCCTATGACGTGGGCCGCCCCTTTCCGCTGACCGCCTTGTTCTGCTTTGCCCATATCCGCCGTATCCATGGCCGGAGCTACGCCATCTTTGCCTTCAACGGGGAGGAGCGGCCGGTGTTCTGAGCCGTCCGGCGGACAGAGACATTTTCAGAAAATTCCAAATGATGTGTTCCACATTTCCCGGGGGTATGATATAATAACCCCAAGACGGCCGTGGCGGAGGGGCTCTCCGCCCGGCCTCAGACACGGGAAGACCTGCCGGCCGGGCGCCGGCGGAGCGTTTGGAGGTCCAGTATGAAGTGTCCCTATTGCGGTTACAGTGAGAGCAAGGTCATTGATTCCCGGCCCGCGGACGAAAACAGCAGCATCCGCCGCCGGCGGGAGTGCCTTTCCTGCGGCAAGCGATTTACCACCTATGAGACGGTGGAGAGCCTGCCTATGGTGGTGGTGAAGAAGGACGGCAGCCGCCAGAGTTTTGACCGGCGGAAGGTGCTGGGCGGCATGATCCGCGCCTGCGAAAAGCGGCCGGTGCCCTTGGCGGAGCTGGAAAAGATCGCCGAGGAGATCGAGCAGGATCTGCAGAACTCCATGGAGCGGGAGATCAGCACAGAGGCCATCGGCGAAAAAGTGATGGAACGGCTGCGAAACGTGGACCAGGTGGCCTATGTCCGGTTTGCCTCCGTCTACCGCCAATTCAAGGATATCGACACCTTTATGACAGAGCTGAACAAGCTCCTGGCCGACAACCGGTGAAGGCCGTCAGAGGACGTTCTTGATATCCAGCCGCTCCGTCTCCGCCAGGAGCCGGAGCTGATCCCGCAGGTCCGAGATCTCCGCCCGGAACTCCGTCAGCTCCCGGGTGGCGGCGAAGGCCAGGGCCCGGCGGTACATGGCCTCCGCGTCGTCCACCGTATCATGCCGCGCCACGATGTGGAGGTAGGTCTGGCTTTCCGACCAGTCGTCATAGCTGCCTGCCAGCGTATCCACGGCCTCGGTCCAGGCCTCTGACTGGGCTTGGGCGTCCGCCTGCTGCAGCTGCTCCCGCCAGCGGACGGTGCTGGCGGTCATGTAGGAGCTGTTCCACAGGGAAAAGACCAGGATGGCTGCCAGGATGCCGACGGATATTCCATACGCCCTCATGACTCTCGCTCCTTTCGGACGCAGAATACCTGCCCCTGTTCGTCCAGGGTCAGGAGGAAGATCTCGCGGGGAGAGGAGGCTTTTTCCCGGGACAGCTGCTTGCGCAGCCAGTTCTCGTCCCGGCCGCAGGCGGTCAGATTGCGGTGGATGACCCGCCCGTCGTTGATGATGACCATGGGCAGTGTCACGTCATCCTCCAGCCCCAGTCCCAGTTGTTCCGCCGTGGGCGGCTGCTGGGCTGTCCAGGGAAAGACGGTCAGCTGGCCGGAGTTTTCCAGCACGGCGTACTTCACGTCCTCGATGCGGGTGACGCCCTGCTCCCGCAGTTCCTCCATCAGCTCATCGATGGTAAAGCGGTTCTTCCGCATGGCGTCCTGCTGCAGCTTGCCGCCCCGGATCAGGACCGTGGGCGTCCCGCAGATCAGCGCCCGCAGCCGCAGGCTGCGGAGAGACAGCTGACTCAGCAGCAGTGACAGGGCCAGCAGCGTCAGGATCGGCAGCAGGCCAGAGAGCAGCGGAATGCCGAAGTCCTGCATGGGCACGGCGGCCAGGTCGGAGATCATCATGGTCAGCACCAGCTCGCTGGGCTCCAACTCGCCGATCTGGCGCTTGCCCATCAGGCGCATCCCGACCACAATAAGGAAATAGAGAATGATCGTTCGGACAAAGGCGGTTATCATGGCGAAAATCCCTCCGTTCCGCTAGTATCTGCCGGAACGGGATTTTTATCCGGGATAAGGCTCCCCCAGGAGGGGGAGATTCTTGTAAAGCATGGAAAGAAAATATAGAGTTATACAGCAACAGTTTTGAGAATTAATAAGAAAAAATAATGATGGATTCAAGTGTTCACAAACAATTACATTTCAAATCGGTAAACGCCGAAAACCGCAGGGAAGTTGAGGGCTTGACTGTCTTTTCTGAGCAGGCTGGTTTTATTGAGAGTGTAAGCGAGTGCTTGCGGGAGGCAGATGAATTGGAGCTGTGGCGGCCTGTTGGTATTTATGACAGCGACACGCTGATTGGTTTTGCTATGTACGGCTATTTTCCAGAGCCGGCTCCGGGACAGCTATGGCTGGATCGGCTGCTCATTGATAAAAGATATCAGGGAAAAGGATATGGAAAACAGGCGGTGCTTTCGCTTCTTGACAGATTGCATACAGAGTATCAGAGCGGCACGGTATATCTTAGCGTGTATGAGAATAATCCCCATGCAATCAAGCTCTACCAACAGATTGGTTTCCGGTTTAACGGGAAATACGATAGCAAGGGGGAACATATCATGGAGTATCATTTTTGAGAGATGTAGAGCCAGTCAACGGTCAATATGTGCTGAATCGTCTTAACAGACCTATTTAAGATGGGCTTATCAGGCGCATATTATAGTGACCGCATTAAAATCAAAAAAAGAAAAATCGCAGATGTGAAAGGAGTTTATGGGCCGCGGCCCATCACAGCGCCAGCGCCCGCCGCCAGCGGCGGGACGACGAGGGGAAGGGAGTATCGAAGGATTCGGCGGATGCCCTTCCGTGCCCACGGGCGCGTACACAGCCGGCAAATATGCGGGCAACCGCAAAACAAGGGGGCTGTGACCGTGAAGAAAGTGACAAATGACTGCGTGTTTGTCCTTTTGACCATTCATTACAGAATCTTCAGGAGGATTATCAAATATGTGCGGAATCATCGGATTTGTAGGAAACGAGCCCGCGGCCCCCATTCTGCTGGACGGCCTGGAGCGGATGGAGTACCGGGGGTATGACTCCGCCGGCGTGGCGGTGCGGTCCGAGACGGCGGGACTCCAGGTGCGCAAGACCAAGGGACGGCTTCAGGTCTTATCCGACCTGATCCACGGCGGCGCGGACCTGGAGGGGAACCTGGGCATCGGGCATACCCGCTGGGCCACCCACGGGGAGCCAAATGACATCAACGCCCATCCCCACGTCAGCGAGAACGGGCGGATCGCCCTCGTCCACAACGGCATCATCGAAAACTATCTGGAAATCAAGGAGCACCTCATGCGCCAGGGCGTCCACTTCACCTCCGACACGGACACGGAGGTGGTGGCACAGCTGCTGGAGTTCCACTACAACGAATGCCACAACATGCTGGAGGCTGTGGGCCGCTGCCTGCGGCGGATCGAGGGGTCCTACGCCTTCGGCATCATCTGTGCGGATTACCCCAACGCCCTCATTGCCGCCCGGAAGGACAGCCCCCTCATCATCGGCTACGGTCAGAACGGCAACTTCATCGCCTCCGACGTGACGGCTGTCATCAAGTACACCCGGGACGTGGTGTACATGGACGATGGGGAGATCGCTGTCCTCACCGCCGACAGCGTGGACGTGTTTGACGACGAGCTGCTGCCGGTGGAGAAGACCCACAGTCTGGTGGACTGGGATGTGTCCGCAGCGGAGAAGGGCGGCTACGCCCACTTCATGGCCAAGGAGATCATGGAGCAGCCGGAGGCGGTCCGCAAGACCATCTCCCCCCGCATCCGGGACGGCCGTGTGGTGCTGGACGATCTGCATCTGACGGCGGAGTACGTCCGCGACCTCTCCCGGATTTACGTCATCGCCTGCGGCTCCAGCTACCATGTGGGCGTAGTGAGCAAGTACAGCTGGGAAAAGCTGCTGCGCCGCCCGGTGGAGGTGGTGCTGGCCTCCGAGTTCCGGTACTGTGATCCTCTGGTGGACGAAAAGACTCTGGTCATCGTCATCAGCCAGTCTGGAGAAACCCTGGACACTATGGCCGCCATGCGGGAGGCCAAGCGCCGGGGCGGCCGGACCCTGGCCATCGTCAATGTGGTGGGCAGCTCCATCGCCCGAGAGGCGGATGACGTGCTGTACACTTGGGCCGGGCCGGAGATCGCCGTGGCCACCACCAAGGCATACACCACCCAGCTGGTGCTGATGGATCTGGTGGGCCTCTATCTGGCGGACCTGCTGGGTACGGTGGAACAGAGCGAGTATGACACCATTCTCTCCGAGATGCAGCTGCTGCCGGAGAAGATGCGCCAGTTCCTCTCCCACACGGAGGACATCCAGTATTACGCCTCCCGGTACTTCAACCACGACTCCATCTTCTTCATCGGCCGGAACCTGGACTACGCCATGGGCCTGGAGGGTTCCCTGAAGCTGAAAGAGATCAGCTATATCCACTCGGAGGCCTACGCCTCCGGCGAGCTGAAACACGGCACCATCTCCCTGATCGAGCCGGGGACCCTGGTGGTGGCCCTGGGAACCTACGCGCCTCTCTTTGACAAAGCCATGAGCAACGTGGTGGAGGTGAAGGCCCGGGGGGCCGAGGTGCTGGCCCTGACCACCGAGGACTTCCGGGAAAAGATGGAGAAGACTGCCGACGCCACTGTCTCTGTGCCGGTGACCCATCCCATGCTCCAGCCCTCTCTGGGCGTGGTGCCCCTGCAGCTGTTCGCCTACTATGTGGCGCTCCAGCGGGGCTGTGACATCGACAAGCCCCGGAACCTCGCCAAGAGCGTGACTGTGGAATAACGAATTGCCGCCCGGACCATCTGGTCCGGGCGGTTTTTTTACTTGACTTATATAGGGAATCGATATATAATGGCGCTGTCAAAATATATAGAATATCTATATAAGGAGGAAGTCTATGGAGGCCGATAAGAGTCTGGTCAGCGGCAGCATGGCCCTGTTGGTCCTGAAGCTGCTGGAGGACGGGGACAAGTACGGCTACCAGATGACCAGCGAGCTGCGGCAGCGGTCGGAGGACGTGTTCCACCTGAAAGCGGGGACCCTGTACCCCCTCCTCCACAGCCTGGAGGAAAAGGGGCTGGTCACCGCCTACGAGCGGGAGGCCGCTGCCGGTAAGCCCCGGCGGTACTACCATCTGACAAAGGCGGGGGAGGCCGCCCTGCGGGAGAAGGAGACGGCGTGGCACACCTATGCCGATGCCGTGGGCCGTGTGCTGGGGGGAGGTGCCTGCTGTGCCGGGACCTGAGAGCGTCCGGGGCTATCTGGACGCGGTGGAGGCACAAATCCGCTGGAAGCGGGCCCGGACTGTGGCGGCCCGGGAGCTGGAAACTCATCTGGAGGAGCAGCAGGAGGAATTTCTGGCCGAAGGCCATCCGCCGGAAGAGGCGGAGCGCTTGGCAGTGGAGGATATGGGGGACCCGGTGGCCGTGGGCGCGGACCTGGACCGCCTCCACCGGCCCAGGCCCCAGTGGGGGATGCTGGGCCTGACCCTGGCGCTGCTGCTGGTGGGCGGCTGGTTGCGGTACGCCCTCACCCGAGCGGGAGCACCCTGGGATGAGGATCTGGATCCGCTGCGCTGTGCTCTGTCAGTGGTGACCGGGGCTGCTGTGCTGGTCGGAGCCTACTTCCTGGACGTCTCCCGGCTGCTGCGCTGGGCCAAGTGGGTGTACATCGGTGCGGTGATGGCGGGGGTATTGTCCCTACATCTCTCACCCAATGTCAACAATGCCTCTTATTTCACCCGGTATGTGGTGCTGTTCTATCCGGCAGTCTACGCACTGTGGCTGTATGCCTGCCGGGGAAAGGGCTGGCGGGGCCTGCTGGCTGCCGTGGCGGGCGGCATCCCTTTGACGGTGGTCTGTATGTGTGCGCCCTTTATTCAGGGGATGATTCAGGTGATGGTTATTGGCTGCTTTCTGCTGTTGCTCGCTATCCAGATGGACTGGTTCACCGTGCCCCGGCGGCAGGGACTGGCGGCGGTGGGCGGACTGGCCGCTGTGATGACTGGAGCGGTGCTGTGGATGCTGTTGGTGGCGGGCTATAATGCAGCGCGGATTCAGATTCTCCTGCACCCGGAGATAGACCCACAGGGGGCGGGGTATCAGGCTGTAATGGCTCGCCGGATACTTGGGGCATCCCGCCTGATGGGGAAGGGAGGAGACCTCTCAATCCAGCCGCAAACGGTCTGGGGCAGGGAACTGCTCCCGGAGATGATGCTGCCGGAGTGGAACCACGATTTTCTGCCCACCACCATGGTCTACAAACTGGGGTGGTTGCCCTATCTGCTCCTGCTGGCAGTTTTGGCTGTCCTGCTGCTGTGGATGCTGCGGCGATGTGCCTGCCAGCAAAGCCAGAGCGGAAAGCTGCTGGCACTGGCCGTTGTCCTGACGCTGGCGGTGCAGTCGGCCTTTGCGGCGGCGCTGAATCTGGGCTTTGTGCTGTTCAGTGCCCAGCTCCCTCTGGTGACGGGAAATCTCCACAGCATGGTGGACTGCGCCCTGATCGGGTTGGCGCTGTCGGCCTTCCGCTCAGAGTCCATTTTGCGGGACGCGGTGGTTCCGGTCCCGCGGCCCCCGCAAACACAAACAGCTTGACCAGAAAAGACAAGGGCGGAGAGGGAGCCCCTCTCCGCCCTTGCTGTATGCAATTCGTCAGTTGGCCTCCTGAATCAGGAAGGTCTGGTTCCCCACCCCGTCCGCGGATTTCTCCACTTCCAGGTCCTCATGCGCCTCCTGCACCGCCAGCTGCGCATCCGTCATAGGCTCCCATGGGATACCGGTACTCTCCACAAAGGCCCGGGCAGCGTCCGGATCGGCTGTATGTGTGTCCAGCGGCAGGGTGAACATGCAGCCCGTCACATTGTCCCGCAGATCCACTGTGCCGTCTTCTGCCAGGGAGAAACGCTCATAGGAGGGGGCGGCGAATCCCTCATACAGCGCGAGATATACCGTGTGATCCGAAAATATCTCCAGGCTCTGCGTGTCCAGTACATAATAGGCCCGGCCGTCCCGCAGAAAGGAGGAGCAGGCACCGTTCAGGGTGAACACGTTGACGGCCCGGGGATCATAGCCGGACACCAGGGGCGTAACAGTGAAGGCCCCGCAGGGGACCACGTCATAGTTCTCCTCTGTCAGGGGTGTGCCGTCCGTTCGGACCACGGACACCACGGCATAGGTGCGGCTTTCCTGGACATCGGCGCACCACTGGGAGATGTTGGCGCCGCTGACCATCCCCATCAGGGTGACGGTGTAGTCCCCAACGGTCTGGGTCTCATTGAGGATCACGGCGGCTTCGCTCTGGAAGGCCTCCGCCAACATTGGATCGTTCAGTTCCTCCGCAACCTGGGCGGGGGTCAGCCACAGCACGGCGGCGGACACAGTCACGGCCAGGAGGGCCACGGCCGCCGCAGCCAGCAGGGTAATTTTTTTCGTGCGATTCATGGACATCTTGTTCTGCTCCTTTTCAGATGCGTGCCGCATGGCTGCCAGCTTTTGAAGAGTCCGCTCCTCGAAGTCCGGGGAGAAGTCCACGGCGTCAAATGCGGCGCGGTAGTTCTGGCGATTCATTCCACATCCTCCTTTAAAAGTTGGCGCAGCCGCTCCCGCCCCCGGGAGAGCCGGGTCCCCACGGTAGGGAGGGGGATTTGCAGCAGCTTGGAAATCTCCTTGATGGAATAGCCCTCATAATAATAGAGGTGGATGACAGCGCTGTACTTCGCCGGCAGGGCCTGCACGGCGGAAAGGATGGGGGAGGGCTCCGGCATCTCTCCGCCTGGAAGGACCTCCGCGGTCTCCAGGGGGAGATTCCGCCGCTCCGCCGCCCGGGCCATGTCGCAGGCCCGGTGGAGCGTGGTGCGGATCAGCCACGCCTTTTCGTGCTCCAGGTCCCGGAAGTGCGGCCGGGTGGTCAGCAGCTTCAAAAAGACCTCCTGCACCACGTCTTCCGCGTCGGCGGGAGAGGACAGGCGGGTCATGGCGATCCGCAGCAGCATGGGGCTGTACGCAGCCACCGTGCGGCGGATGGATTCGTCGGTACCAAACGAAGTCAGGGTCCTCAGCTCCTTTCACCCATAACACGGACCAGCCTGCCCGGATTATTCACCTTCCGGAAAAATTTGCAAAGCCCGTTTTCTGCCTGCGGGAGATTGACAGGGAGAAGCGGCTGTGATAATATGTAAACCAATTATAGCGTCCCTCCGCACTGCGGTGGGACTTTTTTGGGACACGGTATGTCGAAAAAACAGGAAAGGAAGCGGATCATGGGAAAAAAACGGGTGTTTGCGGCGCTGCTGGCGCTGGCAGTGACAGTGGGGTCTCTGGTACTGCCGGCCCGGGCGGCCTTTACCGATACGACGGGCCACTGGGCGGAGACCGCCATCACGAAATGGAGTGAGGAGTACAGCATCATCAACGGCTATGAGGACGGCACATTCCGGCCGGACAACTCCATCACCCGGGGCGCCTTTGCGGGCATTCTGGACCGCTTCCTGAAATTCCAAAGCACCTCGCCCGCCGGGACGTTCTCTGATCTGAGCGGGAACTACTGGGAGGATGCCATCCTGAAGCTCCACGCCTCCGGCGTTTACCTGGGCAACAACGGGCAGGCCCTGGCCGGGGACACCATCACCCGCCAGCAGGCGGTGACCATGATCGCACGGGCCTTCAACATCTCGGGGGAGAGCGCAACGGTCTATTACCTGGATGCGGACCAGGTGGCGGATTACGCGAAGCCGTATCTGGCGGAGATGTCCGCCCTGGGCTACATCACGGATTCCTCCGACGGGTACTTCCGTCCCACGGACGCCATCACCCGGGCGGAGATCGTGACGATCCTGGACAACATGATCGAGGTGCTGATCCAGACCAGCACCACCTACACCCAGGACGTGGAGGGCACGGTGATGGTCAACGCGGCGGAGGGGGCCTGCCTCCAGGACATGACCATCACGGGGGATCTGATTCTGGCCCCCGGCGTCACCGGGACGGTGACCCTGGAGAACGTGACCATCCAGGGCGCGGTACGGAACTTCGGCAGCGCCGTGGTCACGGACCTCTCCCAGCGGCCGGAGGAGCCGGAGCAGCCGCCGGCCATCCAGCCCGGCGACGTGTACACGCCCTCGGAGACCACAGGGGAGTATCTGACATACAGCAACCAACAGATCCCCATCTACGCCGGGGTGGAGCGGAACCGCTTCTCCCAGGGAGATTTCATGTGGGACCCGGACCGTCCGGACCGCCTGATCTATACCGGTGACGACTACCGGACCCGCTTCGGCATCGACGTGTCCGCCTATCAGAACCGGGCCAGCGCCAACAACACCATCGACTGGGAGGCCGCCAAGGCCGACGGCGTGGAGTTCGCCATGGTGCGGATCGGCCTGCGGGGCTACGGCTCCGGCAGCATCATGGAGGATGCTTTCTACGCCCAGAATATTGACGGGGCCATGGCGGCGGGCATCGAGACCGGCGTCTACTTCTTCGCCCAGGCCATCACCGTGGAGGAGGCCATCGAGGAGGCGGACTTTGTCATCAGCCTGCTGGAGGGCCACGAGATCGACGGCCCCGTGGCCTACGACTGGGAGATGCACGACAGCACCTACCGGGTCTACGGCACCACGCCGGAGATGGCCACCGCCTGCGCAGTGGCGTTCTGCGAGCGCATCGAAGAGGCCGGCTACGACGCCATGGTCTACGCCGGGCAGTATGTCAGCTACATCAAATATGACCAGGGCGCTCTGGAGCCGTATCTCTCCTGGTACCCCGAGTACAAGAGCGAGAGCTCCGAGCTTCTGTACCCCACCCTGTACTATCACATGGACTACTGGCAGTATTCCAGCAAGTGCTCTGTGGCCGGTATCGGCGGCAACGTGGATGTGAACCTCCAGTTCATCCG
>ULQT01031016.1_pt1 | contig 10677 bp, 11 predicted proteins | sample 1954791 | NCBI WGS metagenome assembly ULQT01 (sample SAMEA4835663, study PRJEB28245) | human gut metagenome | biome: gut microbiome; material: fecal sample | place: Denmark | collected 2008 | reverse complement strand
TTTAAATAAAAGTGTAACCAATCATTGACACTTTAACAAAATAAAAATAACTTTTTATTGTAAGCAGCAAATACTTTTGATATAATTATAAATATGATTAAATCCATATGTAAGGAGATAGTGTAATGAGGGAAATTGATGTGGCAAAAATTACATCAGCTATAAAGGATATGTGTATAAAGGCTAATTGCTGTCTTAATGCAGACGTGTATTCAGCACTTAAAAAGGCTGAAAATGAAGAAAAATCTGAAATAGGTAAAAACATTTTATCTCAGCTTATTAATAATGCAGATCTTGCAAAAAATAAAATGAAGCCAATTTGTCAGGATACGGGTATGGCAGTTATTTTTATGGAAATAGGTCAAGATGTTCATTTTACAGGGGGCAATTTAACAGATGCTGTAAATGAAGGTGTGCGTCAGGGTTATGCGGAAGGTTATTTAAGGAAATCTGTTGTATCTGATCCTCTTATAAGAGTAAATACTAAGGATAATACACCTGCAATTATTCATTATGATATTGTAGAGGGGGATAAAGTGCATATTGAAGTGGCACCAAAAGGTTTTGGCAGTGAAAATATGAGTAAAGTATATATGCTTAAACCTTCTGATGGTACAGAGGGTGTTAAAAATGCCATTATAGACTGCATTGAAAAGGCAGGACCGAATCCATGCCCGCCAATGGTAGTAGGTGTGGGAATTGGCGGTAACTTTGAGATGTGTACAAAACTTGCTAAAAAGGCACTTTTAAGACCTGTTGGTTCTAAATCGGATAAGGAGCATATAAGAAGAATAGAAGAAGAACTGCTTGAAAGAGCAAATAACCTTGGAATAGGACCTCAGGGCTTGGGCGGTAAAACAACAATATTAGGATTAAATATTGAAACCTATGCAACTCATATTGCCGGGTTGCCTTTAGCTGTTAATATAAGCTGTCATGTTACAAGGCACAGTGAAGTTACGATATAATAAAGAATAATGATAGTTATGAATAAAATAAAAAAAGTAAATGAACTTAAGCAGTCAAATAAGAATATAATATCTATTTTGCCATTGATATTTGCTGCTGCAGCTTTTTTAATTGTAATATACTATATGCTGGGACCATCAAAGGGCTATTTACACTCTGATTGTGTTGATACAATGACGTGGGCACAGGCAACAGTTGAAAGCGGGAAGTTATTCAGTACAACTTTTCGTTATCCATATCTGCTGCCGTTTGGAAGTACTTTTTTAGTATATCCTTTTGTAAAAATATTTGGATTTACAATGTTTGCCTACAGACTTTCTATGATTGTTTTTCTTTTGCTTTTTACAGCGGCACTTTACTTTATGTTAAGAGGAATGAAGTGGAACAGAAATTGGGCACTTATTACAGTTTGTATTGAGCTTATCACAGTTTCTTCAAGTGTTAAACTGAGGGAACTTTTCTGGGAACATATAATTCATTATAGCTTAGGTGCTTTTCTGGCTTTTGTTCTTTTGGCACTTTGCTTATACTTTATTAATACATATTATGAAAACAAAAATACTTTCGGAAATAATAAGAAAGTTATTATATATGCGGTTTTAATTGGTATATGGGCGTTTTTTAGTGCTTTTGACGGTGTTACAACGCTTGCACTTTCATCAATACCTGTTATTGGAGGACTTTTGATTGCAGTAGTTTTTGATACTGATAAAAAGGTATTTTCAAAAGAAAACAAATCTTTATTCATATCTGCCGTTATAATAATATGTGCAACAGGTTTGGGCGGATTGGCATTAAGTGCTGTTTCAAGGGGGATTCCTGCTGGATACGGAAGTGCGTATTCTGTAATTTCAGACAGTTCGGAATGGAGTGAAAATGCGTTAAAATTTCTTAAGCATTGGACTTCTTTATTGGGAGCAGATTACAAAATCGGAGCGTCTATAACAGAAGCAGAAAATATTTTTGCAGCTGTAAAAATGGCGGGAAGCCTTGTCCTTTTCTTGGTGCCTGTTTACGGTATTTTTATATTTAAAAAATTTAACAGAAATGAAAGGGTTGTTTTACTTTTCCACTGGTTAATGACTGCGTTTATATTGTATGGCTATGTATTTGGCAATTTATCAAGCGTTAACTGGCGTCTTTCTCCAATTATATGTTCAGCTGTAGTTGTAAATGTAACAGTGTGGAAACACCTTTGGGCAGCAGCAGATAAAAAGAGAGTTTGCACTATTATTGCTTCTCTTGTTGTATCATCTTGTGTTATAACTGTAGGACAGATTGCAGCAATGCCAGCGAATTACGGAAATGACAGCGACAAAGAAAAGGCAATTGAGCTTTTGGAAAGAAATAATTTAACTTATGGTTATGCAACATATTGGAATGCTAATATTTTAACTTTGCTCTCAAGCAGTAAGGTTAAAGTTAGAGATGTAAACTTTGATGAGAGTAATCCAAGAAGAGGATGGCTTAATACCGATAATGTGTGGTATGATGAGCAGCAGGGTCAGGATAAATACTTTGTGCTGTTTACTGCAAGCGAATATGATGATATGGTTGACAGAAATCATATTATTTTGAAAGATACAGAGAGAGTTATAAAAGAGGGTAACTGGGTGGTTCTTGTAAAAGGTAAAAATATTTTCTAATGTATGCAATAAGGAAGGTCTTAGAATGAATGTAAAATTAACTACACCAATAACAAGGGAAAATGCAAGAGAATTAAAGGCAGGAGATTTGGTAACAATAACAGGTGTTATATATACAGCCAGGGATGCTGCCCATAAAAGAATGCTTGAAAATCTTGATAAAGGAATAGAACTTCCTGTGGATTTAACAAATCAGGCAATATACTTTGCAGGACCGGCTCCTGCAAAACCAGGCGAACCTATTGGTTCTGTCGGGCCTACAACGAGCTATAGAATGGACGCATATTCACCGAAAACCATAGAGCTTGGCTTGACCTGTATGATAGGTAAAGGTGCCAGAAGCAAAGAAGTAATAGAGGCTATGAAAAAGTATGGTGCTGTTTATATTGGTGCTGTAGGCGGTGCAGGTGCTTTGTTAAGTACCTGTGTTAAAAAGTGTGAAGTCGTGGATTATGCTGATTTGGGTTCTGAAGCTATACACAGGCTTGAAGTAGAAAATTTTCCGGGCATTGTTATTATAGACAGTGAGGGAAATAATCTCTATGATACTGAACCTCCAAAATATAGAGTATAATAAAAAGGTCTGCTGTATAATCTTTATTATGCAGCAGACTTTAAAATGATTTTCTTGCATCCCTAGTCTAATGGATAAAACGCTCGGCTCCGGACCGGGAAATAGGGGTTCAATTCCCCTGGGGTGCATTTTTAGATTTTTATTGAAAAAACTTATAATGAAATTGATTTATACAGGCAATCTTTCCTGTCATTTTTAACAGGAAAAGAGTTTCTGTATTTTTTTACGTCATTATTTAGGTTTGCAGTTATATTTCCTTCGCTATCAGAAAGCATTTCAATTATATTGCCAGCAGGGTCTATGATACAGCTGTCCCCGCTGTACTCAATGCCGCCTGTATTTCCTGAACAGTTTATTGCTGCTATATAGCATAAATTTTCAATTGCACGGGCTTTCAACAGGGTTTTCCAGTGCTCGTTCCTTGATTTGGGCCAATTTGCTGCAACTGTTATAAGGTCTGCCTTTGCAGATGCTATTTGGAAAATCTCAGGAAAACGCAAGTCATAACATATAAAATTACAGATATTAAAACCCTTATATTCAAATACTGTGATGTTGCAGCCGCTTTTAAAGTATTTATCTTCATTGCTGTAACTAAAAGGGTGAATTTTGATATAGTCTGAAAGTATTTCACCTTTCTCATTTAAAAATGTGTAATGATTTTCTGCCTTATCGTTATTTTTGTATACCCAGCCGAATGCCAATGCTTTTTTGTATTTGACAGAAAGATTTTGCATATAATTAACAGTATAATTGTTATTTTCTCCGGTTATGTCTGTATTCATTGAAAAGCCTGTAAAGCTCATCTCAGGGAAAAACAGACAGTCACTGCTACTTTTTGATATAATATTTTCAGCAGAAGCAAGATTGGCATTTTTATTTTCCCATAATATACTTGTCTGACAAAGTTCTATTTTCATAAAATCACATCCTTTTTACAAGTATATCTGATTTTTTTAATTATGTAAATAATAACTATAAAATTTAAATCATTGACAATTAGACGGTTTACACTTACAATTTAAATATATACTACTATGAGGTGAAGGTATGGAAAAGTTTGAATATATAGAAAGACTGCTGATGTTAGCAAAAATGAATTTTGAATATATTAATATAGATGCCATTTTTTCTGATGAAAGCGAAAATTACAGAAATCCTGTTTCACCGCATAAAAATGAGAAGGTGTCTGTCCGAATCAGAACTGGGAAAAATGATTTGGATAAGGTGTTTGTGTGTTTTGATGGGGAAAACTATCCTATGAAAATTGTAAAATCAGAAGAGTATTTTGATTATTACGAGGGATGCTTTAACTGCGGTGAGAAAAAGAGTAATTATTATTTCATACTGAATAAAAAAGAGCGTGTATATTATTACAACAAACAGGGACTTGTAAAGTCTGTAAACAGTGAGTATAATTTTACAGTTATACCTGAGTTTAAAACGCCTGACTGGGCTAAAGGTGCTGTCATATATCAGATATATGTCGACCGTTTTTATAATGGTGATAAAAGTAATGATGTTGTGGATAATGAGTATGCCTATTTAGGGGTAACATCAAAGTCTGTTAAGGATTGGAATGCTCCTATTGAAAATCTGGATGTCTGCAATTTTTATGGCGGTGACTTAAAGGGTGTAATGGAAAAAATGGGTTATCTTAAAGAGCTGGGAGTAGAAGTTATTTATTTTAATCCTGTATTTGTGTCACCAAGTAATCATAAGTATGATATTCAAGATTATGACAGCATTGACCCCCATTACGGAGTTATAATAAATGACGGAGGAAAGGCTCTGGAAGAGGGCAAAAAGGATAATGCTGAAGCTACAATGTATATGATAAGAACAACAGATAAGGAAAACCTTGAAGCAAGTAACAGGCTTATGGCTGATTTAATTTCTCTAGCCCATAAAAATGGAATAAGAGTAATACTTGATGGTGTATTTAACCATTGCGGAGCTTTTAATAAGTGGCTTGACAGAGAAGGATTTTATAAGAAAAACGGATATGCTGAAGGTGCCTTTATGAGTGAAAGCAGTCCTTATCATAATTTCTTTAGCTGGCACGGAGGACATTGGCCGGGAAACGAAAGTTATGACGGTTGGTGGGGACATTCAAATCACCCTAAACTTAATTATGAAGGTTCAAAGGAATTATATGATTATATTATAAATATAGGCAGAAAATGGGTTTCACCTCCATATAATGCAGACGGGTGGCGGCTTGATGTAGCTGCGGATTTGGGAACAAGCAAGGAGTTTAATATGCAGTTTTGGAGAGATTTTAGAAAGGCTGTTAAGGAAGCTAACCCTGAGGCTCTTATTTTGGCTGAACATTATGGTGACCCTAAAGACTGGCTTTGCGGTGACCAATGGGATACAGTTATGAATTATGACGCCTTTATGGAACCTATCACATGGTTTTTAACAGGTATGGAGAAACATAGTGAGCAGTGTTCATGGGACAAATATAATAATGCAGGAGATTTTGAAGGAAAGATGCGTTATTATATGTCACGATTCAGCTTTGAAAGTTTATCTGTAGCTATGAATGAATTATCAAATCATGATCATTCAAGGTTTTTAACGAGAACAAATAAAAAGGTTGGACGTTTGCATACTATGGGATACCAGGAGGCTGATACAGGGATAAATAAAGATATTATGAGGGAGGCTATAACTTTCCAAATGACCTGGATTGGAGCCCCTACAATTTATTACGGCGATGAAGCGGGAGTAACGGGCTGGACTGATCCTGACAACAGAAGAACATATCCTTGGGGAAATGAGGATAAGGAAATACTTGATTATTACAAGGCACTTATAAGTATTCATAAAAGATACAGGGCTTTTGCCCATGGTTCTCTTGATTATTTGTATATGAGCTATGGTATAATGTGCTATGGCAGGTGGACAGATGATGAAAGAATTATAGTTGTAATAAACAATAATGATAAACCTCAGGAAGTAATTGTTCCCGCATGGAGGGTAGAAGCGGCAAACGGTACCGTATTCTACAGAATTGTTCAGTCCGGAGAGGGCACATGGGACAGAGAGCATAAAGAGTATAAAGTGGAAAATGGCTGTATAAAGATTAAGTGCAAGGCACAGGGCAGCTGTGTGATTGCAGACTGTAAATAAAATTAAGGTATATGTGAATTGTGAGAGGAGACTGTTAAATTGATGAACAGTCTCCTGTTTAAATTAATTCTGCCAGTCTTTGCATACATCTATCCAGCAAAGAAATGATGAAAGCGTTTCAAGTTCAGGTATTGAAAGCTCTACAGCACTGTTGGAACTGCCTGCAGCAGGATATACTGTATCAAAACGCTTGAGGGATACATCAAGGTAAACACTCACATTATTTTTTGGTACAAATGGACATACACCACCGGGAGCATATCCAGTATATTCTTCTACATTATCCCAGGGAATCATTTTTGCCTTTTGGTTAAACTGTTCCTTATATTTTTTGTTGTCAACCTTGGCATCGCCTGCAGCAACAATAAGTATAGGTAAATCGCTGTTTAATAAAAAGGATAAGGTTTTTGCTATTCTTGCAGGCTCACAGCCCACAGCCTTTGCGGCAAGTTCTACAGTGGCACTGGAATCATCAAATTCTTTAATTCTGTCAGCCAGTCCCTTCTCCTTTAAAAAAGTTCTTACTTTATCAATTGACATATTATTTTACCTCCATAACTTTTTAGTATAGTATAAATCTAATGGGTATAATAAACAAGAGTATTTTTACAAAATTAAAATCCTTGACTATATTCCTGTTATTTGGTAAAATAAATTTAATAAATATATGTATAGGAGAGATTAACTAATGAACTTATTATTGTCTTTGTTAACAGAAGCACCTGTTGTGGTTATGGAAAGTGCAAGTGAAGCGGCAACACAGGCAGCATCAACTGCTCAGGCAGCAACACAGGCTGCACAATCCAGTGGCGGCATGGGCTTTGGTACTATTGGTATGATTATTTATGTATTGGCACTTGTAGCTATTTTTTATTTCCTTGCTATCAGACCTTCAAGAAAGAGAGATAAGGAATTAAAGGAAATGCAGGCAGCTATTCAAATTGGTGATGATGTTATGACATCATCAGGATTTTATGGTAAGGTTGTTGAAATGAATGACCAGGTTGTTACTGTTGAGTTTGGTACTAACAGAGGTGTAAGAATACCTATAAAGAAAACAGAAATTATTGGTAATAAAGCACCTAATGTAAGCTCTGAAACAAAGTAGTAATAAATGTATTTCCGGGTGTGGGCAGAGCTCACACCCGAATTTTTTGCTGTTGATAAGGTTTAAAATACCTTAAAAAGGAGGGTTTAATATATGTTGGATGTTGCACTGTTGGGCACAGGGGGAATGATGCCTTTGCCTGAGAGATTTCTTACAAGTCTTATGCTCAGGCTTGAGGGCAGAATGATGGTTATAGACTGCGGCGAGGGAACACAGGTTACAATGAAGCAATTGGGCTGGGGATTTAAAAATATTGACGTTATATGTTTTACACATTACCATGCAGATCATATATCGGGACTTCCGGGTATGCTTCTTACAATTGGTAATTCAAACAGAACGGAACCTCTTGCTTTAGTAGGACCTAAAGGACTTGGGAAAATATATGACGGACTTAAGGCAATTTGTCCTGAACTTCCATTTAGGGTAGATATTATAGAGCTTGAACCCAATGAAGAAATTAGCATAAGTGTTTTTAATATTAAAAGCCTTAAAGTAAATCACAAAATATTGTGTTATGCTTACAGAGTAGACGTAAAAAGAGCCGGAAGGTTTAATGTTGAGCGTGCAATTGCACATAATATACCTAAAAAGCTTTGGTCAGTTCTTCAGAAGCAATCAAGTGTAGAGTTTGAGGGTCAGGTTTATACGTCGGATATGGTACTTGGAGATGACAGGAGGGGACTTAGTGTTTCATACTGTACGGATACAAGACCTGTTGATGCTTTACCTGCATTTATAAATGGGTCAGATTTGTTTGTATGTGAGGGAATGTATGGGGAAGAGGAAAAGATAAATAAAGCTAAAGAGTACAAGCATATGCTTTTTTCAGAGGCAGCGAGAATTGCTAAGGCAGGAAATGTAAGAGAAATGTGGCTCACACATTTTAGTCCGGCTATGCCGTTTCCTGATATGTATATAAAAAATGCAGCGAGCATATTTGCAAATACAAGTCTTGGCAGGGACAGAAGAACTGTAAGTCTTATGTTTGATGATGAGTAATTAAGGAAGAAGGCGTGCAAATGACAGACTATGATATTGTGAAGGAATGCCTTAAAGGGAATAAAGACGCCTTTTCTGAAATTGTTGCACGCTATAAAAATCTTGTGTTTTCAAGGGTATTTGCTGTTATAGGAAATTATGAGGATTCCCGTGACTTATCTCAGGAAATTTTCGTAAAAATATATAGAAATCTGGAGCGTTATAATCCTGACCATAGCTTTGCGGCCTGGATAATAAGAATTACAGTAAATCATACAATTGACTATATGAGGAAAAATAAAATTTCAGTTGTACCTATTGGCGATGAAGAGTACAATATACACCACGTTGAATTATCACCTGAACAGGAGTTCCTTAAAAGAGAAGACAGAGAAAAGCTTAATTCTGCTATTGAAAGACTGTCGGACAAATACAGAATTCCTCTTGTAATGTATTACAGTCAGGGAATGAAGTATGCGGAAATAGGAGAAATACTGAATATTTCTCTTTCAAAGGTAAAAAACAGGATTTACAGAGCAAGAAAAATGCTTAAAATTGATTTGGAAAGAGATGAAGGCTAATGGATAATATAAATATACTAAACGAAGATTTTGAAAATGAGGTAATGGAAAAAATAAAACATACTGAAATTGACAGAAAGCTTAGTCCTGAAGCCTTTGTTTTTGCATCATTCAGTTTTCTAATATGTATTATTGCAGCTATGATTACAGACAAAACTTATTTTGTTGAAATTTTGAGAAATATGGGCTTGTATTCTGTGCTAGGTAAGTATTATAATAGTATAGTAAATTTTTTGGAAGAAATAGTTAGATATATGGATATAAATATTTTTTTTGCTGTGATATTTGTTGCGGCAGGTATTTATTTTGTTGCTGATGGTTTTAGATATGGAGTGAGAAAAAATGGATAAGGATGTTATAATACTTGCGATAGAAAGTTCCTGTGATGAGACATCTGTTGCAGTTGTTAAAAATGGCAGAGAGGTACTTTCAAACATAATTTCATCACAGATTGCCACACATAAAATATATGGCGGTGTTGTGCCGGAAATTGCATCAAGAAAGCATATAGAGGCTATTGATTGGGTAATAGATGCTGCACTTGAAGAGGCTGAAATTGATAAAAGGGATATTGATGCTGTTGCTGTTACTTATGGCCCGGGACTTGTGGGAGCCGTACTTGTAGGGCTTTCGGAAGCAAAGGCTTTGGCTTTTGCCCTTAACAAGCCTTTAATACCTGTACATCACATAGAAGGGCATATTGCTGCAAATTATATACAGAATAAGGAGTGGAAGCCGCCCTTTGTGTGTGAGATAATAAGCGGAGGACATACTCACCTGGTGCACATTAAGGATTATGATAGTTTTGAAATACTGGGACATACAAGAGATGATGCTGCAGGTGAGGCCTATGATAAGGTTGCAAGAGTTTTGGGACTTACTTATCCGGGAGGTCCTCAGATAGACAGGCTTTCTAAAAATGGAAATCCTGAGGCAGTAAAATTCCCAAGAGTTGTACTTGAAAGCGGTACATTTGATTTTAGTTTCAGTGGACTAAAGTCTGCTGTTTTAAATTATATAAACAAGGCGAATATGAAAGGCGAGGATTTTAAAAAGGAGGATATAGCGGCAAGTTTTCAGCAGGCTGTAGTTGATGTGCTTGTTGAAAAAGCTATAAGAGCCTGTAAAGAACTAAGACTTAATAAACTGGCTCTTGCAGGAGGGGTATCTGCCAATTCTCATTTAAGAGAAGAAATGAAAAAAGCCTGTGATAAGGCGGGTATTGAACTTTGTATACCTGATATTGTATTGTGCACAGATAATGCGGCAATGATTGGTGCGGCAGGATATTATGAGTATATTAAGGGAAATACAGCAGGTATGTCTCTTAACGCATATCCAAGCCTTAAATTGGGCGAAAGATAAAGAACTATTTAATGAGAAAAGAGGAATTAAAAGTGAAATTTTCAGATAAATTTGGCAGTATAAAGGAAAATATTCTTGTTGAGCTGGATACAAAGAGTAAAGATATGATTGCTAGGGGAGAGGAGGTAATTAATCTTTCTATAGGTACACCTAATATTCCACCTGCTGACTATGTAGTAAAAACAGTAAGTGAAGCTTTTAAGAACCCTGAAAATTATAAATACGGTATTTCAGAAAGTAAGGAACTTCTTGATGCAGTAGTATATTGGTATAAGAACAGGTATGGAGTGGAACTTGAGCACAAGAACATTGTGG
>ULQT01000122.1_pt1 | contig 10705 bp, 10 predicted proteins | sample 1954791 | NCBI WGS metagenome assembly ULQT01 (sample SAMEA4835663, study PRJEB28245) | human gut metagenome | biome: gut microbiome; material: fecal sample | place: Denmark | collected 2008 | reverse complement strand
CAACGAACACAGCCATGCAGGTATAAAGTTTAATGAGTTAGTGTGGTTAAACCTGAATTCCACCCTCTCCGCCACTTGGAAGCCTCAAGACATCCGATAAAATCCGAAAAGCCCTTGAACCTGATAGTTTAAGATGGTATATTATGAGTATTGAACAAGCACAACGTACTGTTAATCAAATTGATAAAGATATTGCAGACTTAGAGAAGAAAATGGCGGACTTAGTAAAAAAAGAAGCTGAAAAAACAAAGAAAATTGGAGAGGTACAACGTAGTATTACAAAAAGCACATTATCAAGTACATACCAATCAAAAATGCGGCAGATTGAAAATTATCAAAAGGATATTTCCAGAATAGTTTCTGATAAAGCAAGTATCAATCAAAAATTAGCAGATAAGAGAAAAAAGAGGATTGTCGCCGTTGATAAATTGCAGAAGGAAGAAATTGCACAAACGAAAAAGTCAGCTAAACAGCAACAAAATATTTTTACAGCGTATGAACGACAAATAGCAGAACTAACTAAGCAAATCAAAATACAGGAAACAGCTTCTGTAGAAGAACCGCACATATCTGAAAGTAATTCTATAGAGGAATATGATGTTTTGGTTTCACATGCTACAGAAGATAAGGAAAGTTTTGCAGACGAATTTGTTCAGTTATTGCAAAACGATTTTAATCTCAAAGTCTGGTATGATGCTATATCTATTAAATGGGGAGATAGTATTCGTACAGAGATTGATAAAGGATTAAAAAAATCAAAATTTGGTGTCGTCATATTGTCACGTAGTTATATTGGTAAATACTGGACAAACTATGAATTAGAAGGTCTTTTTCAAAGAGAATCAAATAGTGGGAAATTAATTCTGCCAATATGGCACAATATTACAAAACAAGAAGTACAAAATTTTAGTCCGTCTCTGGCAGGAAAGATGGCAATGAATACAGCATTTATGACACCCAAAGAGATTGCAGAAAAGTTGTATGAATTACTATATTCAAAAAATTAGGATAATAAATATTAATGTTACGCAGTAGAGGGAAAAATTCTGTTGATTTATGCTGCTTTCAGAGCATGAAAATCACTTAAACAGTATTTTATACTCATGCCCTCAAAAATGGTGTTCTACTGCGTAACAGAAAAGAGAAAACGCGTATACTTTTTTTGTGGCATACGCTGTTTTCATTGCATCCTGTTTGTCAGCCGTTAAGTTAGTTTTCTTGTAATACTTCCTTATCGCTGTAAGACCAACGGTTTGAGGGCCTTTTTGCGTCCCGTGTCGTCCGAGAAAGAACGGGAGATATCAATTTTGAACTCAGAGCACGGCACATTTTCGCTACAGCAGGAGGACGAGAGAACCGGCCGTGATCAGCGCCCCGCCGAGAACGACTTTGAAACTAAGGCTTTCCCCGAGCAGCAGAATCGAAAGCAGTATGGTGAGAGGCACGCTGAGCTTGTCGATGGGGGCGACTTTGGAAACGTCGCCAAGCTGCAACGCCTTGAAATAAAACAGCCATGAAAGTCCCGTGGCGACGGCGGAGAGAAACAGGAACAGCAACGTACGCGGGGCAATGTCGCGTATCTCGCGCACAGCCCCGGATATGAAGGCAATTCCCCACACCAGCACGAGAATAAAGCTCACCCGCAAAGCCGTCGCCAGATTGGAATCAATATCTTTCACTCCCATTTTCGAAAACAGGGCGGTCAGAGACGCGAACACGGCGGAAAGTAACGCATAATATTTCCACATGGTATCATCTTCCCTTGTATGGTGGACGGCTTCGCATGGGGATACAAAAACGCTTCTGTTCCCCTTTGTCATTCTTGCCAATATAGCAAAGATGAAGGCAAAATAAAACGAAAACTCCCCGGTCCAAACCTCTCCGTGGTCACGATAATACATTGATTTCAATGTGTCTTTTATTTGCCATGCGTTTTATTGCCTATGGATACATTTGAAACTCGATGTGCCCTCCTCTCCTCTGTTCCTTTACAGCCCCTCGTGTCCTTAGCCTCATAAAATGTTTCTGATAGGCTCCCTCAGGCATATCGAGAAAGTCCCTTTCGCTTCTCACCGATTCCGCTTTTTTCCATTCCCCCTACGTACAGGCGGCCACCGTTCCTTCCCCGATGACAAGCAGCGGCCAGCGTGATGAATCCCCCTTTTTCCGATAAACGCCTCGACCAAGGGCCCCCTTCTGGAGAAACAACGATTTCTCTAGGAACGTCCGCTTTTTTAGGGCAAAAAGAACATCATTTCTCCCTTTTCAGGACGCACCATCAATGTGCTGTCCCCAAAAGCCGGAAGAGATCACCATACAAAGGAGGGATGAGAGGGCCTTTCAGTCATTTAACAGTCCACAAAAAACACCCAAAAGAACCTTTTCCTTTGGGCGTCTTCCACGCAAGAGCAAGAACCGAAACGTCACGCCCGGCTGCGCTTCCATGCCCATGCACGGCCTGCCATAAGCATGGGGACCGTAGACAGGGCGGGAATCAAGGAAACCAGCGATCCCGCCAAAATAAGCAGGATGCCCACAACCATGTTGAAGGGGATGGCCTCGTGCAGGAAAAGGAACGCCAAAAGCGGGGCCAGCGCAGGCTTGAAGAAAAAGACCAGTGAGGCCGTAATGGGAGAAGTGGCTTCCATTGCCATGAAATAAAAGGCGAAACCCGCACCGGTAACACCCACGCAGATATAAAGCATCATGACCAAGCTGACGGGCGTATAGCCGCTGAAGAGAGGGATATCCGCGAAAAGGCCGAGGCCCATCCTTCCGAGCACGTCCGCAATGGCCGGGAGACGACTCAGGGCGACGAGGAGCGCCATTTCCGCACTGGCAAAAAGAAAACTGCAACAGGTGACCACCACTCCGGAATAGCGGGCGCACAGCTTCGTGCCCAATACGGTATAAAGGGCGAATGTGGCCGTGGAAAGAAGGGTGAAGAAGATGCCCATTATCCCGATGTGGGTATTGAAGGGATTGATGAGGATAAGGATGCCCAGACATTCCAAAACCAACGCCAACGTATGGTGGCCCCGTATCCGCGTCCGCAGGATAAGCGCCGCAAAGACCAGCACAAAAACCGGATTGCAGCTGAAAAGCACCGCGACTACGGACGCGTTGGTATTCTCTACAGCGAGCTGGTAAAGGGTCATGCTGACCACAATGCCTAAAAAAGCAAGCAGGGCAAAACGGCACAGGGCGGATGCCTCCAGCCGGACGCCGCGCCTGTGCAGCATCCGGCGGGCAAAGGGAATCAGCACGAGGCCGCCGATACAAAAGCGCGTCAAGTTGAGCTGTACGGGATTGAACTGTCCGGCCACCACCTTCAGCGCGATTTCCATTGTGCTGAAAAAAAGCGTGGCCAGCGCGATAAACACATAACCTCTTTTCATAACCGCTTCCTCATCGTCGGAAAACAGGCACAGCATAGTGAGCTTTCCTGTCGGGTGTCCTTTTGACCAAGCCCTCACAAGGCCCGTCCTACGCCCCGGTCAGCCATGCGTAAAATGAAATATGGTCATGAATACTATAATTTTTAGTTAACGAGGACTGACCCAGCCGACCTGCCTCAGACGTGGGGAGGCTCAGGAGGGGTATCGGTCAGGCAGCGTAGAAATTCCCGCCCCGCAGAAGAAAGGAGCCCTTTCTTTCGGGTCGCCACGGAAACCGTGCGCGGGGGGAAGGGCTCGGAAGCCCGCAGTTCAAATACCGTTCCCTCCTTGAGGCTCTCCTCGGCAAAACGGCGCACGGTGATGCCCACCCCGAGCCCGCGCTCGACGAAAGGCACGATGAGAACCGTTGTTGCCAGCTCGAACTCGGGAGCCAAGACAAGGCCATGAGCGTGAAAAAAAGCGTCCAGATACTGGCGAGAACTGGTGTCCTTCCTCGGGCAGACGATGGGCATCTTCACGATCTCGGCCAACGGAAGAACCCGTCCTTCCAGATGGCGGAAGGGTTTGCCCGCGATGAACATATCCTGAACCGTGCAGACCTGCCGCAGTTCCACGTCATCGCTCTTCGAGACAGGGGAGAAAAGCACGCCCACATCGATCTTCTGGGCTCGCAGGGCGGCGAGGGTTTCATGCGTACTCAAAGTGACGGTGGTGATGCGGATTTTGGGGTGCGCCTTATGGAAGCGTTCCAGATAGGGCAACAAAAAGGCGTGCATGAGCATATCGGAAGAGCCGATATTGATGCTTCCCCCTTCCAGATCAAGCATGGCCTGTATTTTCTTTTCCCCGATGGCAAGCTGCTGGCAGGCCTGCGCCACGTGCTGATAAAGAACCTCCCCTTCGGGGGTGAGGTCCATGCCCTTGTGCCTGCGGAAAAAAAGCTCGCACCCGAGCAGGGACTCCAGTTGACGTACCGACTTGCTCACGGCTGGCTGGGAAAGGAAAAGGGCCTTGGCCGCCAGCGTGATGCCGCCCAATCGCGCCACGTGGTAAAACACCTTATAGTACTCAAAAGATATGTTCATGGGTTACGACCTCATTCTCGGCATGGCCTTTCCTTGGCACGCCCGCGTGCTGTCTGGCAAGCCCCGGAGTACCCCGGCCCGCTGCCGTAAAAGCCGAAAGGATGGTTCACGCCGCCGCGCATTGTCGCCCTGAGAGGCGTGGAAAAATAAAAAAGATTGATTCTTCAGAGGTTAGAATAAAAATTGATCCCGAACAAAATTTTTTTGCGCGTAGAAGGCAAAAAAAAGCTTGCAAGCCGATTCGCTTTTGCATATACCTCTTTTCGCGCCGAGGTGGTGGAATTGGTAGACACGCTATCTTGAGGTGGTAGTGGGAATTCCTGTGCGGGTTCGAGTCCCGCCCTCGGCACCATGAGAATATAAGCGGTTGCTTTTACAGTAACCGCTTTTCTTTTTAGGCGTTCTTGTTCCAAGTGTTACACAAAGGTGTTACACAGAGGGGCATGGACGCCTTGTCTTTATCCTCTAACATCGTGCGGCGCGGGGCTGTTTACTACATCCGGGTCCGGGTTCCCTCCGACCTGTTGGACTACTACGCCCCCAAGAAAGAGATCACCTACAGCCTCAAGACCAAAGCCCCCCGCGAAGCCAAGCGCAAAGGGAATCTTGAACGAGTGAAGATTGACCAGCAGTTTGCGGAAGCGCGCCGTAGCCAAGCAGTGGTGAATCAAGGGCAATCCGCCGTTATGCCGTCACCCTCCGCTGAAAACCTTCTCCTCCCACCTCTTGAGATTGAGCGGCTTTCCCTCCTCTACCTGCACCATGTCCTTGCGGACGACGAGGCGGCACGCGTTGCCCCCAAGTCTCCTGAAACCATTGAACGGGAACGCCAACAGGCGCAGGAAAGAGAAGACCTGATACGGGAACTTTCCGAAAGGCAGGGCATCACCTACGCGCCTCCCGCCGCGCCTCCCGTTATCCGTCCTGTAGGGCTGACGGCTGAGGAAACGGACGCCAAACGCGCCTATGCCGAACGCTTCACCCATGACGCGCCTTTCTTCATAGCCAAAGGTGAAACCTACCCCGTGCATCCTCTTGTGGACGCCCTGATAGAGCGGGAACACCTGCGCATTGCCAAGGAAAGCCCCGCCTACTATCAGCTTGCCCTTGCCATCATGCGGACGGAAAGCAAGGCGCAAGAGGCCATTCTCAAGAGACTCTCCGGGGAATGGGTAGAAACACCGCTGGCGGTGGAGGTGCGCACCCTCCCCATTGCCCTCAACAGTTCTGAGGGGAATAGGGTGTCCCCCGATTCTCCGCATGACGACAACCCCCTTTTCTCGGAGGTCTGGGAACGCTACCTTGCCGAACGCAAGCCCGCCCCCAAGACAGCGCAGGACTTTGGGGCCTCTGTACGCCGCTTCATGGAAATCAACGGGGACTTGCCCGTCCAAAGCATCAAGGCGCGGCATGTCCGCGTGTTCAAAGATACCCTCCTCAAGTGCCCTTCCCGTGTTCCCAAAGAACTCCAAGGGCTTCCTATCCTCAAGGTCATCAAACGCCTTGAAAGCGGAAAGACGGGAGAACCATACCCCAGAACGCTTTCACCAAAGACCATCAATGACAAGGCGCTGACGGCAATCAAGGCCGTCTTGAGCCATGCCGTTGACAACGGCTTCATTGAAACGAATCCGGCGCACCAGATACGGGCTGTTGACTTCACGCAGCACGATACAGACAAGGCGGGGCCTTCCCGCATCCCTTATGATATGGACGACATCCGGGGCATTCTCCGTTCTCCCCTTTTTCAGCAGGAACAAGGCCCGGCTTCCAACGGAATCACCAAACGCCTTACTCCAGAGGAGCGCCGGGACTATCAACGCCTTGTTCTCTTGGGCATCTTCACGGGTGCGCGGCTTGAGGAAATAGGGCAACTGGATGTTGCAGACATCCGGGAAGAAGCGGGGATCACCTACATTTTCATCCATGCGGACAGTGCCACAGGCCGCCGCATCAAAAACAAGACTTCCCGGCGCAAGGTGCCTGTACATCCTTTCTTGCTGGAGAAGGGATTTCTACCAACCATCCATGAAGGGGAAAGACGCGGCGGCGGTGACGGGGGTAAGCTCTTCCCTACCCTCACCTCAAAAACAGACACCCTGACCGCGCCTTTCTCGAAGTGGTGGCGGCGGTACACCAGCAGCATCGGAGTCTATACGCCGCAAAAGACGTTCCATTCCTTCCGGCATACATTCAAACGCACCATGCGGGATGCGGGGATAGACGGAAAACTGACGGACGCCCTCCAAGGGCACGCGGGCACCAGCATTGCCGACAGCTACGGACGGGACGCGGAAGGTATGGGCTATTCCATGCCCGTGCTGTTCCGGGCCTTGTGTGAAGGGATGGAGAAAGGAGGGCTTGAACAGGCCGTCAAGGAAAGCCTTGCCTCCTTTGCGTCTTCTCCTTCCAGCCACGGCAAGGAATAGCCGCCTTTCAGAGGGTGTTTCATGGGGACCCCTTACCCCATGTCATCTTCTCTGAAAAAAGCCCATGAACACGCCTTGAAAACGGCATTGCTGCGGGAAGCCTTACCCAAGGTCATCTTTTCCCGTTCAAAGGGAAAATACGGTCGTGGGTCCGGTTTTTTTGAAGGGAAAACGGGAAGGGGGAAAGGGAGTCGCCACCGGAGACCCCCCTTCTCCCTCTGCCGCTGTCCTTTTAAAGTTTGTACAGCCCACCCTTTGACAAACGCCTCTACCCCTGCCTTGCCTCTGCCCCGTACAATGTACGGGATAGCCTTCTTTATCCAATATCAAAAGTGGGTTAGAATTAGGTTGCACCTACGGAAGAGGACGCAGCTTTTCCTTCCAATCGCTTCAGACTGGATAATTCAATAATCAAACCTAGTTGGAATTACCGTGCACCTACGGAGAGAGACGGGGTTTTCCCTTCAATTCTCCCGAAATGGGATAGTTCAATAGTTACGCAATATTGGAATTAGGTCCCACCTTCGGAAAGAGAGACGGCTTGAACTTTCAAGTTGTCGCTTTCTCAGTTCTTCAATATCAAAAGTAGGTTGGAATTAGGTTCCACCTACGGAGAGAGCCCCCCCTTAAAACAAGGGAGGGCGTCTACCTCATCCAACCATTTTCTTTTCTTTCGTGCTTTCTTTGGGGGGTCTTTTGCAGAAAAGACGCCTCCCTGTCCTCTTCACGGATAGGGGGGTTCCACATGCACGGGGTGAATACAGTTTTGTATTGGCCTGTGCATGTGTCCTTACCACCATGCAAACTTGCGTGGGGGGTAGGGGGGTCTTTTCCCACCTTTCTTTTCTTCCCTTTCAACTTCCTTAAAGAGTCTTTAAAAACTTTTTAAGTCTTTTTAAGATTATTTTCAATCTTCTTTACATCGTCTTACGCTTCCTTGATTATAGCACTTCTTAATCAAGACCTGCCTTTCAAGTAAAAAGAAGCATGGATGACGTAAGATATTTAAGTGACCTTATATCGACATAAAGCATCTTATATTTATGGTGGTTATGTGAACATAAGACAATCTTAAAAACTTACACAGACGATGGACACTTGATAGACAGCCATTTATCATAGGTCATAATCATCATTCTTAACGTACATTGCTGGACAGAACATGCCCTTTGTCCAATGAAAGAGCCCATTGACGTATCTGTACAGACGTTAATGGGCTCTTTCATTTTTGAACACAACGAATTGGGGGAATGTTCAATCCATATAACAGCGTCAAAGGTCTTCATCATCTACAACACATTCAAAAGGGGTATTCCATCATGTCCAACAATTCCGTCATTGAAGGCGTCAAGGGTATGGTCGTTGTAAGCCGCTGCAAGAGAAAGAGCATCCCGGTTATTGACGCTCCCTTGAATGAAGGGGGATACAGTGATTGGCGTCTTCTCATTCCCCACGGCTACATAACCCTATCGGAAGCTGTGAAGCGTTTCGGTTACGGGTTGTCTTTAAAGGCTTTGATGAAAATCATGTATGCCGCAAAGGTTCCTACGCACACCCTGCACATCCTCAAAAATGAGGGCGTTGTTACCCCTGAAACCGATGTTGTCGAGGTCTTCCCTACCTATCGTCTTCTTTGCCTGCCTCAGACTGCGAAGTATCAATATCTTGAACGCAAGGACGGGTATGGTAGTGGCGTCTTGATTCCAGATGGTGGCGCTGATGATGACGATGACGCGGACCAGAACCGGGGGGAGTCCACAATCACCACTGCTACCGACGACGCCACTACCGACACCTATTACATCTTTGACGGCATTGACCCTATTACCGTCACTCTCGTTAATGCCTTTTCCGCTAGAATGGCAATGCAGAACTTCCTTCATGACGTCATGGAACGCCCATTTCATCCATACGATTTCACGCATCCTCTGTTCAAGGATAATGGGCATGGTGGCCTGTTGTACGGGTTCGACGTGCGGAAGGCATGGAAACAGCACAAGATCGACGTGGTGAGATGCCAACAGCAACCGCGTTAACATCAATGGTTTGATGACGACGACCACTACGTCATGGCGTCATCTCCTCCTCCCTTTTTTCCCGATCCATATAGAGACGCTGGCTGGAGAGCTGAGCGAGGAAATAGATACCCCCTCCTGTGAAAACACAAGGGGGGTCTGTTTCCTTGCCCTGCCTTCCTCCCCGGCGTCTCTATTTTTTGTTACTGATTGGCAACATATTCTGATTTTCTGTGATGAATCGATTCTAAACCGTCGTGAAAGGAGAAAGGGAAGCGGAAGGGCTGCACGTGTCATTCACCCCTCCCGACCATCCCCGTACCTGAGTCCCCGCTACCTTGATGAAGACGAAAAGATTACCCTCAGCAATCCTGATGATAATCCAAAGGTGAGTGAGTGAGTGAGTGAGTGAGTGACGCGCGACATCCTCCCCGCCGTCACACCCAGCCTTCAAGTGGCGGAGGCGTTTGGGAAGGAACATTTTCATGTTATGAGGGACATTCGCAACTTGCTGGAATCTGACGATTTCAGCCAATCCAATTTTGGATTGGTTCATTACATGGACGCAAAAGGTGAAGAGCGCCCCATGTACATCATGAGCCGGGACGGTTTCTAGGTGAGGTCATCCCCGCCGCCACGACACAACGAGCGCAATGTTGCGCTGGTTGAATACATCACCATGACAACGCGCTGAACTTTCAGCGGGTTGGCACACACTACACCGAGAGTACGGGGGGCATTCCTAACCTGCTGGAATCTAAGGTTTCACCGCTGACTTTAAGTTTCAAGTGAGTAGTTATTACACCGACGCACAAGACAAAAAACGGTCCATGTACGGGACATTCGCAACTTACTGGAATCTGACAAATTCAACGCGGTAAATTTTTACTCCGATGAATATACCGACTCCAAGGGACGCACGACCATCCACACCGCCGCCACCACGACAACGCCTTGAACTTTCAGCCCGTTGAATACACCCCCGACGCACCACTGAGACCAATTTGGGGCTGAGCGGTGACTATACCGATTCCACGGGATGCACGACCACCACCACAACGCAAGGCGTCCCATCACCACCACTTCCTCCTCCTCTTTTTCCCGTCAAAATCCCTGCGGTGCACGAGCATATTTTTACCCTGAACACAAAAACATGACCCACGGTAAGGACTCCCCTGCAATGGGCTTTTTAAGGGGCATACATGGGCCTTTTTTGGAAAACATGATGCGACGGGCCGGTCTTCAAACGGCCCTGAAACAGGCTATTTTCCCCCTGTGGCTGGAGAGGGAGAAGGAGGCGTGGGAGGAGTGGTGATAGGGTATCATGATTGACGTGATACCCTCCCCCCTTGACATTTCCCGGCCTTTCCCCGATTTTCGAATCCCCTAATCTTCGAAGGCGTGACCGACGCCTCCCCCCGCCCCAAGCGGGAAGGAAAGAACGGTTTCTTGTTTCAGCAGCCACCAACGCGCTACAGGTGCATCCTGTGGACGTGGTTACATATTGGCGGAAACAACGTCCTGATGTTCGTGAGACTCAGGCGGCTTTCGAAGAGCCGGGGAGCGTTGTTCCGCCTTTTCTTTTGCCTATGCGGTGAATCACCGTAATTGGAATCGTTTGGAAATTTTTAAACACTTTCAACACAGGAGAGAACCACAGCCGCCGCTCAATCCCCCGTATCACCACTACAACGCATCCCCGGACATATAGGGCCGTGCCTCTCAATCCCTGAATCCCCCAAATCTTCGAGGCCCCCCATGATCGATCTTTTCCGTTT
>ULQT01038011.1_pt1 | contig 10719 bp, 7 predicted proteins | sample 1954791 | NCBI WGS metagenome assembly ULQT01 (sample SAMEA4835663, study PRJEB28245) | human gut metagenome | biome: gut microbiome; material: fecal sample | place: Denmark | collected 2008 | reverse complement strand
AATAATTTAAATTAGTAAAAATGGGAGAATTTAAAAATGATATTAAAACGTAATACAAAATACTGTGTTTTTATGGTATAATGACTATGTATGTTAAGATTGGGGAGTGTGTAAGTAAATGGCTGCAACAACCGGAAATAAAAAAACAACAAATTCAAATAAAAAGTCATCTTCTGATTCTGCAAGAGGAAGAAATGCAAAAGATAATAAAGCAGGGTCAAGCTCTACTGCCAGAAAGAATGCACCGAGATTAACGAGGGCTGAGCAGAAAAGGCTTGATGAGAAAAAACAGATGCTGAGAGCAGAAATATTGGCTATAGCACTTTTAGGCGTTTCAATACTTGTTTTTATATGTGTTATAGCAAGTGAGAGAATGGGTATTGTTGGCGGGTATGTGTCTGTTGGGTTAAAGCATTTTTTTGGAATAGGTGCTATAATTTTGCCTGTTGTTCTTATGCTTTTTAGTATACAGACATTAATGGATAAGACTAAATACGCATATAAATTTAAGCTCACTTTATTTATTGCTTTTTTCTTTACAATTATTTGTCTTGCTCACGTTTTTTCATATAAAAACGGTATTGGCGATATTCCGTTTTCACAGTACATAGCAGATAGTTTCTTTAACGGAGGAGTTAAAAACGGCGGTTTTTTTGGTGCACTGATAGGCGGTGCACTATGTGCCCTTATTGGAAAAACAGGGACCACAATTGTCCTTCTAATCATAGGTGTAATACTTATAGTCCTTGCAACAGGAAGAACTGTAGCTGAATTTTTGGGTGCACTGGGTGACTGGATTGACGGCACCAAAGAAGAGTTTGAGGAGTACAGAGCCAATCATATAGTAATAGATGAGGACGAATCATACGATGAGTATGAGCCTGTTCAAATGGAGCTCCCTGTAGATAAAATGAAAAAACAAAAAAGATTAAAAGACAATAAGAACAAGCCTGTATATATAGATATTCCTGATGAAACAGGAGTAAAAGAAGATAAAGTTATAATAGATACTGAGATATTCAGACCCAGAGAAATTTATGAAGATGAACCTGTAGTAAATATTCCTTCTTTTGTTAAAGAAGATATGGAGGCGTATGAAAAACATCTTTATAATGAAATCACAGAGCAGGAACAAGAAAGCGAAAGTGTGTACAGTGAACCAGAAATACCTGTACTGCATTTTGCAGATGAAGCAGATTGTGAGAAAGATAAACCGGAAAAACAAAGCAACATAAGTACAGAAAGTGACACTGAAGAGATTGAGGCTGAAAATAATAAAGAAAGTTTTAAAGAAATAATTGAAAAAGAAAACAAAGATATTCCACCATGGGAGGACAACAATATTGATAAGGAGACTGAAAGCAGTGAAAGTCAGCCTACAATTATTGAAGCAGAAAAAACAAGAGAAGTTAAAAGGCTTGATACAAAGTCAGAAACACCATATAAATTTCCAAGCCCTTCTTTGCTTACAAGAAATCCAAACAAATCAGGTACAACAAACAGGGATGAGCTTATAAGAAAGTCGAAGCTTCTTGAAGAAACCTTGTCAACATTTGGAGTAAATGCAAAGGTAGTTAATGTCAGTCAGGGACCAACTGTTACTAGATATGAACTTATACCGCCTAAGGGGATACCTATTAGCAGGATTACAAAACTTGATAAAGATATTGAACTTGCTCTTGCTGCAAAGTCAGTCAGAATTGAGGCTCCAATTCCGGGAACAAACAAGATAGGTATTGAGCTTGGTAATGATTCTGTTTCTGCTGTTTATTTCAGTGAAGTGCTTTTGACAGATAAATTCAGAGATTATAAAAGCAAACTTGCTTTTGGTGTGGGTAAAGACATAACAGGTACTGTAATTGTGACAGATATTGCGGATATGACCCATTTGCTTATAGCCGGGGCAACTGGTGCGGGTAAATCTGTATGTATAAATACACTTATTACATCTATACTTTACAAGGCAACTCCTGAAGAAGTTAAACTTATAATGATTGATCCTAAAAAGGTTGAACTAAGCGTTTATAATGGTATTCCTCACTTGCTTATACCTGTTGTGAGTGATGTACAGAAAGCTGCGGGAGCATTAAATTGGTCAATAAGGGAGATGGAAAGAAGATATGATCTTCTCGAAAAATATGGGGTAAGAAATATAAAAGGATATAATAAATTACCTGATGTTGAAAAACTCCCTTACATAGTTATCATTATAGATGAGCTTGCTGACCTTATGATGACAACAGGCAAGGAAGTTGAGAATGCTATTGTAAGGCTTACACAGCTTGCAAGAGCGGCAGGTATGCACCTTGTTATTGCAACACAGAGACCTGATGCAAATATTGTTACAGGTCTTATAAAGGCAAATGTACCATCGAGAATAGCTTTTAAGGTGGCAGGAAGTGTAAATTCAAAAATTATACTTGATTCTACAGGTGCTGAAAAGCTCCTGGGCAGAGGCGATATGCTCCTTAAAACAAGAGCATTTGATGATAAACCTTTGAGAATACAGGGAGCGTTTGTAACTGATGAAGAAGTTGAAGCTATTGTGGATTCAATAAAGACAGACGGAAATCATTATGATAAGTCAGTAATTGATGAAATTAACAGAGCTGTTGCTGAAGCCCATGGGGAAGATGCAGAAACAGCTGCAGCAAGTGACGGTAATGACAGTCTTATTGATGAAGTAATAAAACTTGTTGCTATACAGCAGAAAGCCTCAACGAGTTTCATTCAGAGGAAGTTTAAAATTGGCTATAACAGGGCTGCACGAATTATTGATGAGCTTGAAGAAAGAGGCATTGTTGGTCCTGATTTGGGCGGTACAAAGGGCAGAGAAGTTAAAATTGACAAGTATCAGTACAATGAATGGAAAAATCGCCAACAGGATTATGATGAGTGATATTTAAATAATATTTTATAAAAATCACAGGTATTATTATGCCTGTGATTTTTGTATATAATAAAATATTATGTTTAATTGGTAATAATGCACATAAATATTACAATTATTTTACAAAAAAACAATTTAAGCACTCTTGCAAAATATATAGAAAAATATGGAAGATGGGCTGTTATATGATAGGAAATGAAACGGAACTTGCAATTGTCTGACAATTAATGTTTAAAAATTAACAATTTCTTAAGAAAATCCTTTTATTTTGCATAAAAGCGTGTACTTTTTTGACAAAAGTATGGTAATTATTAATAAAAAAGTGAATTTTCAAATACTTTCTATTGCTTTTTTTTGAATAAAGTGGTATAGTATAACTTGTATAGCTTTTCGCTTATATTAAGCTGAAAAAATTCAGATTATGTAAGTTATATGTAAATTGTATTAATAGTTTCTATTAAATTTACAGTTCAGCACGCAATGAAGCGTAATAGCAGAGCTATTACTCTGTGTTTGCGTGTTTTTTGAAATAACGTATATATTCCAAAATGTAAAACAAACATTAATTATTATAAAAATGTTTAAGGTTATTAAGGAGGTTGCTGAAAATGGCAAAAAAGAATAAGCCGGATGTTATTAATAAGATGGTTTTACCTCAAAGTTTAAGCGATATTATTAAGAACAGCGACGCAAAAATTATTATCCCTGAAACTAAGGAAGAATTAATCGACTTAGCTATGGGCGGTAAGGATAAGATGACCAATGAGGTTAGCTTTGAAGTAAATGGCGAAACAGTAAAAGAAGGCACTGTTGTTAAATGTAAAAACGGTGTTGTTATCAACTTTGATGATCCAGCAATGAGAAGAAGAGATCCAAATTCTATGGTTATTGCAGATGACCTTCCAACTGATAAGCCAACACATATGGAGAGATTCGGAAAGCCTTTTGACCCGATAAGAAATGAAACATTTGAGTGGTTAAAGACACAGGAAAGCTTAATTGTTGTTCCTTTTTATGCAGGTAATATTTCTATGGGTATTGGCTATCCATGTATGGCTGTAGTTCCTGGAAATGCTGCTTGTTTTGCAACTGCTCTTGCAGAGTTACAGGGATTTATTCCTGCAAGCAAGATGCCTAATTTCTTTAAGCCAAAGGCTGTTATATATGTAGCTCCTACTTTCAGACATACTCATTATGATGGAAAGCAGGTTGTTGTACACAATAGATTATACGATATGCAGGAAGTATTTAGTTATAACCTTTACTTAGGACCATCTGCAAAGAAGGGTGTTTACTCTATCCTTCTGCACATTGGTGAAGAGGAAGGCTGGGTAACACTTCATGCGTCAACAGTTAAGGTAGTTACACCTTATGAATTAGAGCTTACTATTATGCATGAGGGTGCTTCAGGCGGCGGTAAGTCAGAAATGACTGAACCTGTACACAGAGAAGTAGACGGTAAAGTTTTGCTTGCTACTAACTCAATAACAGGTGAAGAAACTTATGTAAATATTACAGATACAGCTACACTTTACCCTGTTACAGATGATATGGCTCTTGCTCATCCTTCAATTCAGAATGACAGCAAGAAGCTTGTTGTATGTGATGCAGAGTATGGCTGGTTCTTAAGAGTAAATCATATTGACCAGTATGGTACTGAACCTGAAACTGAAAAGGCTTGCTGTCATCCAAAGGAGCCATTGGTATTCCTTAATATGAATGCTGTTCCTGGTTCAACTTGCCTTATATGGGATCATATTGAGGATGCTCCGGGCGTACCTTGTCCTAATCCAAGATTAATTATGCCTAGAAAGCTTAAGAATAATATTGTCAATGGCACTGCGGAGGTTGATGTACGAAGCTTTGGTATCAGAACTCCTCCAACAACTAAGGAGCACCCTGATTACGGTATCATTGGTATGTTCCATGTTCTTCCACCGGCACTTGGCTGGATATGGAGACTTGTTGCACCTAGAGGTTTTGCTAACCCATCAATAATTGATGCAGGTGGCAATCAGATGAAGTCTGAGGGTGTTGGTTCTTATTGGCCTTTTGCTACAGGCAAGAAGGTTGACCAGGCTAATTTGTTGTTAAAGCAGATTTTAGCTACTCCTAGCACAAGATACATTCTTATTCCAAACCAGTATATTGGTGTATATAAAGTAGGATTTGCTGGTGAATGGGTAACAAGAGAATACCTCTCAAGACGTGGCGGTGCTAAGTTTAAGATGAATCAGCTTGAAGAAGCAAGATGTTCTTTACTTGGTTATGTTCCTAAGTCTGTTAAGATTGATGGTACTCCTATTAATCCGGGCTTATTAAAGGTTAATATCCAGGGTAGAGTAGGTAACGAGGCTTATGATATTGGTGCTAAGAAGCTTACAGACTTCTTCAAAGAACAGTTAAAACAGTTTGATACTCCTGAACTTGACCCATTGGGCAGAAAGATTATTGAAGCTGTTATGAACGATGCATCTGTTCAGGAATATTATGATTTAATTCCTAAGCTTTAATTAAGAAAATAAAAATCTGAAGTGACAGGTTTTTAAGTTATGATTATATAAAGAAGGCTGATGTAAAACAATATTTGTTTTGCATCAGCCTTCTTTTGTTATGTGTATATATCCTAAAAAGATAGGTTATTTAAGTATTTCATCAACAATTGCCAATATGCCGTCGCTTGCTGATTTAAGTTTTGCTTCAACAGCTTCGGCTGTTTTATCCATTGAGCCGAAGTATACTTTTATCTTAGGTTCAGTACCGCTTGGTCTTACACAGAACCATGTTCCGTCTTCAAGAACGTAGTAGAGAACATTGCTTGATGGTAAGCCGCTCTTGCTTTCTTCGCCAGTTATTGTATTTACAATTTTATCAATTGAATAATCTCTTGTTTCAATTACTTTAACTCCGGCAACTTCACTAAGTGAGTCTGCTCTTAGTGTATCCATAACTTTTTTAATTTGGGCTGCACCGTCAATGCCTTTAAGTGTAATTGAGGTAATTGTTTCTTTATAATAACCATATTTGTCATAAAGAGCAAGCAAGCCATCATAAAGGCTCATACCCTTAGATTTATAATATGCAGCAAGTTCACATATAAGCATTGTTGCAAGACAGCCGTCTTTATCTCTTGCATACGTACCTGCAAGACAGCCATAGCTTTCCTCAAAGCCAAACATATACTCATAGCTGCCGTCTGTTTCAAATTCTTTAATTTTCTCACCAATGTATTTAAAGCCTGTAAGAACATCGAAATATTTCATACCATATTCAGCACAAATTGCTTTTGTCATATCTGTAGATACTATGGTTGAAACAACAGCACCGTTTTCAGGCAGTGTACCTGCTGCTTTCTTCTGAGAAAGAATATATTCACAGAGAAGAGCACCAGTCATATTGCCTGTAAGTACCATATATTCTCCGTCAGTCTTTTTAACAACTGCTCCTACTCTGTCTGCATCAGGGTCAGTACCTACTATAATATCTGCATCGACTTTTTTAGCAAGTTCCATTGCTAAATCAAATACGGCCTTGTTTTCAGGATTAGGATAACCTACTGTTGTAAAATTGCCGTCAGGTTTTTCCTGCTGAGGGACAATATAAACATTTTTAAAGCCTGCTTTAGCTAAAGCTCGTCTTACAGGTTTATTGCCTGAGCCATGAAGAGGTGTATAAACAATTTTGAGGTCAGTTTTGTCTATAATATCCTGATTAACAATTTGTCCTGTTACTGCATCTAAATATGCAACGTCAAGTTCAGGACCCACATATTGAATCATACCTGAATTTACAGCTTCTGTTAAGTCAGCTTTTTTAATCATTGAAAAGTCTGTTATAGCATTGACTTCCTTAATTATTTCTCCGTCACGAGGGAAAGGAACCTGTGCACCGTCTTCCCAATAAACTTTGTAGCCATTGTATTCAGGTGGGTTATGACTTGCAGTAATAACTATGCCGCCTGTACAGCCTAGATTCCTTACAGCAAAGCTAAGCATTGGTACAGGTCTTAATTCATCTGATAAATAAGCCTTTATTCCGTTACCTGCAAGAACTCTTGCTGTAATTTCAGCAAATTCAGGTGAGTAGTTTCTGGAGTCATAGGCAATAACAACGCCCATTTTAACGGCAGTTTCACCCTGTTTTTTTATGTAGTTTGCAAATCCCTGAGTTGCTTTGCTGACGGTGTAAATGTTCATTCTGTTTGTGCCTGCACCTAAAATTCCTCGCAGACCGCCTGTACCAAACTCAAGATTTTTATAAAATCTCTCTTCAATTTCTTTTGCATCATCTTTAATAGATAAGAGTTCAGCTTTTGTGGATTCATCAAAATAGCTGTCCTCACACCAACGCTTGTATTCATCCATATAGCCCATAAAAATTCTCCTTTCGTCTATACAATTTAAAATATTTGTACAAAAAATACATTTTCTTTAATTTCATTATACACAAATTAGCCAAATATTACAAGGGGAAAAGTTCAACTGTTATAATAAAAATTCTCTGTAACAATTACAATTTACGCGAATATCTTACAGTATGAACAAAATTGGAGGTAAGTTATGTATTACAATATAGAAAGTTATAGTACAGATATGGAAAGACTTTTCAGTGATTACACAAATTATAAGTTAGGGCAGGGGTGGCCTGCTTACAAAAATATGAGTGTTGAACAGATGGCTGAAATTATAGATGATAACACAATGGTTCCCCTTTATGATTCAAGAAATGGGAGAAGTCAAATCGTGTCACCTGAAAACAGAACAGATATACCTAAGAGAGATATTGAGCTTATGAAAGCTTTATACAGTGACCTTAATGCTATAATTAACAAGTATGTAGAAAGAGTTATTGATGAGTATGAATATATGGATAGCCCTATCTATGATGAGCAGGGAATAGACAGAGAAACATTGGCTCAGATAGTAGACAGAGTTATAAGACTGGCTGAAGAGGAAATGGATGAAGCACAGGAAATATCCCTTGAAGCACAACAGGCAGTTTTATGGAACAGAAGAAATATGTTTAGAAATATGATTGAATCCATTGTATTAATAGAAATATTTGCAGTAAGACGTCCTAATTTCAGAAGAGTAAGAGGAAATTATGTATACAATAACGGCAGATATGATGGCGTAAGAGAAAGATAGTGATAACGACATAGTCCTTAATTAGAAAAGCTGATGAGGCGTTATAAAATTAATGTATTGACTTACATTTAATGGCAGTTATGCTGAAAAAATGTAGAGGGGCATTTGATAGAGTTATCAAATGCCCCTCTGATTATTTAAACTATTACATTAACGGGATTTCCATTAAGATAATTAACAATATTGTCAAAAACTATAACTGCTCTTTTCTCAAATGCTTGTTGGCTTGCAAATGCAATATGAGGTGTTAAAAGTATATTTTTAGCAGTCAGCAGCGGATGATTATCGGCTATTGGAGGCTCTGTTTCAAATACGTCAACACCTGCGGCAGCAATTGTGCCATTGTTTAAGGCTTCTGCAAGTGCTGTGCTGTCAACTACAGGTCCTCTTGCTGTATTTATAAGTATTGAGGTTGGTTTCATTAATTCAAGTTTTTCTTTGCTAATCATTCCTCTTGTGCTGTCATTGAGAGGAACGTGGAGAGAAACAATATCACAGGTTGACAGTAATGTGTCTAAATCTGTAAATTTCACATTTTCTATATTCCGGATAGTTCTGCTGTAAGCATATACATTGCAGCCAAAGGCATTGGCAATTTGTGCTGTCCTCTGACCTATAGCACCTGCACCTACAATACCAAAGTTTTTGCCTTCAAGTTCAAATCCTATTAAACCGTCTTTTGTGCCGCCCTTACGTATTGTTTTGTCACAGGCTATGATGTTTCTTGAAAGGCTTATTACCATACCAAATACAAGGTCTGCTACAGCAGAAGTAGAATAACCTGCACAGTTACATACAGTAATTCCATTTTCTCTGCAATATTCTATGTCTACATGGTCTACACCTGTAAATACAACACATATCATCTTAAGTTTAGGGCATAAAGATATAACTTCTTTTGGATACTTAAAGTTTGAAAGTACAACAATATCGGCATCTTTGCTTCGTTCAATAAGAGTAGGTATGTCTTCTTTGCGGTTGTCGTACATTGTAATGTCAATTGTATCCTTCAATGTGCGTTTTGCCATATCTTCCAGTTCTGACATGGGGATTCCCAAAGGTTCTAATATAACGAGTTTCATAAGATTACCTCCTGTATTGTATTTATATTTTTATTTTAACACATTAACAAAAAAATTGCCATAATGAATAAATACAAGAGTTTACTTTTTTGGGCTAATATGTTATTATATTAAATAAATATTACACAATAAACATAAGGAGAAATAAATATGAAACTTTGGGGAGGACGCTTTACAAAAGCTACAGACAGCTTTACAGATCATTTTCACAGCTCTATTTCATTTGACAGCAGAATGTATAAAGAGGATATACTTGGAAGCTGTGCACATGCTGCTATGTTAGGAAAGCAGGGGATAATACCTCAGGCAGACGCAGAACTTATAATTGCAACATTAAAGGATATTCTTGATGATATTGAAGAAGGAACTGTTACATTTGATGAGAAGGCCGAAGATATTCATATGAATATTGAGACAATCTTAATATCAAGAATAGGGGATGTAGGTAAAAGACTGCATACTGGCAGAAGCAGAAATGACCAGGTAGCTCTTGATATAAGAATGTATTTAAAAGAACAGATTACAGATATTAAGGGGCTTGTAAAGGAGCTTATTATTGTGCTTAACAATATAGCTGAGAAAAATGTAAATACTGTTATGCCGGGGTATACACATTTACAGAATGCACAGCCGGTAACTCTTGCACATCACTTCCTTGCTTATGTTGAAATGTTTAAAAGGGATTATGACAGGCTTACAGATACTTACAAAAGAACAAATGTAATGCCATTGGGTTCAGGAGCACTTGCTGCCACCACATATCCTCTTGACAGAGAGTTTGTAAAGGAAAAATTAGGGTTTGAGTCAATTACACTTGATTCTATGGACGGTGTAAGTGACAGAGATTTTGTTATTGAACTTTTAAGTGCTTTGTCAATGATAATGATGCATTTGTCAAGATTTTGTGAGGAAATTATTATATGGAATTCTCAGCAGTATAAATTTGTTGAAATGGATGATGCCTACTCAACAGGAAGCTCTATAATGCCGCAGAAAAAAAATCCTGATATGGCTGAACTTATAAGAGGCAAGACAGGAAGAGTGTACGGACACCTAATGGCAATGCTTACTGTAATGAAGGGTATTCCTTTAGCTTATAATAAGGATATGCAAGAGGATAAGGAGGGTGTATTTGACGCTGTTGATACACTTAAAATGTGTCTTCCTGTCTTTACAAGAATGGTTGATACTATGACTTTTAATAAAGATGGTATGCGTCAGGCTGCAAGAAAGGGCTTTATGAATGCAACTGATGCTGCGGATTGGCTCGTTAAACAGGGGGTTCCATTCAGAGACGCTCATGCTATTATAGGACAGCTTGTACTTTATTCAATAAATAATAATAAAAATCTTGATGAACTTACTCTTGATGAATACAAGTCAGTTAGTCCTGTATTTACAGATGAAATTTATAATGCTATTGATTTGGATACTTGTGTAAATGCAAGAATTGTAGATGGCGGGCCTTCAGAAAAATATATTAAAAAGCTTATTGAAACAAATAAAAAAATAATAGAAAATATGTAAAAGTAAAAATACAGCCGCAGAGTTTATTATGCAGCTGTATTTTTTAATATAGTTATTTTAAGTTCAAATATTT
>ULQT01034985.1_pt1 | contig 10724 bp, 8 predicted proteins | sample 1954791 | NCBI WGS metagenome assembly ULQT01 (sample SAMEA4835663, study PRJEB28245) | human gut metagenome | biome: gut microbiome; material: fecal sample | place: Denmark | collected 2008 | reverse complement strand
GGCAAGATCGCCAACCGTAGCGGCGTCTTTTTCCACGAAGGCGCCCCAAGTCGCCGCGAAGCCGATCTGCCGAGCCTGCGCAGCGGCATTGACAGCGTACCACTCCGCGTTCGAGGAATCGGTCAGTTTCGCGTAGACGTCGGCATGAACCGTCACGGTGATCGCTGCGGTGTTGCCCGCATTCTCGACAAGATATTGCAGCGATTCGAGCGACAGCAGCGGAGAATGTGCGAATGTCAGGCTGCTTCGCAGATTCCGGATGCGCACGCGCTCCAAAAGCGGACAATACGCGAATACGTCCGTATTGATCGCAACGCTGTCGCTCAACAAGATGATCCCGACGACGGTTTTGAGTTTCGAGCAGGAACGGAACAGGTTGCGACAATCGATTAAACCTGCCGCGGTATCGTCATTGACAGCGATATATGCTTTTTCGAGCGTCGATCCTGCAAAGGCCGAACGGGCTGTCGTCAAGGCTCCATTGTATCCGGTTACATCCGCTCTCGGAGGCAGATTCACGGGGATAGTGGCATAGAGGAGTTTGGATGTCCAATCAACGCCGTTGAGCACGTTATGCGACTGCTCGTAGATCTTGGTCATCGTCGGGGTGTCGATTCCCGTGTAGTCGGCCACAGTCCAGCTCTTCGCCGTATCGTCCCACACCGCACCGGCCGCCACGAAGAGGTCGTGCAGCGGAGAACCCGAAGGGGTGAGCAGCGATTGCTGGTAGTCGAGCACGGCCGTGCCGCCCGTTGCAGTCGGAACATACGGCAGATCGAGGCCCGCGCCCGACGTGTCGCGCCACTTGTCTGCCAACAAACCGGCAGCGATGTATTCGGCGACAAGTCCAGTGCGCATCTCACCCGACAGAGGCAGCATATACCGTTCGGGTTCGCCGCCGTTCCACAGCGTGGCGACCTCCGAGGCCGTAAGGGCGTAGTTGAAAAGACGTGCGCCGAGGATGACTCCGGAGAAAGACCCGCTGCCGTCCGATAGTGCCCCCAAACAGAAATGCGTGGGGTCGGTGATCGTGGAATAGTCGGTGGTCTCCCGATCCTTTACGGAATTCATATATCCCGCAGAGGTGCCGTTTTTGTCGAATGAGATCACGACCTGATACAATTTCCCCGATTCGGGATTGAACGACACGAGGGTCTTGGGGCCGATGTTGCAGAACAGACGGTTCGATGCGATGAATATGGATACTCCGAGGTTCGCGTTGGAACCGCCGTGGTCGAAATAGAGGAACGAGTTCGGCGTTCCTTCGCATTTGAAGGTTACGACGAGTGTCTTGGCGGTGGAGAGGCACAAGGCAGGATCAGTCGACACGAAGCCTCCGTTGCCCGTTTTGACGCCCGTCTGACGCCCCTGCAAAGGGGCTATCTGCGACGACTCGACGAAGCCCGTCGCGGGGTCGAGGTCGGCTTTGCCGGCGAGTGCAACGGGAATATCCGATACGGACACAGAGGTACGCGTCGCTGAAAAGGTGCCTCCTGACTCTGTAATGGTCAATGCAATGTATTTCCCCGAAGATATATATTCGATTTCGAGTGTTATTTTCAGTGGCAGACCAACACTCCTTTTTACATCTACTATCACAGGAATAGATGCACTCCTGTTCGCCGCAGCGGGATCGGTCGACACAACGACGATACAGTTTCGCCTGAGCAACTTCGAGCATAACTTTCTGAATGCATCTACACCCCCGACGGCCGCACTGATCTCTTCGCTCGTACTGTCGCTATCGATGCCGAGATAACCGGAGGGAAGGGCCGTGTTGTTGAGCAGATCGGCCCACTCCATCGATGATGCCGTATACGGCAGTCTCGATAAGGTAAATGTTTCCGATGTCAACGTAAGACTGGACGGAAGCACGTATGTCTGCGATGCATAATATCCGACGACGGCCTTCGTATCGGCATGCACTCCATATCCTGACGGTACGAGGTATTGTCCTCCGTTATCGGGAATCCTGACAACAGGTACCGTGTGAATCGGATCCGCAACGATCCGATCGTATGCTGCCGCGATTTCAGAGGCAGACATATCGGGCAGATAGCTGTCGTCTATGGGGCCGGCTTTGGTCAACAACACCACAGGGGTTGTGTTCCCCAGAAACTCGGCGATCTGGTCGAGCGTGGCGAAGGTGGACATGCTATCCCCGTCCTGAATCTCCAACGCAACCGCACCGTTCAGGGTCTGAGCTTGCTGTAAGTCTTTGATCTTATAATTTGCCATAGTGTCATTCGGTTTTGGGTAGATCGCCCAGACGCAGGAAATCGTGTACGTTGGACGGATGTTGTCTGAGATGATGCCGAGCCGCTGCGGCCGTCAGATTCAGGTGTGTGTAGAGTTTTCCGCGATAGCGGATCACGACGCCGGATTTGAGCATGTAACCGCCGTTTGCGCCTTTCTGCTCCTTCCGCAAATAGGAGGCGATCATCGCGGCCGCATCACGGAAGCGGTTGGGACACCGGCCGCTGAAATCGGAAAGCATCGGACGCCCGAACACTTCCCGATAATCCGATTCGATCCGCTTCTTCTCTTCCATGCACAGAGAGGTGCCCGATGCGCACCTCTCCATGTACCAGTCCAACGGTTGCATACCCCCTACTCGGCCGGAGTACACAATGCTTCCAGCGCGGCGCGAGAAGCGTCGATACCGCCGGCGTCGAAGAAGATCTGCGGCGTCGGTGCGTTCTGCTCGATCAGGTCGCCGCCCCAACCTCCGTTGTAGCCGTCGCCATACTTGTCGAGCGTCGCGTTCTGCATCGATGCGCCCTGTTCGTAGCCGATCACACAGAACGCCTGGCTGCCGTCCGCACCCTTCGCCTTGTTCTCGTAGACAGCGACCCAGTCCTCGTTCTTGAACGCCTCGATGTTCTGCGAGTTCGCGGGGCTGTCGGCCAGCATACGCAGCGGCAGCGTCTTGTTGATGGCGATGCCGATTTCGGCGTTCTGATCCTCGTAGATCAGCCCGTTGTAGGGCGTTTTGGAGGGAATCGAGAACCGATAGGCCCTCTTGCCGGATTTGAGTGCGATCTTGGTGATCTTCGGTTTGGTGTAGGTCGTCGCCGATTCGTCCAGATCGGACTTCTTGATAAGATAGGCAATCTTCTCGACGCCCACCCCATAGACCGTGTTGCAATCTTGCAGGATATCGCCTGCCAGATCATTGATACATTCTGCCATTGTTTTTTTTTAATTTATTATAAAAGGGTTAATTCGTGTTTGAAGCAAATATAGGATACGCAGGAAGGGTTCCTCCGAACTTTTCGCTGTTTTTTACCTTTTGCGTCCGGCGTAGCGCGCCGTCTCATCCTGCACCTTGACCCGCCGCTGACCGTTGTTTATATCCCTGACCGTCACGACAGGGTTCGGAAGCCGGCGCATCACGCGCTCGAACATATGTTCCATCTGACGCATCCCCGAACTCTTCTCCGGAAGATGCCGCGTCGGAATGGCGTTGCCGCCGCTCGACACGTTCATCATCGAGAGCACCGGCCCCCAATCCACGACCGCACGGGCCGTCATCACGGCCTCGCCGTTGGACAGCCGCGCAGGGATGCTGTCGCTCGTACCCGTGCCGGGGCCGGTCACAAGACCGCCGCGGGCATAGTGGTATTTCGCGCCCTCCTCGGCCGCAGTACTATTCAACGACTTTATTTGAGATATAATGGTTGTAATTGTCGATATGGCGGCGACAGCACCCGCAATACCGTCCCAAACAGTTGCACTGGATGAAAAAGCCTTGCTTAACGCTGCACCCATTGACGCGATAGCCTGTGCGATACCTAACATTGCAACAACCGGCGCGCTCGCCCCAGCTTCTTCTGCCAAGCCACCCAGCGCACCCGCGAGATCGCTGGCGGCTTGGAAACTCATTTGCATGCTCTGCGCCTCTTTTTGGGCGCCTTTATTCATTTCGTCATGCAGGCGAATGAGCATTTCAAGCCGGCGGTTGTCTATTTCGATAGCCGAATCCCCCATTGCTCGGTACGCTGCGGCATACGAATCGAATTCGGCCAACTGTTCCCGAAGAATGGCAACGGTTTCATTCTGCGCGGCCTCATCTCCGCCTGTGGCCTGCGCATTCAGAATCCGATTCCGGTATTCGGACTGTTTCTGATTATATTGGGATATGAACTCGGCCGATACCTCCTTGTCCATCTGCGACAGGATTTTTTCGAAATCACCCATCACGTCAATACCCGTCTTACGAATGATTTCCCGTTGCTCGTCAACCCATTTTTGAAGTTCCTGTTTGCTGCGGGCATAATACCCCTCCATCATTCGTTCTGCTTTTTTTACGCCGGATTCATCAGCATACGGGTCGTCGTTCGCCGATTTTGAACTTTTCTCAGATTCTTTTATTCCCGCTCTGTCGAGGATTGATTTTGCATCCGCATTTCGTGCAACAGTCAATTGCGTGAATGCCGATGCTTCCGCTTCGAGGGCTTCGACCTCGGCTAATATTTCCTTCTTCTCGTCTTCGGTATATGCTCTACGACGATATTCATAACTGGTATCTCCATACTCATCTATTCCTGCGTAGACTATTTCACCTGTACCTCTTTTTATCTTGTCTTCCGCTTTTTGTCGGGCAATCAACGCATCTTTGTACTTTTGAGTTGCCAGTTCGTTCGCAGCATTAGCTTGCGCGCGCAGATTCATTGCTTCGATAAACGCATCCGTATTCTGAATAAACAGATTATCGGCGTCCGCAACCGTTGTTATAGCTACTCCCAACTTATCGAATGCCTCTCGGTTGTTTTTGACAAACTCTGTTTTTGCTTTGAGATCATCTCCCAATTGATTCCATTGCAGCTGCAAGGCCCTGAGTTGGGCAACCTGATCGCCATAACTGCCGGAAGATTCTGCCATTTGCTTATTCACCTCTGCCTGGGCTTCCGCCATTGTCATGGCGGCCTCTCGCCCCTTGAACAGATTCCCGATCCAGCTGACAATATCCTTCCCATATACCGTGAGCAAGGTAATGCCGACGGATATAAGGCTGTTCCAGCTGAACACCGCAGCTCCCAGCTGTTTGAGAATCGGTACACTCTGCTCGGACGACTTATTAAACTCTCGCAGTTTGTTGATCTCGTCAACGAGCATCGGGATATTGTCCGAGATGGCGAGGAAGAACATGTCCGCTCCCATTGCGGCCGACGGCAACTCGCGGACGATCTGCGACACGGCGACATTCAGCCCGTTGAATGCCGACTGGTAATTTCCCACATTCGAACGGAAATTCCCCAGCCGTTGTTCGGCCGCACTGACTTGCGTCTGTATCTTGGATATTCGCTCCGCTAATCCATTGCCTATGGCACCCGCCCGATCGGCTGCCGACAGAGCGTTGTACTCCGCCGTAAGGTTACGGATGGATGCGCGTAATCCATTCACTGCCCCTTCGAGATTCTTCTCCTCTTTGATGTTGTCCTGAATCTCGCGCGAGTAGGTGCGCATCGCCGATTGGAGCGCCTTTACCTCTGCCCTGTTCGCAGCCAGCTCTTGCGTCGTTTGGGCTACCCGTTCATTATAGGCCTCCTCGTCGATCGTTCCGGCTTTGCGCTCGGCTCTAAGTCCCTTCAAACCGGACTTCAATTCGGAGATTCGGTCATTGAGCGTATCGATACGTTTGGCCGATTCGGACATCCCTTTTATCAAATCTTTGTACTCTACGCGGATGTTGATTGTTTTATCTATGCTCTCCATTGCAATAAATTTCTATTTTTCATATCTTTGTTCTTAACCAAATCTCAATCATCATGACAGGCATCTATGCAATCATCGGAATCGTAATGCTGGTATTCGGCATTCTGCAAATCGTTCTTTTCTTCAAACTCTGGGGAATGACGAACGATGTAGGTCAAATCAAGGGTTTACTGTCTAATCTTTCAACTCAAAAAGCCACCGCTGCAATGAGTTCTCATGATTTAGAGCAAACATCGCCCGAACAAAAAACCGAACAAAAAGTTGTCGGGAAATGGCCTGTGGGAACTCTTGTTGTTCATACGGCTACGTGGCAACAGATGCGCATCAAGGAAATCACGCCCGACCATAAATATGTGTGTACACAAGGTAATCTTGTTAGGGGCCCATATACAGAAGGATGTTTGATGTCATATGAAGACTACGTTACTACCATTTTAAGTAAAAACAACTCCAGCGGCTCCATAGTAGGCATTTTGATTGCTCTTATCTGTATTTTAATCATCGCTATTCTATTTTTTACAGCTTGATCAATTTGCACTCGCATATACCGTCCTCGCCGGTGGTGACGGAGTAGATGGCGAAATAGCATCCGTAGACATCGAGGTAAACCCGCCGCGTATAGTCGAGATTGCAGATGTCGGCCACGGTCAGTTTGACGTAGACCGTAATCATGCGGAACTTTTTCAGGATCCGCTGGTAGTCTGCATACCGTTTCGCCACGATACCCTCCGACCCGCCGAAATACATCGTGCGGGGGAACAGGCCGTGCCTGTAACGACCTGCCGGCGAACCGTTCCCGTCTTCAATCGTCGTATTCACATCGGCAAGAATACGGGCAGAAGGAGCAGCGTAATTTACCTTATTTGCTCCGCTGACTGTCTGTTCCTCATAGCAAGGCACAAAAGCGAATGGCCTATCAGGGCGATCCGGATTCCAACCTGTTCTATTGGCCGAAGCCGAGAAATTCAATGATACCAATTCATTCCCCCGCTCGATGTTCTCGTTGTCGATGGAGATGATGCCCTGCGTGTTCAACATCTCGGCGTCCTCGTCGTTGTCGTAGTCGAGCGTGTTGGTCTGGGCATAATCCCCCATCGTGAACTCCGTCCCCTCCGGCCGCCAGATTTCGCCCCGATCGTTCAGAATCACTTTGCGGCTCCAATCCTGAATCGTTGCGTCGAGATGACTGTCGACGATTCGTCTGTCGGTTTGCGTGTTCGGCGTCCGGTCGTCTTCCGAACCAACGGTGCGGTAGTCGTAGTCGATCGTGTCCGTCGAATTATAGAACTGATCGGGCGACATCATGCGGATCGTATTGCTATCCGAACTGTCCGGATAGGCGAAAAGTCCGGCCATTGTCATCAATGCCGACAGGAACTCCGCGTGCGTCATATCCGGCAGGTTCTCGGCAATCGGAAACGGAGAGGGGAATTGGATGTCGTCGAAATGGGGCGTGATGATGAATCGGGCAGCGATCGTTTGCTCCTGTTCGACTGGATAGAGGTATTTTATCTGCCAGTAAACATAATCCGTGTCTTGGACGTCGATTTCCAAATCTTTCACGATATCGGGACCGATTCCAAATGTCGCTAAGCCATTGCTTATTGTACCTCTACGTTCGAAAAGGAGTTTGCGAGTTTGGGACTCGTTGGTAGTGTTAACTCCGTAAAGAGCGATAGATGGTGATACATTTCCGAATTTATTCCCTTTAATTCCGACAGGGTTGTCGTCGTAACTTAAAATGGAAACTGAAATCTTTTCCAAATTTGAAACGTTGAAATTACGATAACGAGACCCCGTGTCACTCCCTGTTCCCGTATCAATTTCAATATCCCACAACCCCCGTTTGTCGGCCGTGATATTCTCCTGCTTGAATTCGATATTATTGATGTATTGTAACGTGCTATATAAATATCCGGAACTTGCCTCGAACCGATCCGAATACCAACTGTCGGGCCCCGAGTTTTTCGACACGAGCGGAACGATCATCGGATGTTTGTCGCTGGTTTGGCTCAAACGGGTTATATTCTCTATCGTGATACCGTGATATTTCTGTATGGCATCCAAGATCGCGGATACTTGTACGGACGGATGCGAATAATTGATATTACGCCCTGCCCCGAAATCAATCTGGATAAATCCTGCCAATGCTGTATCGGAGGGCAATGCCCACGGCACCTCTTCGTTCCACTCGACATAATCCGCTCCTGCCACCTCGATGATCTGCTCGCGCAGATCGCGCAGCGAAGCGTCGAACAACGGCTGGAAGTTGTCGATGTTGCCCCACACGAGTGTGATGTTGATCGTGTCGGTTACGTCCGTAACCATCGCATACCCCCGCGTGAAGACCGGAAAGCCGCCGAGGTAGTACGCTGCCGAATGCTTCCCGTATACCGCCGAATCGTCCAAGATGTCGATGCGGTCGATCAGACCGAAGGCCTTGCGGTTGCGGGGCGTCAGCGGCAGATTGATCTCCGCGCTGCGGTTGCTCTGGATCACGTCGAGATCGTTGAAGACCGGCGACTGGAAGATCAGCGACGGAGTATCTTCCAGATCGCACAACTGACCGTTTATGTAGAGTTCCTTCGTCATAGCGTCAAGTGCTTTATCGAAAGTTCTACCACGCAGTCCTGCATGCAGGCATTCGTCCGCGAGATGTCGCCGTCTTCGACATAGGCGTCGATCCACACCTTCCGCCGGGCGTCGTACAGCTGCACCTCCCGTCCGGAGAGAATCGATGCGCACAGGTCGAACAGTTCACGGTCGACCAGTCCGCTATGGAGCGTATGGGTCGTGGTCGCCGTGATCGTGCGGTGGCGTTCGGGTGTCAGTTTCTCGGAGAGCGTTTCGAAGGTCTCGTCTTCGGATACGTCGTCGACGCGCTCGGTCGGATGCCAGAGAAAGTAACGCATCAATCCCGTTGCATCGCGCCAGCGCACGAACGATCCGCTGTCGCAAGGATTCACCACGACCGTCAGACGCGCGCTCTTCACGGCGCCGGTCGTGCCGCCCGTCGAGACGATCAACTGCCGCTCGCCGCCTCCGAATTCGCGGAAGAAGGTCATCGGAAGGGAGAACACGGGATCGACACGCGAATAGACCTCCCGCCGGCCGCTGTCGGCATCGGTGAAAGCGAAGTCCTGCATGGCGCCCGTATAGGAGTTGACGAGGATCTGCTCGCTGTAATCGAACGCCGGAAAGACCACGATCTTCGACGGCTGGGGCCAGCTGATCGGGGTATCGGCCTGCGCATTGTTCGTCATCGCGCGCGCCGACGCCCCTTTGAGCAGATAGAGCGGCGACGAGGCAATCGCCTGCCCGTCTACTTCGAGGCTGATCGTCGTTTGCGCATTCCCGTCCTGTGCGATGATTTCGAACAGATCGTCCATCGGGAATACGGCCGAACCGTTGATGATCGAACGCACCAACGTATAGCCGCCGACTTTGACAACGGCCGCATTGTATGTCGGCGCTTCGCTGACTCCGACCGTATTGTAGTTTCTCGCCAGCGAAATGGCGGGTGTTAATCTATATTTAGGCATAATCACTGATTGTTTCATTCAACATCGTAAACACGCTGCGGTCGAGCTGCTCGGAGAGTTGCCGGTCGATGTCGTCCACGGCCGGCTGCAACAGGTCGAACAGGATCTCCGTACCGCCGCCCTCGCGGTAGAGCACCGTGCCCTTGCTCCATACGTTCGCCGCCACGGCGTAGGCGTCGATCTCCTCGATGCCGTAGAGCCCCTCTTTGGCCTGCGCCCATCGTTCGATCGCAAGGAGAAAAGCATCGAAGGAGGCGTATTGCGCCTGCACATCGCCCGCAGAACGTCCCCCGTCGACGCCGGCGATCCCCTGCCGGCCGACGAACGCCGCTTCGAAACCGTCGTCGTTCTGTTCGACCTGCGTTTGGAGCGATGCCGCCGTCGCGCCCGTGGCCCATTCCGGCACGCCGAGGCTGTTGACCCGCTTTCCGCTGCTGCCCGTCTTCGTTTGCAGATTCGCCACGACCTGCGTGCGCAGCGTATCGAACCGCGCTTCGCACACCTCGATGAATCGCTGCGGATCGAAATAGCGCAGTATCTTGTCGATCCTATCCATTGTTGCAGGTCGAATAGGTCATCGTCGCCTCGCATTCGACTCCGCAGACCAGCTGATCGAATCGGGCGGCGAACGGGGTGATCTTCGTGACCTGCACCTCGACTCCCCGATCCCGCAATGCCTCGAAAAACTCCGCCGAGCGGTCGATCATCTCCTCGACGATCGGCATGACCTGCGTCGCGGTATCGGGTTCCGCTTCGCCGAGGTCGCCGCAGAAGAGGAACTTCGAGGCGCGCTTGTAGACGCCATCGAGATCCGTCGGCGTGATCGTCTCGAAGAATTGCCGCACGACGACCGGATACTCCGTGATCGTTCCCAGGATGTAGTTCGTCTCTTTAAGGCGGGCATAGATATACGAACCGAAGCCGCACGCCCCGGCGGCCTTGTCGATATGGTCGTTCAGCGAGTTTATCTTCACTCCCACGATACGGCGGGCCGGCGGCGTCTGCCCGACGACCCTGTACTCGTATTCCTTGTTGTCGGTCATCTTCTTTTGATTTTAGAGGTTTGTATCCTGCTGAGATTGCGCTGCTCGATCACGTCGTTCGTCGTCGACTCGAAGGCTTCGTAGACGACGCTCCACTCCATGCCGTAGACCGACGCGGGCGATACGGCGCCGTTCATGATCTGCACGTACTTGCGCACCACGGCGGCGATGCCTCGGTCGGGGCGGTCGATCTGCGCCTGCCGCTCCTCGTCGGTCGGTTCGATTTTCAGATCGGCGAATCTCTTCGAGATGGCCGCGAGCGTGTCCATGCAGTGCAGAAAGTAGCGGTACGCACGGATGAACCGCAAATCCGCGACCTTCTCTTTCGGGATGCCGAGCATTTGCGACAACACGTTGACGAAGTAATCGGTGGAGCGGTTCGTCGCGTTCAGCACCGCCAGATCGCGCATCGTCATGTGTT
>ULQT01045973.1_pt1 | contig 10736 bp, 7 predicted proteins | sample 1954791 | NCBI WGS metagenome assembly ULQT01 (sample SAMEA4835663, study PRJEB28245) | human gut metagenome | biome: gut microbiome; material: fecal sample | place: Denmark | collected 2008 | reverse complement strand
CCGTAGGGAGGGGTCTTGCCCCCTCCGGGACGTTTGCGGCAGCCGCAGACCACCCCGGGACGCATGTATGCTGCCTAGGAAAGTGCATCACTGCCACAAGCCACCTGCGGAGGGGTCAAGACCCCTCCCTACGACTTACCCGCAAGTGCCCGCTAATGGGATGCCTACGCTCCGGTCATTCACGGGGCAGCCTTTGCTTTCTAAAGCCTGCTCACGGGGGGGGAGAAGGCTTCTCATCTTTACATTATGTCGTATTCAATCGGCGTCTCAAACAGCCGTGCCGCCTTCTCCCGGTCCCCGGTCTGGCCCAGCGCCCACATCAGCTTGACGGCGACAGCCTCGGGGGTCATGTCGCGGGCCTCCAGGACGCCGGGCAGCTCACCGACGGCGCGGCCCACCTCATAGACGGCAAGGTCACACCCCTCATGCGGGACCTGCGTGGTAAACACCGCCAGCCGCCCGCTCTCACACCAGCGGCGCAGAGCGGCGAACATCTCGCCGTGCTCCCCGCCCGGCAGGCCGCCGACGCCGAAGCTCTCCAGCACCAGTGCGCGGTAGTGCGGGGCCAGCAGCGGGATGATGTCCGCCCGCATGCCCGGCACAAGCCGCAGCACAAAAACGGCAGGTTCAAGCCTTACATAGAACCGCACGGGCGGCTGGTCCGCGGGGCGGCGCAGAAACGTCACCAGCCGCGTATCGCGGAACACCGCGGTCTCGGGGTAGTCGATGCTGGAAAACGCATTGAAGCTGCGCGTCCGCGTCTTGCGCGCGCGTGTGCCCAGAATGACCTTGTTATCAAACACCAGCTGCACGCCCCATGCGCCGTCACTGACCGCGTAGACGAACGCGCGGTAGAGGTTGTTGCGCGCGTCGGTATCGCGGTTGTAGATGGACTTCTGGCTGCCGGTCAGCACAACGGGCTTCGCGCTGTTCTGCACCATGTAGCTGAGCGCCGCGGCGGTGTAGGCCATCGTGTCTGTGCCGTGGGCGATGACAAAACCGTCGCAGGCATCATAATTTTCTTTGATGCAGCGCACGATGCTCTGCCACTGCGCGGGGCCGACGTTCGTCGAATCCAGGTTGAACACCTGCACAGCGCTGACTTCGCACAGGTCAGCCAGCTCGGGCACGCAGGCCAGCAGCTCCTCTGACGTGATGGCCGGGGCCAGCCCGCCCGCCGCCGTAGGGCGGCTTGCAATCGTCCCGCCTGTGGCGAGAAGCAGAATTTTTTTCATCAAAATACCTCTTTGGCTTCCCCCTCGGGGGAAGCTGTCCGCAAAGCGGACTGATGAGGGCAGAGTCCGCCTTATAGCCTATTAACGGGTAATATCCGGTGACTTTCCCCTCATCCGCCCTCGGTCGGGGCCTCGGGCACCTTCCCCCTCGGGGGAAGGCTCTTCTCATTTCACTCCGCCCACATCAGGTGCCGCTCCGCGACGACCTGGGCGTCCAGTGTGCGCGGACCTGCCGTAAAGCGCACGGTCACGCGGCGCCCCGCAACGCTTTCCACGGTGCCGGGGCCAAAGACGGCATGCCGCACATGGGCACCAACGGCGGTGATGCTGTCCACATCCACAGGCGGCAGCGGGGCGCGTGCCGCGGGCGGGGGTGTGCGGCGGCCCGCGGGCTCGGCGTCGTGGCGTTTGCGGTGGCCGGGCAGACCGGACAGCACCTCATCCACAAAGGTCGAGCGCTCCGCCGCGCAGTCAAACAGCACCAGCTGCTGCCGCGCGCGGGTCATGGCCACGTAAAACAGCCGTCGGTCCTCCTCATACTGCTGTGTCTCGCCGGGCGTGCGGCAGCACAGCTCCGGCTTGGCGGGCAGAATGCCGTCCAGCACATCCAACAAAATGACCCGGTCATATTCCAGCCCCTTGGCCGAGTGGATCGTCGAAAGCAAAAACCTGCACCCGGGCGGATTTTCATGGTTTTGTATGATGCTGCGCAGCTTTTCCAGCCGCCGCAGCAGGTGTCGCGGCGTCGGCTCCTGTGCGCCGAGCATTTCCAGCACAGCCAGTTTCGTGCGGTCCATGCCGTTTTTGTCCAGATATTTGCCGTAGCCCAGCTGGTCGGCCAGGAACCGCACCGCATCGTCCGCGGCCATTTTGGGCAGACGCGCCAGACCGTCCGCCACGTCAGCCATGGCGGCGCGGGTGCGTGGACGGATGCTGTCCTCATTCAGCAGGGCCGTCCAGCAACCCTGCCCGTACTGCCGCGCCTGATTGCAGGCAAACAGCGCCTGTGCGCGGGTGACGGGCACGCCGAATTTGTAGTAGCAGCGCAGAAAAGTTTCCCCATCCGCGGGGTGTGCGGCCAGCGTGAAAATATCGGTCACATCGCGGACGATCTTGTTGGTAAAAAAGGTCTGGTCCACTGCCTTGCAGGCGTAGGGGATGCCCCGCCGCTCGCACAGGTCGATGATGGGCAGTGCGCTCTCGTGGTTGCGGAACAGCACCGCCGTCCCGGTATCGCAGTGCTGCGCCGTCTCAAACAAGAATGGCAGCTGGTCGGCGCGGCGCGGCACGGTGACGATCTGCAGCGGTGCGCCGGGGCCCTGCGTCGGTGCGATGGTTTTGGGGCGGCGATAGCGGTTGCGCGCCACAAAGCGGTTGGCAGCCTCCAGAATCGGCTCTGTGGAGCGATAGTTCTGCTCCATCAGCAAAATCTGTGCGCCGGGATAGGTCTTTTCAAAGTCCATCAGCGCCTGGGGGTAGGCGGCGCGGAAGCCGTAAATGCTCTGGTCCTCGTCGCCGACCATAAAGATATTGCCGCTTTCCTGCGCCAGCACGCGGATAATTTCATGCTGTACCTTGGACGTATCCTGCGACTCATCGACGCAGAAATACTTGTACCGTTTGCGGAACGCCGCCGCAACCGCGGGCGCACCGCGCAGGATTTGCAGCGCAAAGCAGAGCTGGTCGTCGTAGTCCATTTTGTGCGCGGCCTTCAGCGCCTTCTGGTAGCCGCGGTACAGGTCGGGCAGATTCTCAATATCGGTTTCCAGTTCGTCCAATTCCGCGTCGGTCAAGCACATATTTTTAATGTAGGTGATGGCCGTGCGCAGATCCTTGACCGTGCTCTCGGCGGGGTACTCGTGGTTTGTGTCCTGCCATAGCCGCATGAGCAGCGGCGTGGTCTCGCTCTCATTGCGGATGAGCTCCGGCGGAGTACGGCCATACATGCGGCTGTACAGCGCGATGATGCGCGCCGCCACACCGTTGATGGTGCGGAACTCCAGCCGTGCGGCCAATTCGCCGCCGAACCGCGCCGCGAACCGGGCGCGCATCTCCTGCGTGGCGGCGACGGTGTAGGTCATTGTCAGGATGGCTTCCGGCGCAATGCCGCAGACCTCGGTCATATAGCCCAGCCGGGTGATGAGCACGGTGGTTTTGCCGCTGCCCGGCACCGCCAGCAGCAGCACCGGGCCGTTGACCGCCTCCACCGCCGCGCGCTGCTGGTCGTTCAGGGCCGCCAGATGAGCCGTTTCAAATATAGCCTTGTCCATGGCAGCTCCTTTCGTGAATAGTTTGGCGGGGGACGTAGGGGAGGGATTCATCCCTCCCGGGTACCATGCAGAAGCCGCACACAGGCGGAGGGGTCAAGACCCCTCCCTACAGACCTCATCCGGGCAAGCATTGTAGGGAGCGGTCTTGACCGCTCCGCGCGGCTTTGCGGCAGCGGAAATGTTTCCGGGAGGCATGAATGCCTCCCCTACAAATAAAACTATTGTACCATACATCCCGCACAAAAGCAAAGCTCCCCGCCGGATCAGCAGGGAGCAGAGCTGTTACACGCGGTTCAGCGCCTCGGCGGTGTAGCCGTCGAGGCCGAACACCGCCACCCGGGCGTTGAACAGCCGGTCCATGCCCTCCTTGCCGAGCAGTAATTGCGTGCGTGAAAACTGGTTTAACATATATCGATTCATCTATTGTATATATCCCTACTATGCAGATATGATTATGAACACTGTGCCGATGTCTGTCAACCTTGCAAAGTGTAAAAACCTGCAGCATTTCAGCCCGCGTATTTTGTCACCCCCAAGTCTTGGATAAACGCGCACACTGTGGTACAATATGTAAGAAAGAGCAAACTCCCCATAACCAAAGGACGTCACCATGAAACAAGGCAATTTGAATATACGCTGCACCGAAGATTACGCGGTGCTGTACTGGGATAAACCCGCCGCCGCGCCCAGCGGGGCGGAATACACGGTCTCCCTGAACGGCGAGGCCATTGGCCGCACAGACCGCACCCATTTTACGATAGAGGGGCTGAGCTACGGCAGTTCCTTCCGGGTGGACGTGGTCAGCGGCAGCTACTGCATCGGCTCGGCCACGCTGCAGTTCGGCAGGGAAAAACGCCGCATCGACATTACCGCCGCGCCCTACTTCTGCAAGGGCGACGGCCATATCCTGAACACCGACAATTTACAGCGGGCCATCAACGACTGCGGCGCGGACGATATTCTGTACGTGCCGGCGGGCGATTTCCTGACCGGCGCACTGCGGCTGCACAGCGATCTGGAAATTTATCTGGCCAAGGGCGCGGTCCTGCAGGGCACAACGAACATTCACGACTATTCGCCCCGCATCCCCAGCCGATTTGAGGGCACCGAGATGCGCTGCTACTCAAGCCTTTTGAACGCGGGCGACATGAACCACAAGACCGGCCCGAACTGCCGCAATATCATCATCCGCGGCAGGGGCACGATCTGCGGCGGCGGGCAGGAGCTGGCCCGCAAGATCATTGAGGACGAGCGTGCCCGCATCAAGAGTTTTCTGGACGACAACCGGGAGCTCGTCGAAAGCTGCGAGAACAGCGACACGATCCCGGGCCGCGTCCGCCCGCGGCTTATCAATTTAAGCAACTGTGAGAACGTCTGGATCAGCGGTATCACGCTGAAAAACGGCCCGTCCTGGAACGTCCACATGATCTACTGCGACGACATCCAGACCGACCACTGCACCTTTGTGTCCGAGGGCGTCTGGAACGGCGACGGCTGGGACCCGGACTCCTCAACGAACTGTACGCTGTTTGCGTCGGAGTTCTCCACGGGGGACGACGCTGTCGCCATCAAGAGCGGCAAAAACCCCGAAGGCAACGAAATCAACCGTCCCTGCGCGCATATCCGGGTGTTTGACTGCCGCAGCGACTGCGGCCACGGTATCTGCATCGGCAGCGAGATGAGCGGCGGCGTGGAGGACGTGCAGATCTGGGACTGTGATCTGGCAAACTCGCTGTCCGGCATCGAGATCAAGGCCACGCCCAAGCGCGGCGGCTATGTGCGCGGCGTGACCGTGCGGGACTGCATCACGCCCCGCGTCATGCTGCACAGCGTACCGTACAATGACGACGGTGTGCCCGCCGGTGCCCCGCCGAAGCTCGAGCACTGCTTCTTTGAGCGGCTGACCCTGACCGCCGAGGTGCTGGACCATGACCGCAGCCGACACGATGCCGCCCCGATCGAGATCGCGGGCTTTGACAAGCCGGGCTATGAGGTCGAGGACATTGTCTTTAAGGATATTACCATCACCAAGCCGTTCGTCGCCCTGCCGCTGGGGCTGTGCAAGGGTGTGACGCTGAGCAATCTTGCGTGTGTGAAGGAATAAGCCTAAAGCCTCCCTTTGACAAGGGAGGCCTTTCTCCCCACTTTATGAACAAATCTTAAAACTTCCTTACACCCTCTTGCACCGCGGTGCAGGAGGGTGTATCATTATCATGTTTTAATAATTAACATAAGCCAACTATTAACAGGAGGTGTTCACCAATGGGCACTGAAGCCCCTTATCTGAGCGGGGTGTTCCGCTTTGTGGCGCGGCTGCACACACTGTCCAGGCGCGGGATGCGCATGGCACTGACCGGGCAGCCCAAATGCCGCTATGGCATGCTGCAAAGTCTGTATAATCTCATTGAGCAGCACGGCTGCGACGGCGCGATCTATGTCTCGGACATTGCGCGGCAGATGCACCAGCCGATGCCGGCGATTTCCCGCGGGCTGCGTCAGATGGAGCAGGACGGCCACATCGTCCGCGAGACCGACCCAAAGGACCGCCGCAAGACGCTGGTACGCATCACCCCGGCAGGGGAGCGCGCCCGCAAAGCCAACGAGCAGGCCATGAACGACTACTTTGCCCGCATCATGGCGCGGCTGACCCCGGAGCAACTGGCGCAGGCCAACGCCGTAAAGGACGCTCTGCTCGCCGCCATCGAGGCCGAGAACGCCGCTATGAAAACCGATTTGAAAGGAGAACCCCCGCATGACGAAAATTTTTAAGCAGCTGGGGCGGCACTGGGCGGCCTGCCTGGCCGTCGTTGCGCTGCTCATCGTGCAGGCATACTGCGATTTAAGCCTGCCCGACTACACAAGCAAAATTGTGGACACCGGCATCCAGCAGGGCGGCATTGAAAGCCCCGTGCCCGACACCGTCCGCAGCACAACGCTGCAGGCGCTCGAGCTGCTCATGTCCGAGGACGACGCCGCACTGGCGGACGAAGCCTACTCCGCCCCCGACGCGGACGGTATGCGCACACTGAATCCGGACGCGGACACCGCCGCGCTGGAAAATGCGTTCACAACGCCGGACGTTGTGCTGTACATGGCCGCGGCAAAGAATGCCGCCACTGCCGCCGGTACCACCGACACCGTGGCCCCCACGGCCTATGACCTCGACGCCGTCGCCACGCAGCTGGCCGCCGCGTCCCAGGCCCCCGGCGCACGGGAAATGCTGCAGAACCAGCTGACGGACGGTCTCGCCCAGCTGGACGAGACCGTCGCCGACAGCCTGTCCAGCCAGGCCATGCTGCTCGTCGCGCTGGAATATGACGCTCAGGGCATTGCCCATGACGTGCAAATGTCCTATCTGCTGCGCACGGGCGGCCAGATGCTGGCTTTAACGCTGCTCATGGTTGCCGTGGCCGTCGCCGTCGGCTTTATCGCGTCCCGCGTCTCCGCCGCCATTGGCCGTGACCTGCGCCGCGACGTGTTCAGGACCGTCGTCGGCTACTCCAACGCCGAAATCGAAAAATTCTCCACTGCTTCGCTGATTACCCGCACCACGAACGACATCCAGCAAGTGCAGTTCGTCTGCGTGATCCTGCTGCGCATGGTAGCCTACGCGCCCATTTTGGGCATCGGCGGCATTATGCACGTTGCCAGCGGCAACACGGGGCTGGAATGGATCATCTTTGTGGCCGTGGCCGCACTGCTGGCGCTCATCGCCGTTTTGATGAACGTAGCCATGCCGAAATTCAAGCAGATGCAAGTTCTGGTGGACCGGCTGAACCTTGTCAGCCGCGAAATCCTGACCGGCATTATGCCCATCCGCGCGTTCAGCCGCGAGGAATTTGAGGAAAAGCGCTTTGACAGGGCCAACACCGACCTGATGAAGACCCAGCTGTTCACCAACCGCACGATGGTCGCCATGATGCCGTTTATGACGCTCATCATGAACGGCACGAGCCTGCTCATCGTCTGGTTCGGCGGCAAGGCGATGGATCTGGGCAGCATGCAGGTGGGTGAGATGATCGCGTTCATCACCTACACGATGCAGATCGTCATGTCGTTCCTCATGCTCTCGATGGTCGCCGTCATGCTGCCCCGTGCCGGTGTGGCTGCGGACCGCATTGACGAGGTCATCAAGACCCCCTCGACCATCCATGACCCCGCTGCGCCCAAGGCACTGCCCGCGGACGGCACCCACGGCGTTGTGGCGTTCCATGACGTCAGCTTCCGCTATCCCGGCTCCGACGAGGACGCGCTCGAGCACATCAGCTTCACGGCCAGACCCGGCGAGACAACGGCCATCATCGGTTCCACGGGCTGCGGCAAATCTACGCTGCTCAACCTGATCCCGCGCTTCTACGATGTGACCGAGGGCAGCGTGACGATTGACGGCGTTGACGTGCGCGACATGACCCAGGCACAGCTGCACGACGAGCTGGGCTATGTACCGCAGAAGGGCGTGCTGTTCAGCGGCACGATCACATCCAACCTGAAGTTCGGCGGCGACCACATCACCGACGCCGACGCAGAGCAGGCCGCCGAGATCGCCCAGGCCACGGAGTTCATCTCCGCCAAGCCCGAGGGCTTCGACAGCCCGATTGCCCAGGGCGGCAGCAACGTCTCCGGCGGGCAGAAGCAGCGCCTTTCGATTGCCCGCGCCATTGCCAAGCACCCGCAGATCTATCTGTTTGACGACAGCTTCTCGGCGCTGGACTACAAGACCGACGTGGCGCTGCGCCGTGCGCTGAAGGCTAAAACCGACAACGCCACAGTCATTATTGTGGCGCAGCGCATCTCCACCGTGCTGCACGCGAACCAGATTTTGGTGCTGGATGAGGGGCGCATCGTCGGCAAGGGCACCCATGCCCAGCTGATGGAAAGCTGCCCCGCGTATCAGGAAATTGCGCGCAGCCAGCTGAGCCAGAAGGAACTGAATTTACAGAAGGAGGGTGAGTGATATGCCAAGACCCGGACGCATGACGACGGATCGCGCCAAGGACTTCAAGGGCACGCTGCGCCAGTTGCTGGCCGCCATGAGCAAGTATAAGCTGTCGCTGGTCGTCGTCATTGTTTTTGCTGTTCTGTCAACCATTTTCAACATTGCAGGGCCGAAGATCCTGGCCAAGGCCACCACGGCGCTGGCCACCGGCTGGATCGCCAAGCTGCGCGGCGTGGGCGGCATCGACTTTGCCTACATCGGCAAGGTGCTGCTGTTCCTGCTGGGCATGTACCTGCTGTCTGCAGCGTTCAGCTTCATTCAGGGCTGGCTCATGTCCGGCCTGTCGCAGAAGGTCTGCTACGACTTCCGCGACCAGATCAGCAAAAAGATCAACCGCCTGCCGCTGGCCTACTTTGAAAAGCGCACCGTCGGCGAGGTGCTGTCCCGCATTACAAACGACGTGGATACGCTGGGCCAGAGCCTGAACCAGAGCGTGACCCAGCTGATCACCAGCGTTGCGACGATGGTCGGCGTGCTCATCATGATGCTGTCCATCAGCCCTAAAATGACGCTGATCGCCCTGCTGATCCTGCCGGTCTCGCTGGCGCTGGTGCTGGTGGTCGTCAAGTTCAGCCAGAAGTATTTCAAGGCGCAGCAGGCGACACTGGGTGTTGTCAACGGTCAGGTCGAGGAGGTCTACTCCGGCCACAACGTCATCAAGGCGTTCAACCGCGAGGCCGCCGTGCTGGACGACTTCAACGCCGCAAACGATAAGCTGTACGAATCCGCGTGGAAATCGCAGTTTTTGTCCGGCCTGATGCAGCCCATCATGAACTTTGTGGGCAACCTGGGCTATGTGGCCGTCGCCATCGTCGGCAGCATTTTTGCCGCAGCGGGCGCCATCACCATCGGCGATATTCAGGCGTTCATCCAGTACGTCAAAAACTTCACCCAGCCCATCCAGCAGCTGGCGCAGGTGTCCAACATGCTGCAAAGCATGACCGCCGCCGCCGAGCGCGTCTTTGAATTTTTGAACGAGCCCGAGGAGGACCAGCTGGCCGACCCCGCCCGCCGCGCCGACCCCGCCTGCATCGACGGTCAGGTCACGTTTGACCATGTAAAGTTCGGCTACACGCCGGAAAAGACCGTCATCCACAATTTCAGCTGCAATGTCAAGCCCGGCCAGAAGGTCGCCATCGTCGGCCCCACCGGCGCGGGCAAGACCACAATGGTCAAGCTGCTCATGCGGTTCTATGATGTGGATTCCGGCGAAATTTTGCTGAACGGCCACAACGTCAGGGACTTTGACCGCAGCGACCTGCGCGAGGGCTTCGGCATGGTGCTGCAGGACACCTGGCTGTTCAAGGGCACGATCATGGAGAACATCCGCTATGGCCGTCTGGATGCCACGGACGAGGAGGTCATTGCCGCCGCGAAGGCAGCAAACGCCGACCACTTTATCCGCACGCTGCCCGGCGGCTACCAGATGGAGCTGAACGAGGACGCCTCCAACGTCAGCCAGGGCCAGAAGCAGCTTTTGACGATTGCCCGCACGATTTTGGCGGACAACCGCATCCTGATCCTCGATGAGGCGACGTCGAGCGTTGACACCCGCACCGAGCAGCGCATCCAGACGGCTATGGACCGCCTGATGCAGGGCCGCACGAGCTTCGTCATCGCGCACCGCCTGTCCACCATCCGCGATGCCGATTTGATCCTGGTCATGCGCGAGGGCGACATTGTCGAGCAGGGCACCCACGACGAGCTGATCGAAGCCGGCGGGTTCTATGCCGATTTGTACAACAGTCAGTTTGAGGATGTGACGGCGTAAGACCAAAACAAAAAAAGTCGACAGTGTGCCAAATCCGTTGCACGCTGTCGATTCAGACCGTCAAAAGAATTGCATTCCCGCCTTATTGTGTGTGTAGGGGCGACCATTGGTCGCCCGCCAACTTACCGCAGCAACGCATTTTCCGGGATTGTTTCTTGCAAGGCAAACGGGCACGGGCGAGCAATGCTCGCCCCTACAAGAGTTTCTCGACAGTCTGAGCCACCCATTTATGAGCAGCATCCGCAGGGTCGCCCTCATCCGGCCCTGCGGGCCACCTTCCCCCGCGGGGGAAGGCTTTTCTTTTATTGACACCCCTGCTATAATAGTAACCAAAGGGGGGCATTACCTGTGGATTATGCAAAACTTACGGCGCAGGCGCGGCAGGCTACGGAAGAACTGCTGCAGGCTGCGCATCTCGAGACCGGGGATATTTTTGTGGTCGGCTGCTCCAGCAGCGAGATCAT
>ULQT01037937.1_pt1 | contig 10766 bp, 11 predicted proteins | sample 1954791 | NCBI WGS metagenome assembly ULQT01 (sample SAMEA4835663, study PRJEB28245) | human gut metagenome | biome: gut microbiome; material: fecal sample | place: Denmark | collected 2008 | reverse complement strand
ACTACGGCAGCAACAGAAGGTTCAACAGAGGAAGCGGCTAATCCCGATGCAGGAACAGCTGTATTTGTAAATTCCTCTAATGATTCATCATATTTTGTACAGGCAAAGCTGGATAGAGAACAATCCAGAAATAAGCAGAAGGATATGCTGAATGAAATGCTTAATAATGAGAATATTGACAATGAAAAGAAAAACGAAGTTACAACAGCAATGCTTCAAATACAGCAGAGAATAGAAAAGGAAACAGCAGCTGAATCAATGATTGAAGCTAAGGGATTTAAAGAGGTATATGTAAGAATTGATGATGATACTGTAGATGTTGTTGTAGACAAGGCTGAGCTTACCGATGCTGAAATTGCCCAGATAGAAGACATTGTAAAAAGAAAGACAGGTGTAAGTGCTGACAAAATAAGAATTACACCGCTAAAAAAGTAAATATTGCTGTATAAACCCCTGTGATTGAATAGATACAGGGGTTTTTAATTTGAATTATAATTATTGTTTCATATAAATGGTAAAATGGGTCAAAATCAAATAAAACATTGCAAAAAAACGATAATATGTTATAATTAAAAATAATGGACAGTTTTAAAAGATGTATTTTCTGCTAAAAATATATACAAAAAAACTGACAGTTGTTGAATGTATAAAATGCTGTACTTAAAAATGAAATGAAGCGGAAATACAGAAAATAAAAGATTAGCGAAGGTGGAAAATAATGAGCAGAAGAAATGCCAGAAAGCATATATTTAATTTAGTTTTTCAAACAGAATTTAATGTGGAAACAGATATTAAGGGAACAATTGAAACTTATACTGAGGAGTACGAAGATTTTCAAAAGGGAGAAAGCGACTTTGTATCAAGAGAATACAGGGGAATTCTTGCAAATATTGAAAGTATTGATTCATATATTGATAAATATGCAATTGGATGGAGTGTGCAAAGGCTTGCAAAAACAGACCTTGCTATACTGAGAATGGGTGTATATGAAATTATATTTGATGATGAAATTCCTGATGCAGTAGCTGTAAATGAGGCTGTTGAGCTTGCAAAAGAATTCAGCGGTGATAAAGCTCCGGCTTTTATAAATGCCGTGCTGTCAAAGATTGTAAAAAGCAAGGATGTTGAATAGGAATGAAGGTTTATACAGTATCCCAAATTAATGGATATATAAAAAAAATACTTGAAAATGATATATTTCTGACTGATATATATTTGGAAGGGGAAATATCAAATTTTAAGGCACACAGCAGCGGACATATGTACTTTACATTAAAAGACAGCGGAGCTGCAATTAATGCAGTTATGTTCAGAAGCTATGCTGAAAGAATTAAGTTTTTGCCGGAAAACGGTATGAAAGTTGTGGCAAGAGGCTATATTTCTCTGTATGAAAAGACAGGTCAGTATCAGCTATATGTAAACGGAATGGAACCGGCAGGGGTAGGTGCTCTTTATCTTGCTTATGAACAGTTGAAACAAAGACTTGAAAGGTCAGGCGTATTTGATGATAAGTACAAAAAGCCTATTCCCAAAATGCCTAAAACTGTTGCTGTTATAACTTCACCTACAGGTGCTGCCGTGAGAGATATAATAAATGTTACAGGCAGAAGAAATCCAAATGTTGAAATTGTAATTGTGCCTGTGCTTGTACAGGGAGAAAATGCTGCACCTGACATTGTAAGGGCAATAGATATGGTCAATCGATGGGGTAAGGCAGATACAATTATTCTTGGCAGAGGCGGAGGCTCAATTGAAGATTTATGGGCATTTAATGAAGAAATTGTAGCAAGGGCAATATTTAATTCAGAAATCCCTATAATATCTGCTGTGGGGCATGAAACAGATTTTACGATTGCGGACTTTATATCAGATATGAGGGCTCCGACACCGTCGGCAGCAGCGGAAATTGCTGTGCCCGAGGGTAATGCAATAAATGAAAGAGTAATAAATCTTTACGGAAGAATTACAAAGTGTGCTGATAGTAAGTTGTATGACAATATTGCAAAATACAGATATTGTATAAATAATTATGGATTTAAAAACTTTAGCAGCAGAGTATTTGACAGTCAGATATATGTATCTGAAATATATAACAAAATAGAAAATATATTGAATAATGATATAAATTGTAACAGGCTTTTGCTTAAAAACTGTCTTGATAATATTGAAAACAAGTCACCCCTTAACATATTAAAAAAGGGTTATGCTCTTGTTTATGATGAAAAAGGAAGCATATTAAAAGATGCGGAAGACGTTAATGTAGATGACAATATAATTGTTAGGTTTAATAAAGGCAGTATTAAAGCAAAGATTACAGAGGTAGGTGAGTAATTTGGCAAAGAAGAAAAGTTTTGAAGAGGCATTGAACAGACTTGAGGAAATAGCTGAACAGATGGAAAACAATGAAACGGGGCTTGAGGCTTCTGTTAAGTTATATAAAGAAGGGGTAGAGTTGTCTGTATACTGCTCTGAAATCTTAAACAAAGCTGAACAGCAGGTGACGGAACTGAGGGAAAATGCAGAGGGTGTATTTAGTAAGAAAAATTTTAATATAGGAGAAGAATAATGGACTATAAATGCAAACTTAATGAAAGAATTGATCTTATAAATAAGACATTGGAAAAATATCTTAGACCCAAGTATCCTCAAAGATTATATGAGGCAATGAATTACAGTATTTTTGCAGGGGGCAAAAGAATTCGTCCTGTTCTTTTACTTTCAGCTTGTGAGGCAGCAGGCGGTAATATAGACGAAGCATTACCTTTTGCCTGTGCTCTTGAAATGATACACACATATTCATTGATACATGATGATTTACCGGCAATGGATAATGATGATTTCAGAAGAGGTAAACCTACTTGTCATAAGCAGTTTGACGAGGCTCTTGCAATTCTTGCCGGTGACGGACTGCTTACATATTCATTTGAAGTAATGTTGGAAGCTGTATGTTGCAATAATGCTGAATTTGCAAGAGCTGCAAAGATTATTGCAAATTACAGCGGCAGCGAGGGTATGCTTGTAGGTCAGGTTGTGGATGTAGAATCAGAAGGGAAAAAAATAGACGATAAAACTTTGATGTTTATTCATGATAATAAAACAGGTGGATTAATAAAGGCTGCACTTATGTCAGGAGCTATTATTGGCGGTGCTGATGACGATACTGTGAGAAATTTTGAAAAAATAGGTTATAATATGGGTATGGCTTTTCAGATCAAAGATGATATTCTGGATGTAACAAGTACAACAGAGGTGCTTGGTAAACCTGTATTAAGTGATATTAAAAATGAAAAACAAACCTATGTATCATTATATGGTCTGGATAATGCACAACAGGACTGTGAAACACTTTCAATAGGTGCAGTCAAAATGATAAAAGAAATGGGCGAAAAGGCAGACTTCCTTGCGTGGTATGCTGAAAGCCTTATGAATAGAGATAAATAGGACTGGTTATATGACATATATTCAAGAGTTATTAAACAATAAAATTATTTTTGTTTCAATTATTGCGTGGGCTGTAGCTCAGATTATAAAGATCATACTGGATCTTGCAGCAACAGGAAAGGTTGACTGGGAACTTATGTTTTCTTCAGGCGGTATGCCTAGCTCACATAGTTCTTTTGTATGTTCTTTGGCAACAAGCATGGGGCTTTATGAGGGATTTAATTCTTCATTGTTTGCAATTACCTTTGTTCTGGCTATTGTAGTTATGTATGATGCTGCCGGAGTTAGACGTCAGGCAGGATCTCATGCAGTTATTATAAATAGGTTGATGGACAGCTTAAATATTAAAATTGATGAAAAACTTAAGGAACTTTTAGGGCATACTCCTGTTCAGGTAGGAGCAGGTGCAATTCTGGGCATAGCTATAGCATATATATGCTATTGGATGCTCTAGTAAAAGAGGGATTAATGTGTATTTGGAAAAAATAAATTCTCCAGAAGATATTAAAAAACTAAGTATTGATAAACTTGATATTTTGGCAAAGGAAATAAGAGAATTTCTTATAAACACTGTTTCTCAGACAGGGGGGCATTTAGCTTCAAACTTGGGTGTTGTTGATTTGACAATTGCAATGCACTATTGTTTTTGCTGTCCGAGGGATAAGTTTGTCTGGGATGTGGGACACCAGGCATATACTCATAAAATACTTACGGGGCGTAAGGAAGAGTTTGATACATTGAGAAAACTTGATGGGTTAAGCGGATTTCCTAAAACAAATGAAAGTAAATACGATGCTTTTAATACCGGTCACAGCTCAACATCTATTGCTGCTGCTATTGGGCTTGCAAAAGCTCGTGATTTAACAGGGCATAGTTACAATGTGGTTTCAGTAATCGGCGATGGTGCAATGACAGGAGGCCTTTCTTATGAAGCACTTAATAATGTAGGAAGGGATCACACAAAACTCATTATAATATTAAATGACAATCAAATGTCCATATCTGAAAATGTTGGAGCTATGAGCAAGTATTTAAGTGAACTTATACTTACTCAGAAATATATGAATGCAAAATCAGGACTTCAGAAAAGCCTTAAAAATCTTCCTGTGGGAGGAGAACAAATTTATAATCTCCTTTACAGAAGCAAAGGTACACTAAAAAATGCAATTATGCCTGAGAACAGTATGTTTGAACACTTGGGAATTAAATATGTGGGACCAATTGACGGACATGATATTAAAAGAATGGTAAATGTGCTGAATAAGGCAAAAAAAGTTGATATTCCTGTTTTAATACATGTAATTACAAAAAAGGGTAAAGGATATGAGCCTGCTGAAATTATGCCTAGTATATATCACGGTGTAAGTAAATTTGACGCTAAGGTTGGAGTTGTTCCTGATTACAATAAAAAGGAAACATACTCTGATGTATTCGGCAGAAAAATGCTTGAAATGGCTGCGAGAAATAAGAAAATATGTGCAATAACAGCAGCTATGCCTATGGGAACAGGTTTAAGCAAGTTTGCAAATCTCTATCCAAAGAGATTTTTTGATGTGGGAATTGCTGAAGAATATGCTGTTACATTTGCTTCCGGACTTGCAAAGGGAGGGTATATTCCTGTCTTTGCTGTGTATTCTACTTTCTTACAGAGAGGATATGACCAGATTATTCATGATGTCTGCATACAAAATCTTCATGTTATATTTGCAATTGACAGGGCAGGAATAGTAGGTGATGATGGTGAAACTCATCAGGGAATATATGATATATCTTATCTTGCACATATACCAAACCTTACTGTTATGGCACCTAAAAACAAGACTGAATTTGAAAATATGCTTGAATTTGCTGTTAATTTAAGCGGACCGGTTGCTATAAGGTATCCTAGAGGCGAGGCTTCTGAAATTATGATAGCTGCAGAAAATTCTGTTGAATATGGAAAAGCAGAATATATATATGAAGGTGAAAAAATTGCTGTTGTAAGTTATGGTGCTATGATGGACGAAGCAGCTGATGTTTACTTTGGCTTAATTGAAAGAGGATATAATCCTACTTTGATAAATGCTAGGTTTGCATCACCTATAGACAAAGATATGATAGAGGATTTAGCTGAAAATTATAAGTATATATTTACAATGGAGGATAATATATATTCAGGCGGATTTGGCTGTCTTTTATCACAGCGTTTGTGTGAATACGGACTGAAAGAAAATACAATATTTAATTTTGCTTTCCCTGATATGTATGTTGAACACGGAAACAGAGCATTGCTTTTTGATAGATATGGAATGTCTGCTGAAAAAATGCTTCATAAAATTATACAGATAATCGGAGATAAGAATAATGGCTGAAAAGAGACTGGATATTTATGTTAAGGAAATTATGAATATATCCAGGCAGAAAGCACAGGAACTGATACAGACAGGCTGTGTTCTGGTTAATAATAAAATTGCTGTTAAGCCTTCAAGCAAGGTGTCTGAGATTGACAGGGTATCTGTAGAAAGTACAGAAGATGTACTTAAATATGTGGGCAGAGGCGGATATAAGCTTGAAAAGGCTGTGAAAGCCTTTAAAATAGATATAAAGGGGATTTGCATTGATATTGGCTCATCAACAGGCGGATTTACTGACTGTATGCTCCGTGAAGGTGCTGAAATGGTGTATGCTGTAGATGTGGGAAGCAATCAGCTTGATAATATACTAAAAAGTGATAAAAGGGTAATTTCTATGGAGAATACGGATATAAGAAATGCAGAAATTGAACAAGCTGATTTTATAGGATGTGACGTTTCTTTTATATCTTTAAAAAAAATATTCCCTAAGGTGTGTGAACTTATGAAGGAAGACGGAAAAGGTGTCTTTCTGATTAAGCCACAGTTTGAAGCAGGAAGAGAAAATTTATCAAAAAATGGTATAGTTAAAAATCCCAAGGTACATAAAAAAGTAATAAGGGATATAATAAGCAGTGCAAATGATAATAATTTGTATGTAAAAGGTATTACTTTTTCACCTATACAAGGCGGAGACGGAAATATTGAATACCTTATTTATATATGCAAAAAGGCTGACAACCTTGTTAAACAGCAGGATATAGACAGTGTAGTTGATACAGCATTTGACAATTTTTAAAACAGGTGATTAAATGAAAAGGATAGGTATCATAACAAATATTGACAAGGATCCTGAGCTTATTCATACGGAAGATCTAACTTCTTGGGCAGAGGAAAAAGGCTGTGAAGTACTTCTTAATTCTTCGCTCAGTATAAAAATAGGCAGAGGAATACCCATGTCAAGTACTGATGAAATATATGAAAAAGCAGATTTTGTTGTAGTGCTTGGCGGAGACGGAACAATTTTGAGGGTTGCACGGCGTGCGGCACAGTATAAAACTCCCATATTGGGAATAAATTTTGGTACGCTGGGATATCTTGCTGATGTTGAAAAGGATGATGCCAAGACTGCAATTGAAAAGGTACTTGAAGGAAACTATAAGATAGAAAAAAGAATGATGCTTGAAGCACATATTGAAAGAGGCTGCGTCAGTCACGATACACAGCTTGCATTAAATGAAGTATGTGTAAGCAATACAAATTTTTCCAGAATGATTTCGCTGAGTGTTGAAGTAAATGATGAGTATATAAATACTTTCAGAGCAGATGGAATAATTGTATCTACACCTACAGGTTCAACAGCATATAATTTGTCAGCAGGAGGACCTATTCTCAATACTAATACAGAACTTATGACAATTACTCATATTTGTCCCCATGCTTTATATGCAAGACCTATTGTTGTATCAGGTGATGATGTTATTAAAATAAAGGTTGCCGGTGATTACAGCAATACTCAGGTCACAATTGACGGTCAAAGCGGTGATAGGGTGAAAAGCGGAGATACGGTTATAATCAGAAAATCCAAGTATCATACAGATATTATAAAAACAACAAATTTATCGTTCTTTGATATACTGAGAAGAAAGATGGTTGATGTGAGAATATAGATTTGATTAAATGAAATGTTCATTTTAATTTGGTGTTAAGATGTGCAGATGGAGTGGGTTATGAAAGTAAAAAGACAGTCAAAAATACTGGAGATTATACGTGATAATGAAATTGATACACAAGAAGCGTTGGCTGAAAAATTAAATGAAGCAGGCTTTAATGTTACTCAAGCAACTGTATCAAGGGATATAAGAGAGTTAAGGCTTACAAAAGTGTCTGTTGGTGCAGGCAGGCAAAAATATGCTGCAATATCAAATGATGAAGGCGAAATAGGAGAAAGACTTAAAAGGGTATTTAAAGACGGTGTTACATCAATTGATTTTGCACAGAATATAATTGTAATAAAAACTCTTACAGGAATGGCTATGGCTGTTGCAGCTGCTCTTGATGCTATGGAAAATACAGAAATTATAGGTACTATAGCAGGAGATGATACAATATTCAGTGTTGTAAAAAATGAGTCAAAAGCTGTTAAACTGATTGAAAGGCTTAGAGAAAATATAAGCAAAAATTAAAATTCAGAATAATGTAATTTAGATATAACTTACTTAAACGGGAGGAACTATGCTTGAAAAACTTTATGTAAATAATTTTGCATTAATAGATGAGCTTGAAGTTGATTTTGGCGAAGGCTTAAATGTGTTAAGCGGAGAAACCGGTGCCGGTAAGTCAATTATAATAGGGTCTCTTAATTTTGTGCTTGGAGGTAAAGCTGACAAGGATATTATTAAAACCGGTTGTGATACGACTGAAGTTTCAGCTCTTATATATGTTGAAGATAATGAGTTGAAAAAAGAACTTGAAAACTTTGATGTGGAATTAAGCGAGGATAACTATGTTCTTATTAAAAGAACTTTTAATATAAACGGTAAATCTTATTGCAAAATAAACGGAAAGACAGCAACTGTTTCTATGGTGAGAGAAATATCTTCTTTTTTGGTTGATATACATGGTCAGCATGACCATCAGTCTTTGTTAAATCCTAAAAGTCATATAGTGATGCTTGACAGGTTATGCGGCAATGAACTCTACAGTAAACTTGATTATCTTAAAGAACTTTATGACGAGTATAAAAATTGTTCAAGAAAATTAAAGGAAATTGATATTAATGATAAGGATATTCAAGATAAAGTTGAACTTTACAGATATCAGATAAATGAAATTGAAAAGGCAGAATTAAAATCCGGTGAAGATGAAGAACTATCAGAAAGAAGAAATATTCTTTTAAACAGTGTTAAAATTCAGGAATATGTAAGTGAATGTCTTAATTTATTATATAGAAATGAAAATTCTGCAATTGACAGTATAGGCGGTGCAATTGATAATTTAAGTGACTTAGCCGATATTGATGAAAGCCAGGCGGAAACACTTGAAGCATTAAACGACGCTTATGCAATAGTTGAGGATGTTGTAAAAACAATAAGAATATATGAAGACAATATGGAAAATGACCCTGAAGAACTTAACGCAGTTGAAGAAAGGCTGCAAACAATATTTGAATTAAAGAATAAATACGGAAATTCTATTGAAAAAATAATGGCATATCTGGATAAAGTATCAGAAAAACTTAGTTTGATAGAAAACAGCGAAGCTTTGGCTTTGGAATATTCTGAAAAGAAGAAAGTGCTTGAAAATAAGATACGAAAATTATGTTGTGAAGTATCAGAAATAAGAAAAAATACAGCAAAGGACGCCGAAAAGAAAATAGTTGATATACTTAAGGATTTAAGTATGGAAAATGCTGATTTTAAAATACATATTACTGAAAAAGAGGGCTTTGATGAAAGTGGTTTTGATAGTGTGGAATTTCTTATATCGGCGAATAAAGGTGAAAAACTTAAGCCGCTTAGCAAAATTGCCTCAGGCGGTGAGATGAGCAGGGTTATGCTTGCTCTTAAAAATATATTGGCTGATGTAGATAATATAGACACATTTGTGTTTGATGAAATAGACACAGGCATAAGCGGAAGAACTGCCCAAAAGGTTGCTGAAAAAATGCTGAGAGTGGCAAAAAAGCATCAAATACTTTGTATAACACACCTTCCACAGATTGCAGCTATGGCTGATAATAATTATTTAATTGAAAAAAGCAGCAATAATGAAACAACAAGAACAAATATTGTTGAATTATATGATGAAAAGGTGTATAATGAACTAGCTAGGCTTATCGGCGGAGCTGAGATAACTAAGGCAACGCTGGAAGCTGCCAAAGAAATGAAATTAATGGCAAACAGGTTAAAGGAGAATTAAAATGAAGAAGAAAATTGCAATTGTTTTAGTAGGTTTAATGTGTGTATCAGCTACCGGATGCAGTATATTGGGAAATAAAGGCGGAGTTGATATGACTGCTGTAAACGCAGAAAATATGTTTACAAATATATCTGATGATGCTGTTGTTGAAGGTTCTGTTGCTTCAGAGGCTTTTTCAAAAGCTATGTCAGCTATTGAATCTGACGATAATATTACAATTGGTGTTAAAAATACAATTGTTATGGGTACAGAAGGTCAGCCTAATTATCAGAACAGCAGTAATGAATCTGTTGTTAAATTGGTAAAAGACGGAGATGTTAAAAAAGGCAGTGTTGTAATTGATAATGTATATAAATATGCAGGGGAAACAACAACCGGCGAGGATTCAGCGAAACCTACAGAAGAAAAGAGCAGAGTAACAGGTTCATATATGGGAGACGCCCTTTATTTTATTACAAATGACGGTGATAAAGTAAAAGAGGAAATGGGGTATGAAGACTTTTTATCTGTTGTAAATACTTATTCATTAAGTATATATAATGACAGTATAAATAAGGCTGCCTGTGTTGAAAATAAAAACGGCAAAACATACTATATTTCCTATGACCCTGCTAAGTTTGAAACAACTATGAATACAAATATGGAGGCTTCAGGTCAGACTATGGCAGATGGTGAAGCTATGCATGTAAAGTATGCAAATATTATTGCAAATATTAATAATGACGGAGATTTAATTGGATATGGTTTTGTAATAAATGCAGAATATGTAAATGATGAATCAACAATTCCATATAACTATTCTATTGAAACAAACTTTAGCGACAGAGGAAAGACCAAGATAGATGAAGTAAAGGATACTGACTCATATATGACAGCTGAAGAATATACTGAAAAAATGCAGAAAGCTGCAGCAGGTGCTTCAGGTGAAAACAATGCTGAAGAAAGTACAGAAAACGAAACCAATATTGAGGAAAGTACAAACTAAAAATATAATAAATTGACAAAAAAAGTGTTGACATATTTATAAAATTGTGGTAATATATTTCTTGTGTTCAGCGTTAAACACAAGAAATA
>ULQT01006527.1_pt1 | contig 10890 bp, 18 predicted proteins | sample 1954791 | NCBI WGS metagenome assembly ULQT01 (sample SAMEA4835663, study PRJEB28245) | human gut metagenome | biome: gut microbiome; material: fecal sample | place: Denmark | collected 2008 | reverse complement strand
TTTTTTTTGTTATGTACAGAATTAAGAATATTAACGTTAAATATAATATTACTTCCTGCATATTATCACCCCCTTAATAAGGTGGGTGAGCCATAACCGCCGATATTTTTCTCTTGCATAAAATTATTATACATTATTTTACATATTTTGTAAACCATAAAAGGCACTCACATTTCTGCAAGTGCTTGACATTACAATATATTTATGTTATTATGAGGGTACAAAAGGAAGCTAGCCAGAGCGGCTTTCGCTTTATTGATTATTAAAAAAATAACCACAAACTTTGGTCGGAGAGTGGTTATTTTTTTATTATGTAAATAACTATAAATAGATTTCCACAATAAAAGGACACCATTTAAGATGTCCTTTTACGTTTAACTATTGATTATCTTGTCAACTTTTCCTGTAGTGCTTCCTGAAGCACAGCGGAGAAATTAATGTTACTTTTTAATGCTTCTTCATTTAGCCATTCAGGTATTGTCAAAGTCTTTTTAACTGCTTTATTATTATACATTTTTCTATATTCTAATGTATCACAAGCAATATAATTCACAAATTCATTTTCATTTACCTTAACATCTGAAATAACTGTTGCTTTAGGAATTTCCTTCCCGTCTTTTTCGTATCCGTACAATGTCAGTGCAAGAACATCTTCAGCCATTTCAATTGCCTCTTCCAAACTATCTCCGCAAGTATAGCAGCCTTCTAAATCATTAAATACAACTGAATATTGCTCATTCTCTTCCTTTGTAAATACTGCTGGATAAACATATTTAGACATTTAAATTCTCCTCCTATCTTTAATATATATATCAAAGGTTTAGCAGGCTTAAAAGCCTGCATCCTTTTTAATGTTGTTAAAAGTTCCCTTTGGTATGTCCTGTGATAAGTGCCTGGGCACTGAAAACTGTTTACCTGTTATAGGACTGTACCAAATATCGTGTTTTTTTCCATTTCTTAAGAGATAACAACCACTCTTCTTAAGGAGTTTAACTAATTCTGATGTTTTCATATATTAAGTATCTCCTTTCTATAGCTACATTATAACACGTGTTTGCACGTATGTCAATAGCTTTATTGTATTTTTTGCATAACAAATGAGCCTTTTTACGTCTTGCTCGGGACGTACAACGCTTGTTTCTCTTGAACCCTTTTATAAAAGTCTTTTGTTGCCATATCTATACATATTTAAATACAACTCTTGTTTCTCTTGAACAGCTGCCTTAAATTCAGGATATGGACACAAAATGTGATTTAAATACAACTCTTGTTTCTCTTGAACTACAGTAAATAAGCCATTCTTATTTTACCGCACTTTTACTAAACACAGTATATAAGCTAGGTTGTGCCGCTTAAAAGCATATTTTTCCAAGCGGCACTTGCCTTGATTATATTATATCACATTTGCCTATTTTTTGCAACTATACATGCCAGTATATTATTTTATTGTTTTCTGCTTTTTTGTTAATAACTAGAGTTTGCCTGGCTCTATAAAATATAGCATATATATGGCAAAGTTTATCACTTAGTTCTATTTCGATTCGTTTTATGCCCATACGTATTCCTCCCTATTAAGCAATAGCTTTAAGCATTAATAATCTAAAAGTTTCTCTTCCTTTAGGTGTAATTAATGTCTGTGTGCCGCTCCAGTTTGTTTTTTCATTGAAAGTTTCTTTAATCTCGAATAATCCTTTATTTTTGTCTGCATAAGGCATTAACTTACCTCTTTTATCTCTGTATATGTACTTGTGTTCTAACAAAAACGCTACAAACTTCTTTTCTCCAACACTTAGCTGTTTTGCAGTTTCCCTAAAATTTGTAAGTAGGTTCCTATCTACAAGCTCATCAAAATAATCGGCTTTGGGCTGCATTATTGTGTTGTCAACGGTCAGCTGACTATTAGCTGCCTCCAATACCTTATTTTTATCCTGCTCATCTTTTAAGGCAGTACATAATTTAATCATAGTATCCGGATTAAGTATTGCTTCCTCCAATTTTTCAGGTGTCATATAAGCCCCGTGCTTGCGAATTGTTGGCAGTACCTCATCAAATACCCAGCTTTCAAACTTTTCAGCACTAGGTAATTTGCTATGTACTATAAGTCTGTAAACATCACCTTCTGTTATGAATAACATATTCTGTATACCACCATTTGTAGGTGCTTCCATTTTGGAAACCCCTTTGCAGTGTGTGTTTACTGCTTTACTTGGAATTGCATAGCCTAAAGCCCTTGCAACGTCACTTCCACAAAATAAAATTTTACCGTTTTCTTCAGCCGTTCTTACCTCGCCAAATTCATTGTTTTTAAATACCTGTAGCTCATTCATATCATAACCCCCTGCAATTCACACACATTTCCAAAGCCTTTCTAAATCCCAATACAAAGCCTTGCATTTCGCACGTAGCCTCAGATTTGCCTATAACAAAATCGAGTTCTGTCCTCACACTTTCAAATTTAGGGTCGTTCCAGTAAAAATCATATACAGCTTTTCTTGCCTCTTTTGTTTCAGGGAAATCCTTATATGCCCCTGCTGCGTAATAATCGTCACATATTTGTTTAACCATATTATCAACTAACTTATTAATTAATTCTTTCATTTAAAAAACTCCTTTCAAAAAAAATTTACTTGAAAGAAGTCTCCGTTACTGTTATAATAGATTTAACAGTAGGGAAACCTCTGGGTGAAATAAGTAGGTCTGTTTGATTGGTAGTCGGCAACCTACTTATTTTTTTATATCGTCCTTCAACTTTTTTATCCCTCTTTCCACAGCCTCTGTTTTATTCACATTAAAATCATTGCAGTAACTTTCTAATATATCTTTACTTTCATCGTTAATGCGTATACTTAACTTGTGTGGTCTAGGGTTTTCTGTAGGGCGACCCATTTTCTTATTTGCCAATATTTACACCTCCTATTTTGTCTGGCAAAACTATAATAACATTTTGTCCGGCAAAAGTCAATAGGTAATTTTAATTTTTTTTATTTTTTCTATGTACACAAAAAGAGCAACCTCGCGATTGCTCTTTTTGTAAATAACATTATATTCTGTGGTACCTTTTTAAGTATGCACTACATCTTTCTATTTATGCACGTTCCTCCATAATAACATTTAGCCCTTCATACAACTTTCGCTGTTCTCTATAAAAATATTTTAAATAGAAGTAAATGCCAGTATTACTTACAATTGCTAATAACATAATTACAAAATAAGCTATATTTTTATTTATTAAAGCATCTACAACACACCAGGGGCATAAAATACACAAGGCAATAATATAAATATCCAATAATTTTTCAAGTATAATATCTATCTTCACAAAAAACACCTCACTTTTTGTGTATATTATAGCACACAAATAGTAAGGTGTCAATATTTGTAATAAAATTTGTATACAATTTGGAAAATAGTTCTGTTATTTCTACCAGAACAGCCATAACTGCTTTAAAAGTTATTCTTTAGTCATAAATTCCCATTGTCCATCTTCATCATAAAATACTGCAACATCATCAATGTTTAAATGAAATAATTTCCCTCCGCCACATCTTGCAACATATGTATGGTCAACACCGTCTACTTCAAATTTATTTTCTAATAGCGTAAATGTACCATCTGACCATGTTCTAAAATTTACAAACTTATCAAATTTAGCATTTGGAAACGTTTCCTTGATAATGCTTTCAATAGGAATTTTATAGTCCCAACCGTCGGCACCATTTAATGAACTTTCAGTTGTTGCCTCCATCTGTTCTGTAGTTGTTTCTGCCACTCCCAACGGATATACCGTTGTACTAAATTCAGAAACTACTTCTTCAATATTACGTTTCTTGTTATTTTCATTTACCGCTATCATAAAAAATATTATTACAATAACCAGTATTATATAACCGGTAACTTTTATTTTATTACTCATTTAAGCACCTATGTCCTTTCGTTATTTTATAAAGTTTATGCTCTTTTTTATTTAATAATAACAAAAAAATACAATATATGTCAATATATAAAGTTCGACAAATAATAAGATAGTACCTTATATTCCTTCTGCACTTGTAGCTTCTTTCCCTCTTAAATAATTTGCAAGTTCCTTTACGGCATCAAAGGCTTCCCCTGTATTGTGGTATATGTTTGTTGCTCCAGATAAGTCGTACGTAACAGTTTTTGTATTTGCTGTGTACTTTGCAATAGCTTCCTTTTCCAAATTGTCTTTTATTAGCTCCATTAGGCTTTCTATTTTTTCTGTGTTTTTGGCTGTCTTTTCTGTGTTTTTAGCTGTTTCGTCCGTGTTGCCTACTAATGTGCTTGTATCAATTTTAGACAAATCAAATTCTTCATTGCGTCCGTGCTCGAATTTAAAAAGATTTTCAGCAAAATCATACCCGTCCAGATAGGCTTGCTTTTCCCATCCAATAGGACGTGTATTGTATTTACTCGCACCTATTTTATATGCGTCAGCGAGACTTTCATAGCTTTTTCTGTATCCTTGTTCTGCAGCAGCTCTAGCAGCCCATTCATCAGCTTTTTCCATTATTCCCTCATCATTAAAATGAAAAAATGGAAGTGCGTTTAATTTTTGTGCTATCCAACCTATTATTTTTAAAACTTCACCGCCTAGACCAAAAAAAGTTTTTTTTACGTTTGACACAGAAATTTCAAACGCTCGTTCCAAGTTTCTGGCAAAAGTTTTTACAACCTCCCATGCTCCCAAAAATACATTTGCTATATCTTGTCCTAAGTATATAACTCCTTGCCTTAAATAATTTAAAACCCCAAATATAACACCTGTAGCAGATATTGTAGTACCTTTTACTTTGTTAATTACAGCTATCAACAAGTAAAATGCTCCAATTATTAATATTATTACTAGTATTGTCGGGCAAGTAGCCCAAATTATTTTAAAAATGTTAGACAATGTATTACACACATCTATAACTCCTTTTACAAGTTTTAATGCTGTATATACAGTTAAAATAGCACCAATAGTTCCTAAAATAGGAGCTATTATATCCCAATTTTCATATATAAAATTTGCAGTGCTGTTTATACCGTCAATTATTATTGTTACAGCATTTGCAATAATTGTTAATGCTTCACCTATATTTTCTAATAATCCCTGCCCCATGTCACCATTTAACATCTCGTTCAACTGTTTGTACACAGGTGCAAAAGCCATAGTCGCATCGCTGGCTATGTTAGTCCATATATCTCCAAAGGTCATAGGTAATGTACTAAACTTATCCTCTATGTCGTCAGCCACACTAAATAAGGAATTCTTTATTATATCTGCTGTAATTGCACCGTCAGAGCTAAGCTCCTTTAGTCCCTCTCTGCCTACACCTGTATATTCAGCAATGGCATTTGCAAGCATAGGAGCGTTTTCTATTATACTCCTAAACTCATCCCCCTGTAATCTGCCACTTGCCATTGCCTGCGTAAGCTGGTACATAGCCGCGGTTTTTTCCTGCTGGCTTGCACCGCTTAGCTTAAAGCTCTTGTTCATAAGCTCGGTAAATTTTACAATTTCTTCATTACTTCCAAAGGCGTCTCCTGCTAATAACCCCAGTTTAGCAACAACGTCTACCGTGTCGGAGTAAGCCCCCCTAGACGCTTTGGCAGACCTGTATATTTGCTCTTGCAGTACTGCCTGCTGCTGTAAATTGTCCGTTATAAGCCCAAGTCTAGCAGAATTATTAGTCCATGTATCACTCTCATTTATAAGCTTTTTACCGCCGTATGCCACAGCCGCCATAGATATGTATTTTTCTATGCTCCCCACAATGCTGTTGCTTATAGCGGCTGTCTGTCCTAAACTGCTGTTATAACTTCTTTGTGCTGCACTAACCTGCTTAGTCGCCTCTGCAATATCCCTAGTAGCTTTAGCAGCTCCGTTGCCTTTGTTGCTAACATTGTTAAGCCGCTGCTCTGTTTCTGCAAGCTCAGCGTTTACCATATCTATATGTTGGTGCATTTCATATACAGCAGAGCTGTCAAACCCCGCATCTACTGCTGTGTCTGTTCTGCTCATACAGTCTAACATTATATTCATAGCACTTGTTATATGCTGTATGGGACCGGACATCACATCGTTAAGCTGTATACTTGCACTCACAGTCATTGCCATGTTATCACCTACCTTATTCTGTCAAGGGCACTTTTATTTTCTTTCTCATACTTTTCTATACAAGCGAGCAGAAAGCCTAGTTCCTTAGCATTCTTCTTTAAAATTTCCGAAGGGAGCACCCCAAACTTTGTAAAGCTGTAATAAGCTATAAAGGCAATAGGGTCCCCCTCCTCAATTAGTTTTTTGCTTCTTCAGCATAATCTCCAACGCTCTTAAATCCGTTTACTTCAAGGAGATAGCCTAACAAATTGTAATACTCACCTGCATTGTCAAATAACTTAGTCACCAAGTCCTCAGCTTTTTTCACACCATAGCTGTCCTGTAATTCAGCACTGTTCAGATTAGGCTCTACAATAGATTCACATACAAACTTTTTATTAAACAAAGTATTGTCAAACTTTGTTTTGCCCTTGTCAGCAAAGTTAATTTTTGTACATTCATCTCTTATAGCTTCATACTCATCAATACTTAATTTCTTAAATGCCCAAGGTATAGCTTTTCCATTCTCGTCCTTAAATTTCTGTGTAGGCACGTGTTCAAATGTTTCATTTACCTTTTTTCCGTTGTTTAAAAATAACTTTAAATCCATATTTATATCCTCCTAAAAAACAATTATTATAACATACCGTCTAAACTTTCAAACTCTTCAGGCATATCCCAGTCCTCAAAAGTAAAGTTGATTTCATCGCTTAAGTAATCACCGTCAGCGTCAAACTGTGCCAGTGTAACTCCGTCAAGATTACAGTCATACAGCATAATTTCCTGTCTACCTGCTGCACTTGTAGGGTCCTCATTTATAACCTGCATATCAAAGTAAAGGTCCTCGCCTGTATCCTTGTAGTGGGCCATAACCTTATTAAAAATACTAGTGTTGTAATGGAACTTAGCTTTGCCTGTATACTTTAAACTACCTGACTTGTTACCCTTTGCAATCTTTCCCAATATAGGTACTTCAATCTTGTTTTTTTCAGCCTTAGCCTCAAGGTTTATAGCCTGCATAAAGTTGTATCTGTCACCGTCAATAGTTACATAGCACTCTGCGAGCTTGGCACTTACGGTATCTCTTGCGTTTAATTTTGCTTTTGACATATTTCAAACCTCCTTACTCCACAACTACTGTCATATATAACTTAGCCATTGCATTAACAATTGTGATATTGTCAGTTACAACAACACTGTTCTTTGTCTCACCCTGCTGCACAACAATATCCTCGCCCTTAAACTCCTCAATGGCTCTCAGGCTTTGCAGTTTGTTGTGATGCTTTACTATGTCAGCCCACAAAGCAGTTCTTCCTGCACTGTCATTAGGCACCTTTCCAAGGTATCTGGTGTTAAATATAGTTGCAATGTCCATAGCAATTTGGTCACAAACTCTTATTGTCTGATTCTCCTTAAATACTTCTCCCTTGTCCTCTGTAACGGTTACAAGACTGTTTATATCCATAAGCACCCTTATTTCATCGCCTACACGGTGGAGAGTAAAATAACCCTTATTTATAAACTCCTCAAGCTCAGTCTGCGAATATTTTCCCACATCATATAACAAGCTGTCGTATTCATACTTTTCACCGTCATACAACTTATTTGTCAGGCTTTTATTTATTTCACAGCCTGCCAAAGCACCGCATACCCAAGGCTCTAAATCACTGTCAATACCGATATTAACACAACCCTCATAGTCAGCCTTATCAAGGTCATACGTAACACACTGGAACTTCTTGCCGACTTCATCTCTCATTCTCTTAGTCCACTCTACAACAAGCTCCTCATCTATACCACAAGTAGTAATTGCATTAAAATTGTAACTTTCAAGTCCTGAAAGAAAATTCTGCACTTCTGTACCTGTAATAGTACCGTCCTTCCCTCCTGTTAAGGCTGTACCTGCTGTATTGTTCATTACTCCGGATTCACCGACTGTAATATTAAATGTAACATAGTCATCTTCAATATCGTTTAAGTTCGAACCGTCATTAGTAACCACATACTTACTTACAAGGGTTGTATCCAAATAAACGGATACGTCTTTAAGCCCTGCTTCATCAACGTTGTTTTCTACAACAATTTTAAGGCTATTTCCTCTTGTTCCGTAGTACTTAGCTGTACAATACTCGTTTTTTGCCCTTACAGCTCCGTTTGTATTTAACCCTGCAAATATTAATGTCTTACCGTTCTTAAAGAAATCTCTTACCCACGCAAGTTTTTCAGCTCCGTACTCGTAGCCGAATATGCTTAAAGAATTTTTTTGGAAATCTTCCTTTGTCACTGTATGTATTGCACCGTCACACCAATCAATGGGTACGCCTATGGCACCTGTACCTCTTTCACCAAATATATTGCTTCCGTTAGACACTGATACAAAGTTAATATATGCACCCGGCAAAACCTTGTTCTGTGTTACAAATGTACCTCCGCCTAAAGCCAAATCACTTCACACTCCTTTTATATTCTTTTGTCAGGAAAGCATTCACTAAAGCTTCACATTCTGCAATTGTGTATCTCTCATTTTCTTTTAAGACAACACTTACAATATCCTTATTCTTTGCAAACTTCTTACTGTTTTTTAGCTGTTCCTTTGTAAATACAGGCTCTGTTTCTATTGCTCCTGTCAAAGCCGCAGCAATAACAGAAACGAATTCACTTTTGAGCTTGCAGTCAGATGTATCGATTCCCTTTTCCTCTGCCAAAGCTGTAAGCTCCGCAATAGTCATTTCATTTAAATCCATTTATATTAGTCCTTTCTTTTAATACTTCCATTTTTTCCTCATCCTCATTTTTCCAATAGAAATACTCATATCTTACGTTAAAAATTACTCCGCCTTCTGTGTTTTCAACAGTTCTTTCAAGCCCTCTCAGAATAATATTTCCCTCAATGTCAATTTCCTCTGTTGCATCATACAACTTTGGTAGTATTTCATTTACATTAGCATTTGTATTGCTGTCATTCTCTGGCTTAGGAGGTATATATTCTATAATAATATCTGTGCTTAGCCTATATCTTTTTCCTCTGTAAAGCTCATCTCTGTATCCTTTACTGTAAACAAAAAAACAAGGCTGCTTAAGTCCCTGTTCCACATTTTCAGTATATATTGTGTATTTTTTACTATCTTTAAAATTGACTTTTAAAGCCCTTGCCAAAGCCTCAATAACATTATTTATCATTTATCACTTCATCACCTCATTAAGCCACTGATTTACCTTTTTTTCTACAAAAGGCTGAGCTTGTTTTTGCAACTCTTCACAACTTATTTTAAGCATATGCTTTCCAGGTACCCAGCTCCTTTTAAGTTTTTTGCCAAACTTGCCTGTTTTATTGTCATATATGTGCGGTACAAACCTTCCGGGAGTTTGCTTGTGTCCGTTTTCAACGTATGTTGCATAAAATACATTGTTAAAAACATTAATAGCATAAGTATCACCAAACATAAGTATTTTGTTATCAACAGTCCATCCACGCCTTAAAGTGCCTCCCGTTATCTTCGTAGCTGTAAATTTTACTTTGCCTTTATTTTTACCGCTTTTGTTTTTAATGTATCTTGCTTTACCCGTTTTGCCTGTGTTAGCTTCATAGTACCTTGAAAACTGCACATAGTAATTACCATCACCAACGGGTGTACGTTTTACAACCATTTTTAATAATTCTGCTGCAAGCCTCTTAGCTATACTGCTTATGACATCATCTCTTGTCGCCCCTATGGTTTCTATTGCCTTTTCAAGTTTTCTTAATTCCTGAAACTCAACACCCATTACGCATACACATCCTTATCAACAAGTACAATTTCCTGATGAGCCGTATACTCCGCAGGTGTACCTGATGATATATAATGCTTAACAGTACCGTTTTTAGAAGTAACAATGATAATTTCACTTCCGGGCTTAACTTTAATATCACAAGATATAAACAACTTAATCTGCTGTGATATATTGTCGGTGGTATTTGTCTGTACACCCGAGTTATCACTGCTGTATGAAATTCTACAAGGAACATTTTCGGCTACAACTGTTTTTACAGTAGCGGTAACACCATTTTTATCAACATTATTAACATAATTAATAATATTACATCTGCTGGTAAATAGCTTTTGTATAGTTTTACTGAGCCTATCTTTAAGCACTCTACCACCTCACCTTTCTAAAGGCAATTAAGTCTTTATCTCTCTTGCACAATTTATCAAGCAAGGCATTATACTTAGCTGCTGCACTGTTTACACTGTCAGAATTATATGTAACACTTACATCACCCTCTGTAATACTTTTAATACTGTCACTTTCAAAGTCAATATTTTTACATACATTAATACCTATGCTGTGTTTAGTTTTAAGCATTGTACCTGCTGCCATATCCACAGCCACATAGTAAAGCTCATCAGGTATTTCAGAAATATTGCAAAAGTTCTTTATATACTGCTCTGTGCCGTTTATAACATATTCGAGGGCAACATTGTCACCCTCGTCTATGTTATAGCCCAGTGCCTGCAATCTTAGAATTACATCATCCTTTTTTATAAACATCAGGCATCATCCTTACTCTGCTTATCTTTAGTTTCTTTATTCTCTTTAATTTCTTCAACACCATAGCCCACTTTTTTAAGTCTGTCAGCTATTGCTTTGTCATTAATTGCGGCAGTATTGTCTTTGTCGAATTCAACAATAATTCTGCCTTCAATTAATCCAAATATCTTTTTAAGACCGTTAGGTTTATTGGTAATCTTATATATCACATTACCGCCTCCCTTTAAGCCTTAGAAATAATTCTTGCAATAGGAATAGCCTTA
>ULQT01050861.1_pt1 | contig 10903 bp, 8 predicted proteins | sample 1954791 | NCBI WGS metagenome assembly ULQT01 (sample SAMEA4835663, study PRJEB28245) | human gut metagenome | biome: gut microbiome; material: fecal sample | place: Denmark | collected 2008 | reverse complement strand
TTTAATAAAAAAATAAACCTATTTTGCAAAAATAATAAAAATTATGTTATAAAGTCTGATATTATAAAAAAACAGCGTATATTTAACCGTCTCTTTTCGTTTTCCAAACAACAAAAAATGCACAGGCATTTATCATAACCTGTGCATTATTCATTATTCTTCAGTTGTATTTACTGAACTGTCGCTATTTTCTTCAACAGCTTCTTCTGTTTCAATAACAGGAGCAAACTCTCCCACCTGGTTAAGACAATCTCTGAATACATCGCCTGAAACCTTCTCTCTCTCTATAAGAAGATTAGCAGTTCTGTGCAAAGCGTCAATATCAGCAGAAAGAATTTCCTTAGCCTTGTTATATGATTCTGAAATAATTCTCTTTATTTCTTCATCTATTTCTGTAGCAGTCTTTTCACCGTAATTTCTGCCGTGTCCTATATCCTTGCCAAGGAATACATCGTGGCTTTCATCTCCGTAGAGAATAGGTCCAAGCTTTTCACTCATACCATAACGCATAACCATCATTCTGGCAACCTTTGATGCCTGCTCAATATCACCGCTTGCACCCTGTGTATAATCACCGAATATAAGTTCCTCTGCAACTCTTCCGCCAAATGTAGCTGTAATATTCTCTTCCATTTCCTTTTTAAACTCAAAGCCCTGATCCTTTGGCATAGGCATTGTATATCCCCCTGCTCTTCCCACAGGTATTGTTGATACTGTGTGTACAGGACTGAGTTCAGGCAATTTTTCAAATAATATAGCGTGACCTGCCTCGTGATAAGCAGTTATCTTTCTTTCCTTTTCAGTTATAACTTTTGACTTCTTTTCAGTACCTAAAGCTACTTTTATAAAGGAATCCTTTATATTCTGGTGGGTAACAACCTTCTGATTATTTCTTGCTGCAAGCAGAGCAGCCTCATTAAGTAAATTCTCAAGGTCAGCACCTGTAAAGCCCTGCGTAGTCTGAGCAATTTCTTTAAGGTCAACATCAGATGCCATCTTTTTGCCCTTAGCATGTACTTTTAATATAGCCTCTCTGCCTTTTACATCAGGAGCTCCAACTACAAGCTGTCTGTCAAAACGACCCGGTCTTAAAAGTGCAGGATCAAGTATATCAGGTCTGTTTGTAGCAGCCATTATAATAATACCTTCGTTTACACCAAAGCCATCCATTTCAACAAGCAGCTGGTTAAGAGTTTGTTCTCTTTCATCGTGCCCGCCGCCAAGTCCGGCACCTCTCTGACGTCCAACTGCATCAATTTCATCTATAAACACAAGACAAGGAGTATTCTTCTTAGCCTGCTCAAACAAATCTCTTACTCTTGAAGCACCTACACCAACAAACATTTCAACAAAATCTGAACCAGAAATTGAGAAGAACGGAACACCAGCTTCACCTGCAATAGCCTTTGCAAGCAATGTTTTACCAGTACCCGGAGGTCCTACCATAAGCATACCCTTAGGAATTCTTGCACCTAAGTCCGTAAACTTTTTAGGTTCTTTAAGGAACTGCACAACCTCTTCAACTTCAGCCTTTTCCTCATCAAGTCCCGCAACATCGTCAAATGTATATTTTTTGTCAGCATCAGTATGGAGCTTTGCTCTTGACTTGCCGAAATTCATAACCTTTCCGCCGCCGCTACCGCCTCTCATCTGCTGGAAAAGCACAAACATAAGTACAGCAATTATAATAACAGTCACAACTGTTGCAGCAATTGAGAGCATACTGCTTGTCTTAGACGGAGCCACAGTCTTTACTTTAATTGCATTTTGTGCCGCAAGGCTGTTAACAACATCCATTACACTTGAAACACTTGTCAGCTGAACACCGTAAACCTCACCTTTTTTAGTATGAACAACAGCAAGACCTGAATCATACACATCTGAATCTTTCTGTATTTCAATAGTATCCACTTCAGAATTAACCATCTGAGAAATCATATCATTATATGAATACTGCACCTGCACCTCATTAGAGCTGTTTATACCGTTTTTAAGTATAATGACTGCAACTATTACTGCAAATATAGCAAAATACATTATAATACTTGTCAATTTGTTATTTTTCAAAACATAACCTCCTTTTACAATACATTTAATTATGATAACATATATTTCAATTTATTTCAATACCTTAAAAATTTATATTATAGTCTTTTTTCTTCAAATTCTTCCTTTTTCTGCGGCTTCAGTCTTTGGTAAGACACGCTGCATATAAATGCTGTAAACGGTATTGCCAGCAGTATTCCGAGACTTCCTATTACAGCCTGCATAACTTCAAGTATAATTCTTTCCTTGTTCATCAGTTCAAATAGAGAACCATTATATATTACTTGTAATATTGTAACTGTAAGGGCACTTCCTATGTAAGCAAGTACAAGAGTATTCGCCATAGTACCCATCATATCTCTGCCTATTGCCATACCGCTTTTATAAAGTTCCTTTGGGCTTATATCCACTACCTTTATTTTAAGTTCATGCAATGATGATGCCATACTCATAGCAACATCCATTACAGCACCCATAGCACCAATAGTAACAGAGGCAAATATTATTCCCAGCAAATCCATATTTGGAAACTCCATAATCAGCCTTTGACAGTCAGCGTCCATAATTCCGTTCCATTTAAGAACTTTATTCATAATGAGAGTAAGTATGCCTGCAATCAGCACGCCGCCTGCACACCCAATCATAGCCATAAATGACTTTGTATTAAGTCCGTTCACTATAAGTATTGTCATTAAAATTGTATAAATACATATTATAACAGACCAAATGTAAATATTTTCACCGCTTATTACAGCCGGTACAAACACAACGAATACAGCAAGACAAGTAAAAATCAATGATATTAATGTATTAAATCCTTTCATTCTGCCAAAGAATAGAAGCAAAGCAATAAAAACAACACCAAGCCATATAATATAATTTGTCCTGACATAATTTGTAAACTGCCACTGATTTCCTACGGAGCTGTCAAGCATTACCTTGTCGCCCTCTTCAACAATTTTCACAGCAACAGTGGGGTCATTTTGATTTACAGTCTGCAAAGCTATAATATCATCGCCCTTTTCTGTCAGTGCAGAAAAATACACTTCTATATCTCCTGTTTCAGCATTGTTTGTCTGCTTTCTTATTGCAGTAACATTTGCAGAGACAAGTGTATTTTCAGCCCCTGAGAGCAGTTTGTAGTCATTCCCTCTTGTTGCAGCCTTATTGCCTAAATAAATAAAAGCAATGCTTAATACAATAACCAGTACATATACAATTGACTGCATCATTTTATTATTCATTTGTATAATCCCTCTTTCATAAAACACTAAAATAGATTTTACCACAAAAAATAAAAAAATCCACAGTTTTAAAAAAATTGTAATTAAATATTAATCAATTGGTTTGTAAATGCTGCAAAAATATGATATACTTTATAAAGTATTTTTGATTATATAAGCATTAACAATATAATAAGAAAGGAAAAGTTATATGAAAGCTGTAATAGGTTTGGGAAATCCCGGCAGAGATTATAAATGGACAAGACATAATGTAGGCTTTGAAGTCATAAATAAGCTTGCTTATGATTATAATATTGATATGAATAAAGAAAAATTCAAGGCAGTAACAGGCGAAGGAAGAATAGGCTTTGAAAAAGTCATATTTATTGAACCTCTTACCTATATGAATTTAAGCGGAGAAAGTGTAAGAGAGTTTGTCAGCTTTTACAAACTTAATCCTGAAGATATAATTGTTGTATGCGATGATATTAATCTTCCGGTAGGTTCAGTAAGAATAAGAACCAAAGGCAGTGACGGAGGTCAGAAAGGATTAAGAAACATAATTTATCAATTGGGCTATGACAATTTCACAAGGGTTAGAGTTGGTGTAGGAGAAAAGCCTGCACAATGGGACTTGGCAAAATATGTATTAAGCAAATTTACCGAAGAAGAACACGGGGATATAATTAAAGGTATTACAGATGCAGGTGACGCTGTTGCAATGATTATAAAAGAAGGCAATGCTCAGAAAGCTATGAATACCTATAATAAAAAGGGTATAGGCAACTAAAATGAATATATTTTATGATTTTTTAAAGGAAAATAAAAATTTCAGCAAATTAAAAAATTATATAACTAATACAGAAAAAGTAACACCTGTTCTTGCATCAGGTGTTATTGACACGCAGAAATCACACCTTATTGCAGGACTTTCACAGGAGTATGAAAACAGTACTCTTGTCATTACCTATTCAGAACTTAAAGCAAAGGAAATATATAATGACTTAAAATTCTTTATGAAAGATAAGGTAATGCTGTACCCGTCAAAAGATGTTATCTTTTACTGGGCAGATGTCAAAAGCCTTGATATTATAAAACAGCGTTTTGAAATAATATCAAAAATTATAAATAATGAGAAAATAACAGTGGTTCTTTCTGCAGAAGCCCTTTTTGATAAACTTGTACCTCTTGATATATTCAAGGAGTTTATTTTTGACCTAAAAACAGGAGACAGAGTTGATTTAAATAAAATTTCACAGGATTTAATTCTTATGGGCTATGAACGCTGTGAAATGGTTGAGGGACAAGGACAATTTGCTATGCGAGGCGGTATCCTTGATATATACTCAGCAGTTTCAGACCATGCTGTCAGGATTGAATTCTGGGACGATGAAGTAGACTCAGTCAGGGTACTTGACACAGTAACTCAGCGTTCAGTTGAAAATACAAATCATATCAGGATTTACCCAATGCGTGAGCTTGTTTACCGCAATGAAGACGTTGAAAAAGCTGTCAAAAACATAAAGGCAGAACTTGACAGCGTGAAAAAACCATCTGACCAGCTTAAAATATCAACAGATGAAGCAACAGAACGTCTCAGTACTTTACGCAGTTTCAGCGGTGTTGAAAAATATATTACTTATTTTTATGAAAATACTTCTACCCTAATTGACTATTTCAATAATCCGATAATATACGTTGACGAGCCCAACAGAATAGAAGAACACTGCGAATTTATCATAAATGAATTTGTAAACAGTATAGAAAGCAGAATTGACAAAGGCTATATGCTCCCGGGTCAGCTTAAAATGATATATACCTTTAATGATATAATCACAGGTATTGAACACAACACTTCTGTCCTTATGACAAGCCTTATGTCCACATTAAAGAGCTTTAAACCAAAAGAACTTGTGGATTTTCAAGTCAAGGCTGCTGCCCTTGTAAAAAATGATATGAATCTTATTGCAGAAGATTTGTCGCATCTTATTAAAAGAGATTACAAAATTTTATTTCTTGCAGGAGGACATACTCACTGTATAAGAATGCTTACAGAACTTCACGACAGAGGACTTAAAGCTGTTTATCTTGAAAACATAGAAGATGCTGAAATTGAAAGAGGTATTGTATATATCACAAGGGGCAGCCTGTCTCACGGTTTTGAATATATCAGGGACAAATTTGCCGTAGTATCTGAAAAAGATGCCTTTGGAGATGATAAAAAAAGCAAAAAAACAAGACGAAGGAAAAACAAAGACGGCGTTGCAATACAAAACATATCTGACCTTAAAGTCGGCGACTATGTTGTACACGAAAACCACGGTATAGGCATATTCAGAGGAATTGAACAAATTATAACAGATGGTGTAAGCAAAGATTTTATTAAAATAGGCTATGCCAAAGAAGATGTTTTATATGTATCCATTAACCAAATGGATATGGTACAAAAATATATAGGCGGTGAAGCAACAAAGCCTAAACTTAACCGTTTGGGAGGAGCAAGCTGGGAAAAGGCAAAGGCAAGAGCAAAACAGGCAGCATTTATCTCAGCCAAAGAACTTGTTGAACTTTATGCCGAAAGACAAAAGGTACAAGGTTATAAATACTCACCTGACACCCTTTGGCAAAGAGAATTTGAAGAAGAATTTGAATACGATGAAACTGATGACCAGCTTAATGCTATATCCGATGTTAAGGAGGATATGGAAGCAGGCAGGGTAATGGACAGACTTATATGCGGCGATGTAGGCTTCGGCAAAACAGAAGTTGCAATTCGTGCTGCTTTTAAAACTGTTCAGGACGGCAAACAAGTAGCCTATCTCGTACCTACAACAATTCTTGCACGTCAGCATTATATGACTTTTGTTGAAAGAATGGAGAACTATCCTGTAAATATTGAAATGATGTCCCGCTTCAGAACAGCCAAACAGCAGAAGCAGACAATAGAAAATCTTTCAAAAGGAAAGACAGATATTGTTATAGGCACTCACCGTATTCTAAGTAAGGATATGAAATTTAAAGACCTTGGACTAGTTATCATTGATGAAGAACAGCGTTTTGGTGTAAAGCATAAGGATAAGCTAAAAGAGCTTAGAAAAAATGTAAATGTACTTACTCTTTCAGCAACACCAATCCCCCGTACTCTTCATATGAGTATGACAGGTATAAGGGATATGAGTGTACTTGCAGAACCCCCCGATGACAGAATACCTATACAAACTTATGTTCTTGATTATGACACTGAATGTATAAAGGATGCCATACACAGAGAGCTTGCAAGAAACGGTCAGGTTTACTACCTCTATAACAGAGTTACAAATATTGCAGAAGTTACAAACAAACTTCAGGAACTTGTACCGGAAGCACGTTTTGCCTATGCCCATGGACAAATGAGTCAGCGGGAGCTTGAAGATATAATGATGGACTTTATGGATGGAGAAATTGACGTTCTTGTCTGTACTACCATTATAGAAACAGGTCTTGATATTTCCAATGTAAACACTATTATTATTTCAGATGCAGATAAAATGGGGTTAAGTCAGCTTTACCAGTTAAGAGGACGTGTAGGACGTTCCACAAGAACCAGTTATGCCTACCTTATGTATGCAAGAGATAAGGTACTTAATACAGATGCTGAAAAAAGGCTTCAGACAATAAAAGAGTTTACAGAGTTTGGCTCAGGATTCAGAGTTGCTATGAAGGACCTTGAAATAAGAGGTGCAGGCAACCTTTTAGGTGCGGAACAGCACGGTCATATGGATTCTGTAGGCTATGAACTTTACTGCAAACTTTTAAATGAAGCTGTAATGGAATTAAAGGGTGAAACGGTATATACAGAGTTTGAAACACTTATTGATATAAAGCTTAATGCTTTTATACCGACTGCCTATATTTCAAGTGAAGAGCAAAAACTTGAAATGTATAAAAAGATTTCATTAATTACAGGTCTTGATGACTATTATGATGTACAAGAAGAGCTTGAAGACCGCTACGGCGATATACCTAGAGCAGTAAATAACCTTATAGACGTTGCATACATTAAAGCTATTGCTCACAAAATAGGTGCAACAAATGTAAAGCAGGTAAAAAACAAAGTTCTTATTTACTTTAAGCCTGAAGCCTCAGTGAATACAGAAAAACTTATGAAACTTATATCCGAAAGCCGAGGCAGAATAATGTACACATCAACAGGCGGAGAACCATACCTTACCTATACTCTGAAAGATGAAAAATATGTTCTTGATGAAATCAAAAATTTGATTAACAATATATCTTAAAAATACAAACGGAGCTGCCGCAAATTAACTTTTTCAAGTTAGTTTTGCTGACAGCCCCGTTTTTTGTTCTTTTTAGATTATTAATGAATTTGCCGGCTCTTTAACCATTTTTATCTGATACTATTTTACAACTCCGCCTTCTACTACAATGCTTTCAGGATTTACACTCTCACCATATACATCTTTTAAAGTAGCTTCATAATCCTTATGAAAGAAATTTTCATTTGCCAGTGCCTTGATTTCATCATTTAACCAGTTTAACAGTTCAGTATTTCCCTTTTGTACAGCCGGAGCAATTGTATCAATATTCCCCAGGGATTCAATTCCTGTACTGAAGCCTTCATTTTTTAATGCCCATGCAAGCACCTCTGTATTGTCAGTTGAAAAAGCGTCTCCTCTTCCGTCAAGAAGAGCGTCATAAGCTTCCTGATATTCGTCAAATTTTGTCAGCTTTATTTCCGGATAATTTTGCGAAAAATATGTTTCAGCTGTCGTTCCCTTAACAACAATTAAATTTTTACCGCTTAATTCACTAACATCTGTAATCAGGGCATTATCCGGGGAAACAACTCCCAAAGCAACCTTCATATATGGCAGTGCAAAATCAACTTGTTCACTTCTCTCATCAGTTACTGTGAAATTTGCAAGTATTATATCTACTTTTCCTGCTTTCAGATATTCAACACGGTTTGCAGCTTCAACATAAACAAATTCAACAGCGTCCTCACTTCCAAGAAGGTCCTTTCCTATTCTCTTTGCAAAGTACACATCATATCCCTGTATCTGTCCGTTTTCATCAACATATCCAAAAGGATTTTTATCACTGAAAACACCAATTCTGATTTTGCCGTCTGACTTTATTTCATCAATAGTTCTACCCTCAGATACAGTTCCTGCATCAGAGTTGGTTATTCCGTTTTCCGATGAAGAGCTGCAGCCTGTAAACACACCTGCCGTTAAAATCATTGTTACTAACACACTTAAAATCTTTTTCATTTTTATTCCTCCTTTTTTAGTTTACAGCTTCATAATGAAAACTGTTTAAAAATTGTTTAGCCCTTTCAGTTTCAGGGTTTTCAAAAAACTTTTCAGTACAGCTTTCCTCTTCAATCTGCCCTTTGTCAATAAACACTACTCTGTCTGCAACTGCTCTTGCAAATTCCATTTCATGTGTAACAATTATCATTGTCATACCTGCCTTAGCAAGTTCAAGTACTACCTGCAAAACTTCTCTCACCATTTCAGGGTCAAGTGCTGCTGTAATTTCATCAAGAAGAAGAACGTCAGGCTTCATTAATAATGCTCTTACTATTGCCACTCTTTGCTTCTGTCCTCCTGAAAGCTGTCTTGGATAAGAATTTTTCTTTTCATAAAGTCCTACCCTTTTTAACAGCTGTTCAGCCTCATTTATTACTTCACTTTTGCTCCTTTTCTGAACCTTGCATGGTGCCAGTATCAGATTATTCATAATTGTCATATTGGGAAACAAGTCATAGCTTTGAAAAACCATTCCGATTTTTTCTCTGAAACGGTGTATTTTTTTCCTTTCATTTTCATAGCTTATTCCCCTGAGTTTTAGACTTCCGCCGTCAATATCCTCTAAACGGTTAAGACACCTTAGAAACGTACTTTTACCGCACCCTGACGGACCTACTATAACAACAACCTCGCCCTTTTTTATTTCAAATGAAATATTATTTAATACATTACATCCTTTAACAAAGGATTTTGTTAAATTTTCCGCCTTTAGTATCACTTCTGACATAATTATATCAATTCCCCTTACTCATTTTCTTAATTATCTGCAAATTTCTTTTCCAGTACAGCTGACAGCTTTGAAAAAGGAAAACAAATACAGAAGTACATTATAAAAATAACACCGTAAACCCATAAAGCAGCTTTTGGATTAACATAACGTGATGCATCTATAATCTGTTTACCAACCTTTACTACTTCCACAACACCAATCAGTACAACAAGTGATGTTGTTTTTATCATTCTGGTCAAAAGATTTATACCTGTAGGAAGCAGTCTTTTTACAGTCTGTGGTATAATTATATATAAATACACCTGCCATTTTTTAAGTCCCAAACCGTAACCGCTGTCATACTGATGTTTTGGTACAGAAATCAATGCGCTCCTTACCAAATCCCCCATTTCTGCAGTTCCCCAGAATGTGAAAACAATAACTGCGGCACTTTCTCCTGAAATACTTATGTTTAAATGCTTAGCTGCACCAAAATAAACAAGAAACAACAGCACAAGCTGCGGCATAATACGGACAATCTCAAGATAAACCCTGCATACAGCCTTTATCCATCTGTTATGCACATTCATTATCATACCAAGCAAAAATCCAAGTATAACAGACATCAGCATTGCTATAAGTGCAATTCTTACAGTGACCCAAAGCCCCTCGCACAACCTCAGAAAATTGGTCCCTTTAAATAACACTTCAATTCCCGTATTCTGCATATCTTACTCTCCTTTCTATAAATGTACAAATTATTGAAACAGGCAATAATATTATCATATAAGCAGCTACAAGCATCAATAATGCTTCATCTGTTTTATAATAAATACCTATTAAATCCTTTGTCACAAACATAAGGTCTGCAAGGGCAACAGCACTGAATACAGATGTTTCCTTAATCAAAAATATAATATTTGCACAAAATGCAGGTATAGAGTTTGACACAGCCTGAGGCAGTATTATAAATCTGAATATTTGTCTCCTTGTCATTCCAAGGCTCATTGCAGATTCAATCTGCACAGCTTCAATATTTTCAAGACCACTTCTGAATGCTTCAGCCATATAGCTGCCTCCAAGGAAAGTAAGCCCGATAATTCCGCAGCTTTCAGAACTCAATATAATATTAAGCTTAGGCAGTCCGAAATATAAAAAGAACAGCTGTATCAAAAGAGGTGTATTTCTTGAAAGTTCTGTATAGCAAACTGCTGCCTGCTTTAATACAGGTACTTTAAAATACCTTACTATACTGCATAATAGTCCCGTAATAACTGATAATACAATACCTATTACAGCTATATGTAATGTCAGCCCTGCAGCTTCTGTATACAAGGGAATTTGTTCCCTTATAAAATTAAAATCCATTCTTATTCCACCCTTTAATTTATTATTATATTTAAACTCCTTTACATTAATTACAATTTTATCAACTAATCTTTTATTTGTATTTATTGTTTTTAAGTATAAAAAACATCAGTAAACTTCTTATAAATTATATATATTCCATTTACCAAAACTACTTACCAAATAAATAAAAACACAGATTTTCATATAATTCATATTATTTTTATAGGAATATTATATAACATTGCCTTTAATTTGTCAAC
>ULQT01016077.1_pt1 | contig 10922 bp, 26 predicted proteins | sample 1954791 | NCBI WGS metagenome assembly ULQT01 (sample SAMEA4835663, study PRJEB28245) | human gut metagenome | biome: gut microbiome; material: fecal sample | place: Denmark | collected 2008 | reverse complement strand
TGTGGGCTATGAGAAGATTGTTTCACAAGATATGAAAGGATGGGTAGTATGGTAAAGTCTGTACAATTAAGGAAAGAAGACTGTTATTGTGATTTGACCAAATTCTATGAAAATGTGGCTCGAAAAATACCGGCGGAGATAACGGATAAAACTTGTTTCGACTGTCGGAAAATTTGCGTCACAAAATCAGTCCAAGAAGCTCTATGGTCGTATTATCGTGACGAAAAAGAAAAGACCGACGAGCAGATTGCTACGATGTTGTTGGGATACGGGCCGAAGGCAAACTTGGAAGAGCATGGTATTCTGGAATATCGGGCTGAGGTTGAAGATGGATTCATAGTATGTGAGGAGGGATAGACGTGAATGGCCGTTAAATTATATGACTACCAGATAGCAGCCGTTGAAAAAATGAGAAATGGCTGTATTCTGTGCGGCGGCGTTGGAAGCGGAAAGTCCAGAACAGCGTTGGCTTATTACTATCTTCAGAATGGAGGAAATCCAGATTGTTTGATGGGACTTGAGGATTATGTTGCGATGGACGATCCCCCAAAGGACTTATACATCATCACAACAGCCAGAAAGCGAGACACGATGGAATGGGAGGGTGATCTTTCGCCTTTCCTTCTTTCGGTTCACGAGGATGTTAATTTATATTCAAATCAGGTTATCGTGGATTCCTGGAATAATATCAAGAAGTATGCCGATGTGAAGGATGCTTTCTTTATATTTGACGAGCAGAGAGTAATAGGTTCCGGGGCTTGGGTGAAGGCATTCCTGAAAATCACCAAATCAAACCAATGGATTCTATTATCCGCAACTCCGGGAGATACCTGGCAGGATTATATTCCGGTATTCATTGCAAATGGGTTTTACAAAAATCGGACAGAATTCATCCAAGAACATGTGGTTTATAGTCGATTCAGTAAATACCCAAAGATTGACCGATATTTGAATACAGGAAGACTGATTCGACTCAGGAATCGAATCCTGGTAAACATGGATTTCAAGCGCCAGACGGTTTCTCATCACGAAGATGTGTTTGTCAAATATGATGTGGAAAAATACAGAGACGCTGGACGAACCAGATGGGACCCATTTAAAAACGAGCCGATTACAAATGCTGCTGGTCTTTGTTATATATGGCGAAAAATTGTAAATACGGATGAGTCACGGCAGATTGCCTTGATGGAGATTGTAGAGAAGCATCCGAGAGCCATTATATTTTACAACTTCGATTATGAACTGGAGCTTTTAAAGGGACTGTTTCAAATTTATGAGGACGATGGAGTTTTTGAAATTGCAGAGTGGAATGGCCATAAGCACCAGCCGATTCCGGAGTCAAAAAATTGGGTGTATCTTGTCCAATACAATGCCGGAGCCGAAGGCTGGAACTGCATCAAGACTGATACTATTATATTCTACTCTCAGAACTATTCCTATAAGATTATGAAACAATCTGCGGGTCGGATAGATAGGCTAAATACGCCGTTCAAGGATCTGTATTACTATCATTTGAAATCTCGGAGCGGGATTGATTTGGGGATCAGCAGGTCTTTGAAGGATAAAAAGGATTTCAACGAGACAAAGTTTGTAAAATGGTCTGGGAATACTCCATCGAAAACGGCAGCTTAGGTAGGTGAAAAGATTATGAACGAAGAATATTTGGAAGTGGATTTTAAAAAGTATTGCAAAACTTGTAAACATAAAGAATTGGGAGAGAAATTCGACCCATGTAATGAATGTCTGGATTATGGGTATAATCTCAATTCTCACAAACCTGTAATGTGGGAGGAAAAGAAAAAATGAGCTACCAATACGATCGATATTTGGCGCAGCATAAATCTAACGTTGAAGCAGGATTTCGCTGGTTACAGAAAAATCTCCCCGAGATCACGGAGGGCAGTGGTGCGGAGCATAATATCGTATTTGCACATGATCAATCTAAAACGGAGCCCGATGAATACGGCCCATATGATATTTACTTTTATGGAGGAAATCGCTCTTATGCGGTAGTTGAGGATTTTCGAAAAGCTTGGTTACTGCACATTCATCGAAACCCCCATCATTGGCAGTATTGGATACTGATTAACGATGATCCGGAAGAAGGCGAAATCGTTTTAGAGATGCCCTACTGCTATATTCTGGAGATGATTTGCGATTGGTGGTCCTTTAGTTGGTTTAAAGGAAACTTGCTGGAAATTTTCTCCTGGTATGAAGAACACAAAAATTATATAAAGCTGCATCCCAATACGAGAAAATTGGTGGAGGATATTTTATCCCGTATCCAAAATAAGCTTGGGGAGGTAATGGCGAATGAAATCAACAGATAGCGTGATTGTGAGTTGGGATTTTTCCCATGGAAAAGACGTTGGTGTTCTGATTGTCGGAAAACAGGAGAAAGGAAAAGTCGAAATCATCAACGCCTATCAGGGAGAAGAAGCCAAAGCACTTTATCAAAAGTTGGTATTCCCTAAATCAAAGAAGACCAGCTTTAGCAAGGAGAAAACCACATGAAGCAACCGAAAAAATTAACCAGAGAGCAAAAAGAATGTTTGTCAGCTCATTATCTTAATTGTAAAGACTGGATGCTGGTTGAAGAGACCGAATTCTATTACCGCATCATTAACAAAAATACGGGTGTGATAAAGAGTGTAGATAAATTTAGAAGAATAAGGAGGAGAAAACGAGATGTCGGATATTCTGGTAGTTAAAGTAAATATGTTTTGTCGTTCCAGAGAGTTGAACGATATTCGTCGATACATACTTTCCCAAATAGAAAATGGAAAGGTTGTTGTGTTACCTGCTTATTGCGATGCGCAGATTGTTCCGGATGATATTGAAATTCGAGTTGAAGATCTCTTCGGAGATAAAAGCAAAGGAGACCATCACTATGGAAATTCTTCCACCCAAATATCAAAAGTATAGAATGTTTCCTCAATTACAACAAAATGATGAAAACGAGCAGATGCAGAAAGCGCTGGAATTTTCTGGCGAGCTGCTCATTCTTCAGGCAAGACTATATCCTATTCCAAACTTTGAGTATATTTGGCCGGATGGATTACCGTTATCAAAAATATAGAATTTAAAAGGAGAAAAAGAGTATGGATCTTAAATCAGTAAAAATCATTGCGGTAGATTTTGATGGAACTTTATGTGAGAACAAATGGCCGGAAATCGGCACAGCAAATGAAGAGTTGATAGAATATCTTCGTGATCGACAGAAAAACGGAGATAAGCTGATTCTTTGGACTTGTCGTGTGGACGATATGCTCAGAAAAGCCGTTGAATGGTGTAAAGAAAAAGAACTGGTGTTTGATGCGGTCAATGAGAATCTTCCGGAGATCGTCGAGAACTTTGGCTCCGATACCAGAAAGATATTTGCCAATGAGTACATAGATGATCGGAATACCTGGCCTCTGGAGGACGGAGTAGCTGACGTTCTTTATTTGTGTGATGGTAAAAGATGTGGGGATACTTGTTCTGGTACGGAATGCAAGCATACATCCGATATAACTTATGCGAAGAATTTCGTAAAGAGTGACAATGGCTCCTACTGGGAGAAAGAAGCTGGATCTGCAACCAAAGATTCTGATTCTCATGAGAAATCCAATATGGAACTGTGGGCGGAAAGGGAAGTGGAAATTGCCTGCAAGCACGAAGCGCCTGATCGGAAACCAGGAGAATGGGATTACGGATGTGCTTGCTACGAAAGTGCATTAAAGGCATTCCGGAGTCTTTGTGAAGATGGTCACAGCGGATTTAGCATCAGCATGACAAAGTTTATCTTAAACCGATTGATTGAAGGAAAGCCGCTCACTTCTATCGAAGACACAGAAGATGCCTGGAGCGATATTTCTGATCGAAGTGGTCTTCGTGGAGAGATTGCGAATTACCAGAGCCGGCGGATGAGTTCTCTCTTTAAATATGTATATGCTGACGGCTCTGTTAAATACAGAGATGTCAACCGTTTCTGTGGTGTGAACTTGGATAATCCAGATGTATTCTACCACAGCGGCTTGATAGATCGAGTAATGGAAGAAAAATTCCCGATTACCATGCCGTATTTTCCGGAGAGCAAACCGTTCCGTGTGTATTGCGAGGAGTTTCTTACCGATCGAAAAAATGGTGACTTCGATACGGTTGGGATTCTCTATGTGATTAAGCCAGATGGCGAACGTGTAGAGATTAACCGTTATTTCAAAGAAGGCGAAAAGGACTTTATTGAGATTGCTTCCTGCTAGTATGAGATGCGCCGAAAGATGTATCATGAGCTTCTGGAGAATCTGAAAAAGGAGCAGAAAAAAGACTATCACGGTTGCTTCGGAGCTGCGGATAACAGTTGTAAAGACTGTATGGAGGAAGATTAGCATGAATCGGAATAGATTTATCCAGGGATTAAAAAGTAATATCCAGCTTTCCGAAAAGGAACGGCGACGGATTATTCGAAAAAGTCTTCAAAAATACCCATGGAAAACAAAATGTACGGTGGCGATGGAGGAATTTGCAGAGCTTCAGCAGCAGATCAGCAAACAGGTTCGCGGCTACGGGGACAGAATTGGACTCTTGGAAGAGATGGCAGATGCTTATATTTGTCTAAACTTTCTGGAGTCCATTTTTGATATTAAGTCAGAAGATTTGCAGAAGGCTATTGATGTGAAGCTGGAACGAGAAAGGAGAAACTTATGAAGGTATTCGTTATCGGCTCTCTTTCTTGTGAGGAAGAGATAAGGAAAGTAGCAAAATTTTTTAAGGAAGAAATGGGAGATGAGGTTGATTATGTACGAAAACAACCCGAGAAACCCTTAGAAATTCTTATTAGAGAAGCTTTTGAATCCATATCTAAGGCAGACAGAGTAGTCGCTGTTAAAAAAACAGATGGAACTTTTGGTGATGGCACCCTGTACGAAATGACTTTTGCGAATTTTATTGGGAAACCAATCACAAAGTTTGGAAAAACGGACATAGAACTTATAAGCCAAAAAGGTTCTAATACTCTACCAGAGTGGATTTATAGCCCAGTAAATGATCTGAAGTGGGATGATTTGTTCGAGCAAATTGAAAGAGCACTTGGTTTCAAACTATTTATCTGGCAAAAAACCTATATCATGGGTATTGGCTTCAGAAGATCGGGACAAACCACTGCCGAAATTCTTAGACTTTTAGTTGGAAACACTGTACTACCGTACATCCGTTTAGAACGACCAAAAAGTAAACAAGAAGATTTGAAACAGAAAGAACTTATTAAGATAAAGGAAAAACTGGATTCGAAAGGCATAATTTCAAGAAATATAGAAAGGGAATATTATTGATAATGGGGTTATCAAAACTTTCAGAAGAATGCAAGAATTGCCCGTTTGTCGAGAAGTGTAAAAACAAGAGAATGGAAGCATTGGCATATATGACTGAACCGCAAGTTTTAGCAAATGCGGCAGGTCCAAGTTCTGAAAACTTAGCAGCACCTTTATTACGAGAAACCGTGACAATCATGATAAATGGTACGCCAACCCAGGTTTATAAAGACGAAATAGAAAAACAGCTCTATTCCCAATTATATTCAGCGTTAGGTTTAAAGTTTGGTGGTTAAAAAGGAGAAAAATAATGAACGATTCCATGGCGCCTGGAGTGGTGTATATTCATGTTGGAAACGAAATGCAAAAACTCTGCGAAATGAGAGATATTCATATGGATACATTGATAGACGGTCCAGTTTCTTGCGATCTACCCAAATTAACAGAGATGGAAATATCAGCATCGCTGGAAATGGTTACAAAAATAAGTGAAGAAGCGTTCTTAATCCTTTCTGGAATATTAGATTTGTCGTTAAAACTTTGTCCAGACAATCGAGTACGTCATCTGGTTTTACATGCCCGAAAGAAACGAACCAGAAAAAAGAACCTTCATAGAATTTTTCGAATGTTAGAAAAGGAGAATAAGTATGTTGAAAATTGAAAACGTAGAAGTTATTGGTTGGGAGCACGCTATTCGAGGAATGCGGAACCCAATGAACAGTTGGGAAAAATCGGATAGCGGAATCTGCAAAGGCGGAGACGATGGTATTGGATGTGAGAACTGTGCAAATCAGGAATCTTGCACCCATGCATTTAATCGTTCCTGGCAGCTTGGTAAAGCAGACTATGATTTAATGATGCGACTTGCAGCCGGTGGACCGACTCATGCGAAGTATCGGAGAACGATTATGGTCTATGTAGATATTACCGCTCCGTTTTACTGGTGGAAGGAGTTTGACACTTATAAAGTAGGGACAGTGGCTAATTCCTGTTCTACCATGCATAAGATTGCGGCGAAGGAATTTACGCTGGATGATTTCTCTCATGAGCATTTGTTTATTAGCAGAAATGTCCCAAATCAGTTTAGAACTACTTCTAAAGACTGGTTGTTAAAAACAATACAGATTTTGAATGATTGGCGAAAATTATATCTCAAAACTAAAGATAAGCGTTATTGGTGGCAGATGATCCAACTTCTCCCATCTTCCTATAATCAGAAACGAACGGTCATGCTGAATTACGAGGTGCTGGCTGGCATTTATCCAATGCGTAAAAATCATAAACTTGATGAGTGGGTTGATTTCTGTAAGTGGATTGAGACGCTGCCGTATTCGGAGATTATTATTGGAGAAAGAGATAAATTATATGCTGACGGGAAGGAGATAAATCTATGAATTTAGTTGGAACCATTAAATCGATGATAGATGACGGCTATACAATTAGCTTTTCCAAAGCGGATATTTCCATGGACGGCATTTATATTACCATTAAAAAAGATGGAATCAATGCCAAACAAGTTATTCCAGAAGACGAATTGGAATCACTAAATTTATCGACCGATGAATTATTTGCAACTGTTATCAAGCATTTGAAAGAGAGGTACTATTCATGATTTTTATTGAAACCTTGATTTGTATTTTACTGGCATATTTCTGCTTATATGCGTTAATCGCTCGGATTTGCAAATGTATTGAGCATTGTGCATCAGCCAGAGGATACACAAAGTTGGAAGAGGCGAAAATCCTCGCTAAAGAGCAGAATAAAGGAGAGTAACTATGTGGAGCCGAAAACTGATAAAAAATAAAATCTATGCTGTCCTGATTATCCTGATAGGAGCGTTGTCAGTCCCGATTGAGTGGGATGCAACGTTCTTTTTATTTTCCCTGATTATGGGAATACTGATGTTCTTTGCAAAAACGAACTGGATTTATAAAGGGGATGAGGATGATGGGACGAGCCGAGAGGAGACGTGCTCAGAAATTAGAGCAGAAAGCAAAGACCGCTACATACAATCTCACGAAAGCGCAGCTCGATGCGGCCGTTCGTGAACAGGTGGGAAAAGAGCTGGAGCGAATCAAACAGGAAGCTATGGATGACGCCGTAAACACTGCGATGGTTCTGCTCCTGACTCTGCCGCTGGAAGTGCTGATGGACCATTATTGGACGAAATCCTACGCAAAGCGCATTCCGAAGTTTACTGAGCTGGTTCTGGAATATTACGAACGCTGGCAAAATGGCGAGCTGGATATGGAAAAGCTGAAAGAGGATTTGTGGGAATATGGCGGTGTGAAATTAGTTGAAAGTGAGGGTGAAGCAACATGAAATGTGTAATGGGAATTATTGCGTGTGTCGTTGGACTTTTGAGTCTTATTGGGCTAATTGCGTTAAAGGCGGTCAACTCGTCTGCAACCTATATGGATGATTCATTCCGGTGGGGAGGACGAGATGGGTATTAAAAATGATTGCCGAAAAAATGCAGAGGGATATTCGGACCCGACGGCCTATGAAGCGCTGAGAAATATTGAGCAGGAAGAGGACCGGTTCCATAAGCTACTGGATACCATTTTTACGCTGTGTGAGCTGTCCGATTTCCACATTGAAGAACGGATTGTTATTAAGGATAAACGAACCGGACGGATTTGGAGGTGATTATTTATGTCTGACGAAGTTCGAGAAACATTATGTACAAGGTGTGTTCATAGAGAGGTTTGCGCTTATAAGGATGCATATCTCAGGTATTTGGAAACCTTGGTAAAATTTAACAACGAGTATTCGGATGATATCTCTTTCATTACGAAAGAAGAGCCGAATTGTAAGTTCTTTTCAAGAAACCACGATTTTAATTTGAGGACCAGTGGCCTATGAAAATATGTAAAGTAAAACTAGATCACGCTACTTGTTCGTCCTGTGTTGAGACACAACAAATGTTTGATGTAGTTGATGATTGCTCCAAATGTAAATTAAACACGGAAATTTATGAACTGTTGCAGATAGGGACAAGTTTTTGGAGTGGTGATTATGCGATGGTTCAGAAAGACGGTAAGATACAAAAAGTATCACTAAAACGAATTTATGATGTCCGGGAGGTGTAACATTATGAATGATTGGCAGAAGACCATGGATGCTCTTGTTAAGGCTTTTGAGGAATTTGCCGTGAAACTAAAAGAGATAGCAGATGCTCTGACTGAGGCATTCGGATTTGGCTTATCAGTATCCGAAAACAAAAGAAAAAAGAGTCTCAGTTCCCCGGCTCTATATGGGATGTCTTTGAGGAAATCCCGAAGAGAATCCTTCGTTAAGCAGTATTCTTACCGACCGATTGCCCGGAAGCACTTACCTTATCAGAGAAGAAATTATTGAAAATCGTCCGTACAAGACTTGAAAGTGGGTGAAAATCACGCCCACTTTTGGGTTTTGAAAAATGGGCTTTGGCCACTTTTATGTGGGCTTTTTGAAAAATGTGGGGAGTTTTGGGGAAGGATTCGGACGATTTTGGCCAAATTTGTGGCCATTTGCCCACTTTCTGCCCACTTTTAAGACCCCGATTTGGTCAGCAAAAACCCAGTATTTATGCGGGTTTGCGGGCTCAAAGCCCACTTTCCCACTTTTTTTCTTAAACTATTATGATAGAAAGTTTAAAAGTATATAGTAATAGCGAAAAAAAAGTGGGTTTTTGGCCACGAGCGAAAAATGGAGGAAATCATGAGCAAGATTAGTTGGGAGAGCTTGTATGAAAATTTCAAGTCGATTTATCCAAGGTTGTCGCGGTCATCCATATATTTTCGTCCGTTCGGGTATATGAGTATAGTAGTGTACTTTGAGGACGGAATGAAGATGGTCTATGATGACCTGAGAAAGCAGGCCCATATCACAGCTTGAAGAAAATGTCAAGAGCCAATGAAAAATTTCTTTTCTTTGTTCTTGATCTGTGCTATACTGTAAATGCCACACAATCGCATAATTGCTTCGTTTAAGGGAATCCACTTTGATAAAAAGTGTATTCTCTCTTTACTCATACCTTGAACGAGGCGAGATTGTGTGGCAACAATGGGAGAGCACTTTTTCGGGTGCGTCTCTTGTTGGGGCCGCACCTTTTTTATTGCCCATATATTACTTGATTGAAAGGGATATACAATGGGAACGAACACTACCAACAAAAATAATAAAAGCTCGACGGATGTTATTGGAGTGATAAGTGCGCTGGCCGGTTTAGCAACTGCGGCAACGCCTTTGGTAGCCAACGCCATCAATAATGCAAAGAGCAAGTCTTCTGATAAAGCGGAAGAAAAGATAAAAATACCGGAACTGTATCATAAAGGTTTTCCTATCGATTTGGAGCAGGCTGTTAGGATATTGGAAGATTGTGGACTAAAGAGTTCTACAAGCAAATTAACCATAAAAGAAGCAAATCCACGCTATAAGGATTGTTTCGATTCACAGGTGATAGGGTCTAATCCGAAACAGGGTACCCTCGTCAAAATCGGTGCGACTGTTTGTTTAAGGTACATACCCGAAGAGGTTATTGTAGAAAGTCAAAGACTATTTGATGAAACGCAGAGAGCCAAGGAAGAGGCGAGAGAACGGACTAAGGAAAAATTTTCTGTAGCTGTTCAGAAGACGAAACAAGGAGCAGTGAAAATATTTAAACGTAGTAATAGTAATAAAGTGGAATCTATAGAGGAGGAAGTGTCGGATGAGTAAAGGCGGAAAAAAGAAAAGAAGCACAGCCGGTTTGATACTGGATGTAATTCTTACTTTGTGTACAGGCGGTTTATGGTTGATTTGGATATTGATACGGTATCTCAGAAACAATAGTTAAATAAAATGACATTTTGAGACAGAGGCTCTTAAACGAGTCCCTGTCTTTTTTATGCCTACATTTAGTTCTTTTTTGCGCGCGAAAAATACATCGACTGTTATGAAGAGAGAGGGTTAAAACGGCCATTCTCTCTTTTATTTTGGAGAAAGGAGGCTCACTTATGCTGGAAAGCGAATTTCAGAACAAATTGATTCAGGAACTGAAAAGAATGTTCAAAGGATGTATTGTAACAAAACTGGATTCCAGTCACATTCAGGGAATTCCCGATTTGCTGATTCTCTATAACGATAAGTGGGCCACTTTAGAATGTAAGAAAAGTGTTCGCGCCAAGAAACAACCAAATCAAGAATATTATGTTGGACGAATGAATGAGATGTCATTCTCAAGATTTATTTGTCCTGAAAATAAGGAGGAAGTGTTACATGATCTTCAACAAGCATTCAGCTCTTGAAGGGCAACACGCCTTTCTTGGCGCAAGCAAATATCACTGGATTAACTATGACGAATCTAAAGTTGCGGAATCATACTCAAAGTTCCTTGCGACTCAAAAAGGGACAGAGCTTCACGATTTTGCAGCAAGGTGTATTACGCTTGGGCAGAAACTTCCGAAGTCTCAGAAAACATTGAATATGTATGTGAATGATGCGATTGGTTTCAAAATGGTTCCTGAGCAGCCACTTTTCTATTCGGAGAATTGTTTTGGGACAACCGATGCGATTGCGTTTCGAAATCGTATGCTTCGTATTCACGATTTAAAAACCGGCGTCATTCCGGCGCACATGGAGCAGCTTGAAATATACGCTGCTCTTTTTTGT
>ULQT01035146.1_pt1 | contig 10940 bp, 10 predicted proteins | sample 1954791 | NCBI WGS metagenome assembly ULQT01 (sample SAMEA4835663, study PRJEB28245) | human gut metagenome | biome: gut microbiome; material: fecal sample | place: Denmark | collected 2008 | reverse complement strand
ATCCGGGAGGAAATCAGTAAGAACCGCGGGAAACAGTTTGACCCGGAAATTACAGATGTATTTTTGAAATTGATGGACGAAAACCGCCTGGTTCTGGATAACCAGCTTTCACCAGAAACAGAGGCTGCAGCACAGCCTGAAATTGACAATACCATCAGCAAATTTATTTCTGATGTGGTTACCACCATAAAGAACCAGGAAGAAACCAAGCATTATGATCTGCTCACCAGGCTTCCTATGCGAACCCTTGGAGAACAACTGATCGCCGAATTTATGAAAGAGCACAGCGGCTGCCTTGTTTTTCTGGATATGGATAATCTGAAAAAAATCAACGATATTCATGGGCATAAGGCAGGCGACCGGGCTCTGAAAAATCTCGGCAATCTGCTTTCCCGTTATACAATTGACGGGCTCGCCTGTCGTCTGGGCGGAGACGAATTTCTTCTTTTTCTTCCAGACGTAACTGCAGAATCTGTTTCAGACACAATGACGCAGCTGTTTAAACAGTTCCACGCCATTGCACAGGCAGATACAGAAATCCGCTATGCTTCCCTTTCTGCCGGTCTTTGCCTGTGTACCATCGGCGACACCTTCGCAGACTGCTACGCCAAGGCAGATAAGGCTCTGTATTTTGTGAAGCAGAATGGGAAAAACCAGTTTTCCTTCTATCAGCAGATTAACTACCAGGCTCCTGGATCTGCAAGCATTGCAAGAGATCTTCACCAGATTGCAGATTCCCTCCGCCAAAGCGGAAGCTACGCAGGTGCCCTGGATCTTAACTACCGGGATTTTTCCAGGCAGTATGAATACATGAACCAGCTGATCATACGAAGCAACTGCCGCTGCTACCTGGTAATGGTTACCATGGAAACTGCCGCTGACACGCTTCCTCACATTGAGGAAATTGAGCAGGCACTTTCCCAGATGGAACAATCCATCCGCCAGACTATCCGCCGTGTTGATGTCTGCACCCGTTATAGTGCCATGCAGTACCTGATCATTCTGTTTGAGCCAATCGAAACCCAGATTCCAAACATCATGGATCGTATTTTCATACAATACTACAAACACTCCAAAAACCACAGCTTCCAACCGGGCTACGAGTATCTGACTATGACAGAGATGAAGGAAAATGATGACAAATAGAAACGATTGATGATGTAAAGGACAGGAAAAAATGCTTGCAGACAAGATATATAATCCAAGCGATATGTATTCTGTTTTTAAGGCTGTGACTATAGAAAAAAGCTTTTGCAAGATGTGCGTTACAATTTGTGGGAAATTTGCCCGGATGAGAGCGTTGTAGTGGACTACGGCAACCGAATTTGAGCAAAATATACCCAAAATAAGCTCATAGCTTCAAAGGGACTGGAATGCTCCAGCCCCTTTTCCCTTTTCGCCTGTGGGATTTTCTGCATTAATTGCTCTCGATTTTCCAAATACGCCATATGGTAAAATATCTTGAAATATATTCATCATTTGCTCCTGTCTGCAACATTCTCACTCTGCGCTATTTTTTACTATCCTATTTTGTTCTTTTCTTTCTCCCAATAATAGCACATTTTGGGAAATACTCAAATATGTTGGGATAATAATATTATTGTTCTTTTTCTTACCCTTTCAGCAGCTGCACTGCCCCCTCCACAGGTCTTTTCGTGCACATATGCACCTCCAGTTTCCCCTGACAGATGCAGGAAAGAGCTTTCTTCAGCATCGACAGATACCCCGAGGAAGCAGCCTTGGTCAAAATGGAGCCGGAAAGATATACCGGAATTTTCTCACCGGAAAAATGAAGTTCCCGTACTGCGGCATCGATGGAGTATGCCGCGCACTTTATCATCTGATCTGCAAGCGCCTGCGCCTCTGGATTAGAGCGCTCGAGAAGTTCAAAAAAAAGCCAGATGATCTTACGATGCAAAGCTTTACATTCTGCATTCTCCCCTTCTTTCAAATCTGACCATGAATTTATAAAATCGACCTTACTGCCAAGATTCATTGCTTTCACATATTCCATTACCAACGGCGTATTAACATCCTTTAAAATCAGGTTTTCGTAAACCTTGCGATACATTTGCATCACAATCCAGTTTCCGCCCCCTGCGTCCCCTGACCATTCATCCATTCCGGCCAGTTTGATCCGGTTACCTGAAGAATCAATTGCCGCACAGCACATTCCTGTTCCACAATTAAGAGAAACTCCCCACGCAGCCGGGTTCTCGGCTGCAATGGGGAGATATCCATCATTAATTGCAAGAAAACGGGAAATACCAGCTGAAGAGAAACACGCATCAGCCTGCAGCTGATCCCTGGCAGTATCCAGCCCGGAAATACCAGCCGCAACTGCCTCAATATCTGAAACAGTCAGTCCATTACGCTCCAGCAAAACATCTATGGAAGCTTTTAAAGCCAACGAAACATCTGCCCACCCATTTCCCAGAAGATCATGGTTCAGACAACCGCCCAGGTAGTGATCCACTACCTGGAAATGCTTATCCAGAAGCAGATATTCTGTCTTCGTTCCACCTCCGTCAATTGCAATATACATACTCTATATTCTCCTTATTTTCCCGCAAATAACACAACCTTCACAGGTCCGTTTGAATGTCTTCCTGTAAGGGAAACATCCACGATCAGCTCCAGCCGGCTGTCACTAAAGCCCTCTGTATTGATTTCAAATTCTTTTTCTGCACAGGAAAGATACAGGTTATTCAATGGCAGCTCTGCTGTAGATGCACCCACAGCAGTAACTCCTTCTGGAAGATACAGCTTGATTTTTACCCACTGCTGCTCTCTCATGGTATTGGAATTTACAACCTTAACCTTAAACTTTCTGTTCTCGCCAGGTGTAAAGAAAACAGAATCCTCATAATCCACCATAACACTGAATGCCGGGAACTGATATCTTGCCACATAGGAAGAAAGAGCGCACAGATCACGGATCGGCAATTCCTCTGATTTCCCATTTCCATTAATCAATGGCAGATAATCTGTTGTCTTATTGCAGAACAGAGCCTCTTTTTCCAGGCATTCAATAGTCATTCCGCCCTCTGCAAAAGCATCGCAGAGATCCTGTCCCAGGAAGCCCGGAACTACACGAAGAATACGCTCTGCCAATTCTGTCGCCGTATCTGGAACCCAGATTCCATGACTTGTTTTATCAATACACATGGTTACAATTTTGTCATCAAGTGGTTTTGTCCATTTCTCCGGAAGTCCGGAAGCACCATAAATAATACCCAGAAGCGCGCCAAGAGTTGCGCAGGTACAGTCTGTATCTTCACCACAGTTATTGGCGATAATAAGACTCTTTCCGAAATCACCTTCTCCGTAAAGAAGACCAAGTACTACAAAGGCAACGTTTTCTGGTGCATCAAAGCCAGGCTCTCCAATCTCCATTCCCTCATTGTTTTCCTTTGGAATCTCACTCAGCTTGTATTCCTGGATACCAAAGGTTCCCGGCGCAGTATTGTGCACAATTTTTCTTGCTTCCAGATAATCAATGCCATTATGATAGCATTCTACGGTTTTACGGATTGCTCTTGCAACAGCGCAGTCCTCCGGAATATAGGAAAGTCCGATATCAATCAGTTTCTCACGGTCACTTTCTGCAAACGCAGCACTCTGAAGCGCAGCTGTGAAAATTTCACCATACATTCCCTCGTTTGCATGATCGACAATTGCATCCTCAAATGCATATCTGGTTGCAATTTCCGGATGTCCCGGTGCCAGACACGCCCAAAGTTCAGAACGGATCCAACAGCCATTACTGTTCTTATAAGTATTGTCCACATCACCACACATAGGCGGAACAATTCCGGCTTTCAGATTTGCTTTTCCGGTTCCGTACTCAACCCAGTTTGGGATCACATAGGAAAGCCAGTAATCGCCAAGAATGGAGGCATTCACGTTTCTTCCATAGCGCTCCACAGCTGCCAGCCATACGATCTGAAGATCCAGATCATCATTTGCAGGTGGTCCCATGGAAAGATCCTGGATATAGAAATCCACATCAGGAACCATTCTCTTACACTCAAAAGGTGCACCAAGAACACCGCCTACATTTTTTCCAGCCCAGCATCCTGCCAGCTTGTCACGGAACTCGTTTAATTTTAAAACCATAATTTTACCTCCCATATGTTTATTTTCGGAACTGTGAAGGCGTTTCTCCTACAATTCCCTTAAATATTTTCGTAAAAATACGATAATCACTAAAACCAACTTTCTCTGCCACAGCTGTGATTGGCTCGTTGGTTTGTCTCAGATAAATTTTAGCTTTTTCCACACGTGCCTGGTTCAAATACGCATGATATCCACATCCCAGCTCCTTTTTAAACAGCTGGCTGATATAATTGGGATTCATATTCATATTTTCTGCAAGCAGAGTCAGCCGCATATCCTCATTCTCGAGATTTTCATTGATATAACCGACTATTTTTTTCAACGTTTCAGATAATACAGGCTGCCGGTTTGGATTCTCCATTATTTTCTGGACAATTCCCTGAATAACTTCCCCGAAAACATCGAAATCAATAGGTTTCAGAAGAAAGTCCGAGACACGGAGCCTTAAAGCCTCCTGACAATAGGAAAACTCATCATATCCGGTAACCACGATCATATAAATCGGATAATCCCCCGGAGCCGTATCCTGAATAGCGCGTATTGCCTCAAGGCCATTCAGCTTGGGAAGATTGATATCCATGATCACAATATCCGGCTTCAGTTCACGCGCTTTCTCCACAGCCTCCTGACCATCCATAGCCGTCCCTGCAATCTCACACTGATATTTTTCCCAATCAAAAAGCAATTTATAGCCTTCCAGAATAGCAGCCTCATCATCCGCTAAAAGTACTCTGCAATTATTCATGTCTTTCACTCGCTGTCTTAATTTTTATTTTTACAGTAGTTCCTCCGGTTTTATTTCGCGTATAAATGACCTCTGCATTTTCCTGATAATAAAGCTTCAGTCTGCTGATCACGTTGATCACGCCCAGATGTGTGCGGTCTCCCTGACTTTGGGTCTGCACCCGGTAAAGAGCTTCACTGTCTTTTGCATTATACGCATTTAATTCTTCCATTTTGTCATCCGGAATTCCGATTCCATCATCAGAAAGCCAGATATCCAATTCGCTGTTATCCTGTTCATTTACACAGATTCTCAGCGTAACCGAGCCCTGATACCGTCTGTCCTTCAAACCATGCATCAGACTGTTTTCCAGCAATGGCTGCAAAATAAAATTGGGAATTTCCATATCCATTGCTTCCGGCATAATATCCGAGTGATACCTGATCTCAGGGTACCGATAACACATCAGACTCATATACGCATCCAGCATATCCACTTCTTTTCTGACCGTCACCATAGAATCATGCACCTTGGTGCTCAAGCGGTAAAAGCTGACCAGCTTCATCAGCATCTGTGATACTTCCGTATCCTTATTGATCGCCGCCTTCAACCGGATCATATCCAGCGTGTTGTAAAGAAAATGAGGATTGATCTGCTGTTTCAGATACAGCATAGCCATTTTCTGTTCGGAAATTTCAGCCTTCTGAAGCTGATCCCTTGCCTGATATTCCGAAATAACCAGATCATTGAGACGGCGGATCATTTTGTTAAAGGAATCCTTCAATACGCCAACCTCATCCATATACCCCACATCATACTGCCTGGTAAGATCTCCTGGCTGGAAATTCTGGATATCAAGGGAAAAATCCGTAAGTCTTTTCAGATTTTTCCTGGTAAAACCATATACACAGAACAATACAACAAGTGCACTTATCGCAGTGATTATAATACAGGTTATCACCAGAATATTTAATTCATCATAAATGGATTCATATGTTTTCAGAGTGATCAGAAGCATGTTGCTGTAATCGGAACGCTGATACGCACAGAGATATTTTTCCTGATTTAATGTCAGACTAAAAGATCCTTTTGCGCCATTCATATGATCCAGTAGCTCTGGATAGACATCCTTCAGATTTTGGCTGATGATCCTCTCATTGGAACTGCATGCAATATTGTTATTTTCGTCAGCAACAATATAGGAAATATTATCCTCCAGATAATTGCTGCATATTTTCTGCAAAGTAAGGATAGGGGTTCGCAGTGCAATATAACCGATTACCTCAAAGGGGGAAAAACTGCGGATAGGACGGACCAGATAAATATTATTATCCAGGAAAATATTTTTCTCATAAGTCTGCGTATACTTAAACCCCTCCGGCAGATCATCCAAATACATGTGGCACCCGGAAATATTCGTGGAAAGATTAGAATTAACCTTTACATTCTGGAAAAAAGATTCCACATTCCAGTCAAATCCAAGAAACGGATCCCAGGTATCACTGTAAAACACCATATCCTCATTATTAAAAATGTAAATTCCCCGCACATCATCCCTGATTGAAATCATGGAAGAATAAAGCTTGGTAAGATACTTTTCGTTTTCCCTTTTCTCATCAAAGGAATAATCGGTACCTTTCAGAATATCCTGCACCGTCTGGTCAGAAAACGCAATCAGCGAAACCCTTCCCATATCCTTCAATGTATTATCAACCGAACTTAAGGTATTGGAAATGTAAACCTTCATCATCTGCGCATCCCGGTCAATATGGTACTCCACATTCAGCTTTAAAGTTGCCACAATGCCTAAAATACAGGCAATGATAAAGATCCCGATATTCGTAATACTAATTCGCTTGACAATACTGGGCTTTTTGCGCAAAGAATTCTTTTTCATAAAACAGGCCGTCCTTTTGCTTAACCTTTTACAGCTCCTGCAGTAAGACCTGCCATCAGCTGTCTGGATGCAAAAATATAGAATACTGCGATTGGCAGAAGACAGATGATACAAGCTGCAAATAAATTATTAATAGTAAATCCGGAACCTGTAGTTGTCTGCGCAAATCGCAGCGGTACAACAGAAAGAGGCTGCTTCGAGGTATCATTAATAAAAATGATCGCCATCTGAAGCTCATTCCATGCAGATAAAAAGGTCTGGATCAGTACAAAAACAAGACCTGGTTTTGCAATTGGAAGCATGATCTGTATAAATGTAGTCCATTTATTTGCGCCATCGATTTTTGCCGCATCGATCAGTTCATCCGGCAGCGCATTGTAGTAGTTTGTCAGCACCATCAGGTTAAAACAGGCACTTGCTGTAGCATATGGAAATACCAGTGACCATCCCGTATTGTTCAGATGAAGCCCTCTTACGATCTGATAAAGTGGAAAAATCAGTGCTGAAGTGGGAATCATCATGCCGGTAAGAAGCAGGTAATAAACAGCCTGCTTATGCGGAAATTCCAGCTTGGAAAAAGCATATGACGCCATGGAAACTACAATGGAAACAACAACAAGAGTTCCTCCTACCACAATGATACTGGTAATAACATTGGGAATCAAGTTGAAATATTCAAACACCTTTGCGTAGTTTCCAAAGCCACTTACAGCCAGTGATTTTTCCAGCATCAGATACAGTGGAAAGACCAGGATGACCAGCAGAACCACGCAGATAGCCTGAGTGATGATTTTATATGGTAATGAATTTTTCATCAGCTAGCTCATCTCCTTCTTGTCTTTTTTGTAATAAATCTTCAGCTGAATAACCGTCAGCACCATGGCGATCAGGAACATATATACAACAATGGTAGATGCCTGTCCCTGCTGGAAGGTGCTAAAGGATTTCGTGTATATATATGTGGAAAAGGTCTCAGTAGCATGAGCCGGACCGCCATCTGTCAATACATAAGAAAGATCGAAAAACTTCAGAGCACCCAGAATATCCAGAATGATCAGGGTAATATGAGTACCGCGAAGAAGCGGAAAGGTTATGTAGATAAACTGTTTAAAGCTTCCTGCTCCGTCGATGGTTGCTGACTCATAAAGATCCTGGGGAATATTCAGCATATTTGTGTAGTACATCAGCATACTATAACCGGTCCACTGCCAGATATTTACAAATAAAAGACAGGCAAGTGCAGTTTTTGGCGTTGCAAGCCACTGCTGACAAAGGAAATCCAGATGAAGCGCTCGCAGGATCACATTCAGATAACCACGGTTTGTTTCGAAAATTTTTGAAAAAACAGTACCGACAATTGTAGAGGTACAGATTGCAGGAAGATAAAAAAGGATCTTATATAATCCGGAAAATTTTATTTTTCTGATAAAAAAGGATGCCAGCATAAGTCCAAGTGCTGACTGAATAACCGTAGTAGATATTGCAATAATGACAAAGTTTCGAAATGTTTTCTGCATTACGGAATCTGCCCAGAGTTTTTTGTAGTTTGCGAAACCTACGAAAACTTTTTCCACACTGATCCCGTTCCAGTCATAAAAACTGATCACAATGTTATAAATTATGGGATAAGCGAAAAACACAAGGAACAGTGTCAAAAGGGGAAGTACGAACAGGAAGCTGGTAAAGCAATCCTTCCTTCTTCTAGCTGAAGCCATAATTTTCCTCCTTTTTTTAAAGGCTGCCCAAAGTGAGGGCAGCCTTATAATACTTAATAACTATCTCTCCTGTGCCTGGGAAGCTGCTTCAATTGTCTCTGCTGCCTCTTCTGGTGTAACATCTCCCAGAGCAAGTTCTGTAAGCTCATTGATGATGGTTTCTTTCAGCTCTGCATAAGCCATCTCTCTGTAGCCGCCTACATTGTCTTTACCCTGCTCTACACAGTATTCAAGATTTTCAGCACCGTTCTCGTTCAGACCTTCTACATTAAGTTCCATGTCATTACGGGCCGGCATGTACTGTAAATGACCATTGATCAGGAAATCAGCACCTTCGTGAAGCATCCAGTCAACAAATGTCCATGCTGCATCTTTTACCTTGGACTGATTATTAATTGCAAGGGATACGTCAACAGCTTCTTCAACCGGAGCAATCTTGCCATCGTTATTCCAATCCATCAGGAAAATCTTATGGTTTGCGCCCTCGCCATTGTAAACCTCCTGGCTCTGCTCATCGCTGTCCATATAAGCACCAAGTGACCAGGAACCATTCAGGATCATCGGAACAGATCCCTCTTTCTGATACATATCTGTGGAATCTGTGTACATTCCAACTCCAAGTGCTCCATCCTGGAAAACACCGTCTGTGAAACAGTTCTGCCAGATCTGGAAGGACTGAACAAGGTCTTCATCTGTAAATGGAGTCTCGCCTTCAATTGCGGAATACAGCTTCTCAGTATTAATATCAGCCGCAATATTCATCCAGGTATCAATGTTGATCCAGGAATCTTTTGCTCCGATTACCAGAGGATATTCTCCATTGTCACGGAATGTCTGGCAAACCGCTTTCAGCTCATCATAATTGGTCGGAAGCTCCAGATCATATTTATCAAAGTATTTCATGTTTGCCCATACATATCCTGCATAGCTGAGTCCCAGAGGAACTGCATAATACTCGCCGTCATCACCTTTAAGAAGAGACATTGCGTATTCGTTATAATTGGAAGCCCAGTCATCGCCATATTCTTTTACCAGATATGGAGTGAGATCTTCTTCAAAGTCACGGAATTCTTTATACATCGCTCCTGTCTGAACTCCAAATACATCTGCTGCGTCTCCTGCAGAGAGATCAACCTTTAATTTCTCCACATGATCTGTATATGGCATATAAATATGCTGTACTTCAATATCCGGATGCTCTTCTTCAAATTTATCGATCATCTCTCCCACATATTCTTCCGTACCAGGGTTCCAGGTCTGGAATTTTACAACTGTTTTCTCTCCGCTGTCGCCCTCTGCGAAGACCATCTGTGCCGGTACAAGTGAGGCCATAACGCCTGCCATTAAGATGCATACTATTTTCTTTTTCATGTTTTAATTCTCCTTTCATTTAAGAATCACGTTTGTTTTATTTGACTATAATTTATCATTTCCACCGTTGTTTCGATAGTCATTTTTATTATGAAAATGTGTCAAAAAATTAGTTTCCTATATATTTTGACCATATCCATTGAAGAACCTCTGCAAAGCATACACATGGTATGATCCCGCAAAGAGCACAAATCATTTTATGAATTTACAGGAATTTCTGAATATTTCTCTTGAGAAAGCAAAAGAAAATGCACTCCCCCCGTGTACTGGCTACCTCCTTCAGAGATATCATTGAAGAATGATTTCCCCTCACTCGCCACTTAGTACTCCGCGCACTTGAAGCGGAGGAATGCTTATCTGCGTTCAATCTGTGTTCACTGTAAAGAAAAGCCGTCCAGGCTTTGTGTATATGTTCACAAAAACCTGGACGGCTTTCCTTTTATTCTATAAATCATCCCGCAGTTTTATGATTTTGTTATCTGCCAAACACTACTTCAGCGCAGTGATCATTTTGTTTCATCCAGGAGCTTCGACAGATGCATATTCATTCCTGCCAGCTTACAGTTGATAATATCTTCTGCAAAAGCATTTGCAGACATGGCAATGATCGGAACAAACTCTGCGTCTTTTCGATCCAGATTTCGGATAGCTGCTACATCCAGACCATTCATAACCGGCATCTGAATATCCATAAGAATCATCTTGTAATAATCAGCGTCTGCCTTTTCAATCATATCAACACATGCAACTCCATCATTTGCAGTCTCAACAATACATCCTTCTTCCGCTAATAGTTCTGTTGCGATCCAGAAGCTAATATTCTGTCTTCGTTCCACTTCCATCAATTGCAATATACATACTCTATATTCTCCTTATTTTCCCGCAAAAAAACAACCTTCACAGGTCCGTTTGAACGTCTCCTACTTTCCATTACGGTTATGCAAAATTTGGAGAAAGGAACCTTTTTGTCTATGTTCAGCCCTTTTTTAATTTTTATCATAGCATGAATTTATTTTCAGAACAAGAAAGAGGAAAGGTTTTGCACTATTTACGCAAAAAAAGCCGCCAGCTTCTATGATATGATACCTCTAAAGTAGACAGATTAAATATAAAA
>ULQT01028354.1_pt1 | contig 10946 bp, 11 predicted proteins | sample 1954791 | NCBI WGS metagenome assembly ULQT01 (sample SAMEA4835663, study PRJEB28245) | human gut metagenome | biome: gut microbiome; material: fecal sample | place: Denmark | collected 2008 | reverse complement strand
TTTTCCTCAGAATTATACTTTATATTACATATACCAAAAGGGACATATACTCTGTATTTCACAGCAGCATTTTCAGCCTCATAGCTCCCTCTTACAATACCAAAAAGCCACTTAAATTCAGCTTTTATACTTGTGTTATCATCTTTACTGCCTTTAGCCTCATATCTGCAGAAATTAAATAGTAATACTGCCAAAATAAGCAAAGTTATACCCAGTATCACACCTATCAATATTAATATTACCTTTAATATTGTCAATAAAACACCAAGCATAGTCTCACCTACTTAAATATTTTTACTACTATAGCCTTACATTACTTTCTATCTTACAGTAAACCACTGTATTAACTTTTTATGCAGCATTAAATTCAAATTTATTAAAATCTATCAATACCACATATACTCACTATTGTAATCGGTAAAAGGAGTAAGGTATCATTTACCAATAACATATACTACGCTAAATGCTCATTTTGTGTAGAAGAAATCTACTCTTTCTCTTTAATTAATGTAATACCATTAATTAGAATGGAGGCTATCACACACCACCAGCATATTGTACCCATAGTAGGCACAACATCCATTAAGGCAGACCAATCTTCAGCTATAATCCATTGACGATTTTGATTATAAAAGGCACACATAGTTAAAGCAGTCAAAGAAATGCTTAAAAATCTAAATACATCACTTTTCCTATTTTTTACATACCAAGTAATGTTTAATAATGCTGTTATAATTGCCCCAATTCCAAATAATAACCACATTTTCTATTCCTCCCAAGTTAATATAAATAATCTTTTGTACGCCTTATCTGCCTAATGCAAAATTTCCATATAACTATTTATCACTTGAATAATTGTCAATCAAAGGGCTACTTTCCGATAAACTCATTTTGGTTCTTATTACTTCTTAAAATGTTTAGGAAAGTAAGGCGACAATCGGGCGGCATTTTGACTGATTACCAATAGGTTTATATCAAAGTTTTTCATACTAATGCTGTATTTGTGCAACTTGATAAGTTTTATACCTATCTTTAACATAGCGAGAACGACACAAATATTTACTATTTTTTATAGCAAAAAATTACCTTAATACTTAAATCCATAACTTTTAAATTCTTTAATTGCACCATTCTTTTTATACCATACAGTCCCTTGAAATTTTATTTTAAAATAACATCGAATTTATCTATGGTAACAATATTTACTCCTAAACAAGTCTTATTTTAAAATACATATATGTGATTATATATAATACATTTAATATATTTCAACTAATTATTTACATTTTCCATTGTAATAATCTTTAAACCCGTTTAGATTTTCGTTATTTTTAAGCCACTTTTCAATAAGCTTTGCAGAAATAATTTCAGCACTTTCTTTACCTTTAGCCACAGCAATTATGCCATAGTCCTTGTATTTATTTACTTCTTTAAGTGCATTATTAAGACTTATAATTTCCATAAGTCCATTTCCTGTCCGGCTTACACATACAGCATAATAATCAATTATTCCAATTCCTTTTTTAATAAACTGCTTTACATTTTTTATATTAACATCAGCTATTAAATTTTCATAATATCTCAAGGCAATCACTCCACACTGACATACTCAAATTCTGCATATCCATTTTCATTCTCACCGCCGGTGTTTACAGCAAAAATACCTATCTTGCCTCCAACCCAGCTTTTTCTTGAAACATTATATTTAAGAGTATCACCTATCTTTTCAAAATTAATACCATCTTCACTTATATAACAGTCAACATTGCAAAGATAAGACACTTTAAGCCTCAAATAAACGGTATCTGAATTTATTTTCTTTTCAGCACATACAATTTCCTTCGTCTTTATATCCTTTTCAAGATCAAAACTTACCTGTTTTACAAGTCCGTTTTCAATTCTTATACCCTTGTATGTGCCCCCTGTAATAACAAGTCCGCAGCTGTCATTTTTCTTTAATCCCAAATTAACCTTTGCTGTCACTTCAAAATTAGGTCTTGTCATAAGTTCACACATTAAATTAGCAGCATCAGAAATATTTTCACCTTTATATGGCAATGCATAAAGCTTAATTCCATTGCCTGTCATAGTATAAAAACTTTCTTTTGGATATGCCTGCCACTGCCACTGCAATCCCGGCTTGTCCCCTTTAAAGTCATCTGAATCTACAGGCTCAATTATTTCACTCTTACAGCCTTCAGGCTTTTTGTATTCAAGGACAGGTTCACCTATATGGTCGTTATTAGTATCAATACCTATTTCTATCCAGTCATCATCAGTCCATTTAGCCGGCTGCAGATGAGTTATTCTTCCATAGCCCTCCAAGTCCTGAAAATGAACAAACCAGCTCTCGCCGTTATCCATATCTATAAGTCCGCCTTGGTGAGGTCCGTTTATAGGACTGTCTCCCTGCCACATTACAACTTTATGCTCATAAGGTCCGTATATATTTTTACTTCTTGCTACCATTTGCCAGCCTTGCTGAACACCTCCTGCAGGAGCAAAAATATAATAATATCCGTTTCTTTTATACATTTTTGGTCCTTCAAGTGTCGGATGATTAATTCTGCCGTCAAACACAAGTACACCATCATCAAGCAGCTTAGTACCGTCTGCTGTCATTTTATGCAAAAACAACTTGCTTTTATATCCTATACGGCTCTTTGCCACACCTCTTATTAAATAGGCATTTCCATCATCATCCCAAAAGGGACAAGTGTCAATCCAGCCTTTAGACTTAGCAACACATATTGTATCATTCCACTTTCCAAAAGGATTCTCAGTATTTGCCATAAATATACCTTCATCAGGATCTCCAAAGTATACCCAAAACTTATTGTTGTGGTATCTAATACTTGGTGCCCATACACCCATACCATGCTGTGGCACAGAATACTTGTCCAAAGGCATTTTTTCTACGGCATAGCTTATTAATTTCCAGTTTATCAAATCAGTTGAATGCAGAACCGGCACTCCAGGAAAATATGTAAAGGAGCTTGCAACCATAAAAAAATCCTTTCCAACCCTTATAACATCAGGGTCAGAATAGTCTGAAAACAAAATAGGATTTTTATACTTTCCATTTTTCAAATCTGCAATCCACTTTCCTTTTATTTCACTGTACATATTAATTTACCTCATAATTATTATATTTCATCTACCTTGTTTCTTGTCATCAGGTCATATACAGCCTGTTTTACATCTTTTCCTTCATAAAGCACATTGTTTATCTCATGAGTAATCGGCATATTTATATTCAGCTTTTTAGAAAGCTCATAAGCAGCCTTAGCATTGCTTACTCCTTCAACAACCATATGCACCTCATCAAGAGTTTCCTTTAGTGATTTACCCTGTCCGAGCAAAATGCCTGCACGTCTGTTTCTGCTGTGCATACTTGTACAAGTTACAATCAAATCACCTACACCTGCAAGACCGGAAAATGTCTCTCTTTTTGCACCTAGTGTCATTCCAAGTCTTGATATTTCGTGCAGACCTCTTGTCATTAAGGCAGCTTTAGTATTATCACCAAATCCACATCCATCGGAAATTCCTGCAGCAAGTGCAATTAAATTTTTTAATGCACCGCCAAGCTCAACACCTATAATATCTGTATTTGTATAAACCCTGAACATAGGTGTCATAAATGTATTTTGCACCTCAGACGCAACTTCAGCATCCTCTGACGCTGCTACAATAGCTGTCGCCATATTTTTACCAACTTCTTCTGCATGAGAAGGTCCTGACAATACAGCAACTCTGCACTGAGGTATTTCTTCCTTAATAACCTGAGAAAGTCTTAAAAGTGAGCCTTCCTCAAGACCTTTTGCTACATTCACAACTATTTGATTATCTTTAACAAATGGAGCAAATCTCTTTGCCATATTTCTTACAAACTTTGAAGGTGTTGAAAGCACAAGCATATCAGCCCATGTAACATCTTCATCCTTACAAGTAACTACAATATCACTGTCAAGCTTAATGCCGGGAAGAAATTCCTTATTTTCTCTTTCCGCCAATATCGCTGTGGCCTCTTCTTCCTTAAAAGACCAAAGGATAACATTATTGCCGGCTCTTTTCAGCTGTACTGCAAGAGCAGTTCCCCAGCTTCCTGAACCAATTACTGCTACTGTTTTCATATCAACACCTCTTTATTTTTTCTTTGAACCAAATTTATTTTCTGTTCCATTTAATAATCTTTGTATATTTGATTTGTGCTTAATGTAAGCAAGTACACACAACACAAACATTAATATAATTTCTTCTGTTCCAAAGCCAAAAACACTTTTTGTTATTATCATAAGCACAGGATATAAAAGTGCCATTGTAAGTGAAGCTAAAGAAATATATTTCTTAGCAATAAATACAACAAAACCTATAGCGTATGTAGCAAGTGCAATCTGCCAGTCAACACAAAGCATCAGCCCAAGTGTGCAAGCAATGCCCTTGCCTCCCCTGAATCCGAGATAAAAAGGAAAATTGTGTCCGAGTACAGCACCTAAGCCAGCATAAATACCGGGCAAAAGACTTGTACCATTTACAAAGCTTCCATCTCCGTCAAAAATCAGAGAACATATAACATAAGCTGCAATTACTTTAAAAAGGTCAAATATAAACACCATTGCACCGACTTTTTTACCAAGAACCCTGGTAGTATTTGTAAAGCCGGCATTTCCGCTTCCATACTCTCTTATATCAATTTTACCTACAACTCTGCCTAAAAAATAAGCAGACTGCAAGCATCCAAAGCAATATCCTATTAAAAGACAAATTATTCTAAACATAATAATGACCCTTCTTTAGTTTATATGTTTTATTCTTTTCTGTTTCTTGCAATAAAATGAATAGGAGTACCCTTAAATCCAAAAGCCTCTCTCAGCTGATTTTCAATATATCTTTTGTATGAAAAATGCAGAAGTTCTGTATCATTTACAAAAAGAACAAATGTCGGAGGTTTAACAGAAACTTGTGTAATATAGTAAATTCTAAGGGGACGTCCCTTTTCAGCCGGCGGCTGATTCATAGCCATAGCTTCAATAAGCACATCATTAAGCATACCTGTTGATATTCTCATAGTATTGTTCTGATGTACCATATCTATAAGTTCAAAAAGCTTTGTAACTCTCTGACCTGTCGCCGCAGAAATAAATATTGTAGGTGCATATGAAAGGTATTTAAATTCAGTTTCAATGTCCTTTACAAATTTATTCATAGTCTTGTTATCTTTTTCAATCTTGTCCCACTTATTTACAGCTATAATTACAGCCTTTCCTGCCTCGTGAGCAATACCTGCAACCTTAGTATCCTGGTCGGTTATACCTTCTTCTGCATTTATCATCATTATACATACATCAGCTCTTTCAACAGCAGCAACGGCACGTATAATTGAATACTTTTCTATATTTTCCTTTATTTTAGACTTTCTTCTCATTCCGGCAGTATCAATAAATACATACTTCTGACCGTTATACTCGTATTCAGAATCAATAGCATCTCTTGTAGTTCCTGCCACATCACTTACTATTACTCTTTCTTCGCCTAAAATTCTGTTTATAAGAGAAGATTTTCCAACATTAGGCTTACCTATTATAGCTACCTTAATAGTATCATCATCTTCATTATCTTCCTTATCCTCAGGAAAATATTTTATAACTTCATCGAGCAAATCACCTATACCAAGCATCTGTCCGGCACTTACACCAAAAGGTTCCCCCAGTCCAAGCTGATAAAATTCATATATATCCATACCGTATTTAGCAAGATCGTCCATTTTATTTACAGCCAGTACAACAGGCTTTTTAGACTTTCTCAATATATTTGCAACCTGCATATCTGCATCAACCATGCCTGTCCTGACATCAGCCACAAATATAATTACATCAGCAGATTCAATAGCAATTTCAGCTTGTGAATACATATTTTTAAGCATCATATCATCACTTTCAGGTTCCAAACCACCTGTATCAATAAGTGTGAAATTTCGGTTAAGCCATTCAGCATCTGCATATATTCTGTCACGTGTAACTCCCGGTGTATCCTCAACAATAGAAATCCTCTGACCGGCTATTCTGTTAAAAAGTGTAGATTTGCCAACATTTGGTCTGCCCACAATAGCAACAATCGGTTTAGCCATTTATTTGTCCTCCGTTTTCAAAATTTCTTTAAGCAGTTCAGCTCCTTCACATTTTACTGCTCTTACATCTGTATTAAGTTCTCTTTTTATATCATTTATGTTTACATCATCAAGCAAATTATTTTCGCCTGTTCTAAGACAATTCTCCGGTATAAAAAGCACATTGCCAAGTTCTTTTCCCTTTAATTGCTTTATTATGTCCGTTCCGGTTATAAGACCGCTGACTGTAATAGTCCGTCCAAAGAAATCATTGTCAATAGCATATACGTTTATTTTAGTATTAACATACTTTTTCATTATATCACAAGCTAGAGAATAAATAAAGTCAAAAGCAATTTTTCCTGTTGCAATACTTACATTTCTTTTTTTACTGTCACCCTTCATAATATCAAAGGTGTCATAAAATTCTTTTTTTGCAAGTGTTATCATACCAACACCGTTTTCGTACTGAGGATAACCTTCATAAAATTCATCATCAGGCACATCAATATCAGCCGTTAAATAAAACTCATCACTTAAAAAGCAAAATCTTGTTCCATATTCTTTTAACAGCTTTTCCTGCCACAAACTCACTTGATTTATAATATTTATACAATCCTCTTTATTATAAAGATCTATATCTGTAAGACCATCCCTGAATTTTGATTTGCCAAAAGGTACTATAGACATACTTCTTGCCGTCGGCAAAAATTCAGATAAATCTCTTATACTTTTATCAAGATATTTTCCGTCATTTATATTTTTACATAGAACAATTTGGAAGTTCATTTCAATATGGTTATCATTTAACTGCTTTAAATAATCCATAAGCCTTACAGAATTAGGGTTTTTAAGCATATACTTTCTCAGTTCCATATCTGTAGTATGAACAGAAACATTAATAGGCGACAAATGATAAAATATTACTCTGTCAATGTCTTCTTGCTTCATATTTGTAAGAGTAACATAATTTCCCTGAAGAAAAGAAAGTCTTGAATCATCATCCTTAAAATATAAAGATTTCCTCATACCCTTAGGCAATTGGTCAATAAAGCAGAATATACACTTATTAGAGCAGGATCTGGCCTTATCCATCAGTCCGGATTCAAACACAATTCCCAAATCTTCATATTCATCTTTATCAATTTCAAGGAGCCATTCATCCCCGTCAGGCTTTCTTATTCCAACTTCAATATATTCATTTTGAATTAAATATCTGTAGTCAAGAACATCCTTAACAACTTTGTTGTCAATATCTACAAGAATATCTCCAACCTCAATTCCCATTTCTTCAGCTATGCTGTCCTTTTCCACTTTTATAATAACATTTTTATCCATAACTATCAAAACTCCAATTCATATCAGTCAAATAAAGAAAGCTGAGAAGTATTATAGTCCCTTTTATACCTGCTAATAATACTTTTCATATTATAAAGTATACCATATTTTTCACATAAATTTCTGAATTCATACCAAAGCTTTTTAACATTTGGAGAAGTACATACATAAGCATTACCGTATTTCTTAATATATTTTTCTACATATCCGCTGTCTGGAAACAATTCATTAAGTTTTTCAAAATAATAAAATTTTTGTCTGTCCCTCAATGTCATACCAAATGCAGGATAAATAAACTCAGCACCGCTTTCATAAGCTTTTTTCACAAGCTCACATATTGCCTTGCTGTCATCTTCTATAAATGGCAGCACAGGCATTAGCAGTATACCTGCAAATATATTATTTTCATTCAGCTTTTTCAGAACATCAAACCTTTTGCATGATGTTGGTGCATTAGGTTCAATTTTTTCAGACAATTCATCATAAGGTGTAGTTATTGTTATTTTGCAAAGAACCGGTGAATGTTCCTTAATTATGCTCAATATATCTATATCCCTTAAAATAAGGTCACTTTTAGTTGCTATTGTTACCCCAAATTCATAGGCGTCTATCAATTCAAGAGAGTGCCTTGTAAGCATAAGTTCCTTTTCAAGACAGTTATACGGATCACTCATAGCACCCATACCTACAACACCCTTTTTCACCTTGCGTCTTAAATCATTTCTTATTATTTCAAGGGCATTTTCCTTTGGTTTTACACTTTCAAATTCATCTATTCCATAACATTCTGATCTTGAATCACAGTATATACACCCATGATTGCAGCCTCTGTAAATATTCATATTATAATCTGTGCCAAACCAACTGCTTCCGCCTTTTTTATTTGTAACTATTGTTTTAGCTTTTATATATTCCATAATTATAAACTTATAAATCCTGCCATAGAGCCTCTTTCATTACCCATCAGTCTGTGAGAAAAAAACATATCATTATTACACATTGTGCATATTCTGCTGTTTTCAATATTTTCTCTTGGTATACCCGATTTTACAAGTATTTCTTCATTAACTCCATGGAGGTCAATATAGTAATGTCCCTCATTCTCTGTGTCCTTTTCAACAAAATCATCAACCCATTCAAAAGCCTTTTTAAAAGCATTTACCACAGGTTCATCAACCTGAAAACAGCACTTGCCTATTGCCGGAGAAATACCACATATAATATCATTTTTGTTACAGCCGTAATCTTTTACCATTTTTTCAGCAGTTTTACTTCCTATTGCAAGTACAGTACCCCTCCAGCCGCTGTGACATATTCCTATAACCTCTTTTACAGGGTCATAAAAATAAATAAGTACACAATCAGCTGAAAATCCTGTAAGTACAACATCTTTGCAGTTTGTTATTACTCCGTCATACCCTTCGGCTTCTCTTTCTTTAAATAAACCTTTACCTCTGTCAGCTTCTGTAACATTTATTATTCTGTCTGTATGTATCTGTCTTGTCCACACAGTGTTTTTGCTGTCACAGCCAATAGCCTCACAAATCCTTCTGTAATTTTCTATTACATTTTCAGGCTTGTCTTCTCTCCAGCCAAGGTTCATAGTGCTGTAATAACCTTCAGAAACACCGCCTTTTCTTGTAGAAAAACAGTGCCTTATATTCTTAAACTTTTCAAAAACATAGTATTCTAAATTTCCATTTTTTATAAGCTTCATATTCTCTCCTTAACACCTTTGTCAAAAGGCATTTTTAATATGCTCAATTTTTTTGTCCAATATTTCTATTACATCAAACCTTAAATCATTTTTAACGTTATTTTCCATAATATACATTTCAGCAGTTCTTTTTATCTGTCTTTGTTTAAAAGGTGTGACAGCCTCTCTCGGCAAACCTTTATTAATATTTTTTCTGTATTTCACTTCAACAAATATAATGTATCTTCCCTTTTTAGCTATTATATCAATTTCACCTGTTTTTCTTCTGTAATTTGTTTCAAGTATTTTGTAAAGTCTAAACTTCAAATAATTCTGAGCAGTTTTCTCACCCATTCTTCCTTTTTCAACATTATTCAAAATTGACACCTCACTTTATAGTATACAGAAACAAATTATACTTTTCCGGTTTTAAAATCCAAACTTTCTTGTAAAGCTTCTCCTGTGTATATCACATAATCCATATTTTCTTATAGCCTCTTCGTGATATTTAGAGCCATACCCAACATTACTCTCAAATCCATACTGAGGATACTTTTTAGCATACTCAACCATCATTCTGTCTCTTACAACCTTAGCGATTATACTTGCTGCACCAATAGAAATACTCTTGGCGTCACCCTTTATAATAGGTTCCTGAGGAATATTAATATCAGGAATAGTAACAGCATCAACCAAAAGCTGCTGCGGCTTTATATCCATATTTTCAACAGCAATTCTCATAGCTTTATATGTAGCCTGTAATATGTTAATCTCGTCTATTTCATAATTATCAACTATACCTACGCCAATACACAAGGCCTTATCCTTAATAATATTGAAAAGCTCTTCTCTCTTTTTCTGAGAAAGTTTTTTACTGTCATTAACTCCTTCTATCATGCAGCCTTCGGGGAGTATAACACAAGCAGTAACAACCGGTCCTGCATACGGTCCTCTGCCCACTTCATCAATACCACCAACATACTTTATTCCCATTGACTGATATTTTCTCTCATATTTTGTTATGTTTTCAAGTCTTTCAAGCTCTTTATTATACTTTTCAATTTTCTTTTCAGCACTTTCTGCAAGCTTTTTTACACCTAATCTCACATCATTTTTATATTCATTAATAAAGCTGTCCAACTCTTCAATACTGCAATTATTTAATTCCCTTTTTATCTCTGCTATTGGCTTCATTTTATTATCCCTTTACATACATATTCATAGTATATTATACTATAAACCAGACAGTTTTTCAACAACATTTACAAATAAATAAGCATATTAAAAATACCGCACAATTATAATTGTACGGCACTTTTACTTAATCAATTTTATAATTTTTTAATTACTCTGAAAACATATTTCCAAATGACTTAACAGTACTTACCAATCCACCGGTCACTGCATCTGCAACATTTTCATCAGCGTTTACTTTCCATCCATCATCGGTTTTTACTACTTTTATGTCAATATTTTTAGAAACAATAGCTGCATCCTCAGCATTTATACCGTTTACAATCAATTCCATCATTTTCTTCTGCATATCTTCATCACTCATTTGTTCTTCTTCAGAAGCCAAAGCATTTGAAAAAGCTAAAGAAAACAGTTCAGATATAGAATTGCTTATTATACCTTTCATATCAACATTTTTAATATCTGCATTTATTACAACATTGCTGTTATCTGTCTTTTCAACAGAATTAACTGCACAGCTCATCTTTGAAAACATTGCTTTGCCCGCTTCCTCAGTATTAACTGTTTTTTCAAAGAACTCATTATCTGACAAATTTTCACTGCTCTTTA
>ULQT01004570.1_pt1 | contig 10995 bp, 10 predicted proteins | sample 1954791 | NCBI WGS metagenome assembly ULQT01 (sample SAMEA4835663, study PRJEB28245) | human gut metagenome | biome: gut microbiome; material: fecal sample | place: Denmark | collected 2008 | reverse complement strand
TTTTAAAACACACATTTCATAAATTAAAGCAGAATTAAAAGTGACATCAGCATTCTCTTGAAAAGGAAAAATATTTTCTTCTTCCCCCTTTAATACTTTTGGCCACATACTTATAGTACTGCTTGCAGAAAAACCCCTGAAAAAGTGATCTCTTACAATTCTTCTTATAAGTCTTGTATCCGTTGTTGAAATTCTGTTGTGTTCGTCAATATTTAACTGTGTTAATGCACTTATATATATCTTAAATTTATCTTCACTTGCAATTTTTGGAGTTAAAGCATCATTCAGACCATGTATTCCTTCTATTACCAGAACATCTTCATCCTCAAGTTTTATTTTTTTACCTATAGGCTTAGCCTCACCTGTTACAAAATCATATAACGGTGTTTCAACTTCTTTTCCTGATTTTAGTTCTAGTAAGTCATTGTTGAATTTTTCTATTTCCAATGTATTTATATTTTCAAAATTTTTTGTACCGTCATCTTCAAAGGGTATCTCTTCTCTTGATTTGTAGTAATCATCAAGAGAAATGACATGAGGTTTAATTCCTATTACTTTTAATTGAATACATAATCTCTTTGAAAAAGTTGTCTTTCCTGATGATGACGGTCCCGCAATAAATACAAACTTTTTGCCGCTTTTATGTATGGCATCGGCAATATTTGCAATTTTCTTTTCCTGAAGTGCCTCGGCTATTAAAATCAGCTCTTTTATTTCACTGTTGCTTATTGCGTCATTAAGGCTGCAAACAGCAGCAACATTTAGAATTTCTGACCATTTATTATACTCTTTAAAAATATTTGTCAATTTAGGATACTTTAAATAAGTATTTAAAGTTCCAGGTATCTTTGGTGATTCAAATTGCAAAACAAAACCATCACTGTGTTTTACAAGATTAAATATCTTTATATAATCTGTAGAGGGAACCATTGAACCATATAAATAGTCATAATAATCATTTATTTTATAAATTGATACACTTGTTGCCTTAATGTATTTAAGTTCATTTTTGCAGTTTATCAAATTGTTTCTTGTAAACATTTCTTCTGCCTCTGGCACAGATACCTGTAATTTTTCTATTGGAAAGTCACATTTAACCATCTCTGTCATTGCTTCCTTAATTTCAGATAGCAGTTTCTGGCTAATTTCCATTCCTCTTATAGTACAGAAGTAATTTTCATTTATTGTATGCTCTACCCAAACAACGGCCTCTTTTCCCAAAATTTTGCTGACAGCTGCAAGCATAATAAATACAGCACTTCTTTGATACACTCTGAAGCCAAGCTTTGATGTTATATCAAGAAACTCTATTCTGCAGTCATCATTTATTCTAAAATTAAGATCTCTCTCAATATTATTAACTTTGGCTGCCAGTATAGGATGTCCTGTGACATTTTTATAACTCTTGCTAAGTTCAAGAAGTGATGTATTTGAGTCCACAGAAATATCTGTATTATCATTTACAATATTTACATTAAAATACTTCATAAAACTCCCCCTTTGTTCCCTCTAAATAATTTTTAATGTCTGTCCGTCTACCTGTGATTTAATAAACTCAACTTGATTAAATGCCTTGGATAATATATCATAAAGCGTACTTACAACAATCACTTCTGTCAGATAATGTGTTCCATCTATTAAACATATACCTATATCCTCAGCTATTTGTGCATCGTGATAGCCTACATCACCTGTAATATATGCCTGACACCCCATATCTTTTGCCATTTTCATATATTCATAGTCAGCACCTGCCCCTGTGCACAAACCAATCTTTTTTATTTTTGTATTTATGTCACCGTTTACAGCAAGTTTGTCAGCCCCGAGTTTAGATTTAACAAAATTAATTAAACTTCCGAAAGTCATTTCCTCTTTCAGTTCTCCCACTCTTCCCATAAAATTACCTTCACCCATTGCTATAAGTCCTTCTGTATTTTGAAGCTCAAGAAGTCTCGCAAGAGTAAAGTTTGTACCAAAGTCAGCAATATCAAGATTTGTATGTGCAGAATAAACAACAATGTCATTTTTAATTACCTTAACAATCTTCTTTGAAATAGGCATACTGTAATCAAGGCTTTTAATCGGCTTAAATATAAAAGGATGGTGTGTTATAATCATATCTGCATTTTCTTTAACAGCCTCATTAATAACAGCATCAGAACAGTCAAGGGCAATAAGTACTTTCTTCACTTCTCTATTTATATTACCAACCATAACTCCTACGTTATCCCAGTTGCAGCATATTTCCTCAGGAGCAATATTTTTAATTTTTTTTATTATTTCTTCAGCCTTTAAAGACATTTTTTCACCTCCGTATACTTACAGTAAAGCTCATATATTCTGATATATGCATCACTGTTTTCCTTATTGTTTTTTTTCATATTTTCCAGTACTATTAAGAGTTTATTACTTTCTGTTTCAACATATTCCTTTAAAACTGCGGATTTCTCTTCTATAAGTAATTTACCAAATAGATATTCAAGTTCCGTATACTCTTCTCTGCCTTTTCTTGCATCTATAACAGTATAAAATTTATCTCCATCAACAAGCATAGTTTCATCAGCAATTTTAAACCCTGATAAGTGTAAATATCTTCTTACTTTATCAATATCCTTCTGCGGCTGAATTACCAGCTGTTCTGCTTTTTCTACAGCCTTTTTATTGCTTTCAAGCACACTTATTGCCATTAATCCGCCCATTCCTGCAATTATTATTGAGTTTACAATTTCATTTTCATTTATCACTTCAAGTCCGTTTCCGCATCTCACATCTATTTTATCCGATAAATGATTGTTATTTATATTAAGCTGTGCTTTTTTACAGGAACCTGCACTTATATCAGCAGCTACAGCTCTTTTTGCTATTTCTTTTTTTACAAGATAAATAGGTATATATGCGTGATCAGTGCCTATATCGGCAACCATATCAGATTTTATTACAGTATCTGCAACCTGCTGCAATCTCTTGGATAACATAACCAAATCCTTTCTTTTAGCGAAAAGGGACTGTCAAGGACAGTCCCTATAAAATATCTTATATACAAACTATATTATAAATAATCCTTGAGTTTTTTACTTCTGCTTGGATGTCTTAATTTTCTTAAAGCTTTAGCTTCTATCTGACGAATTCTTTCTCTTGTAACATTAAACTTAGCACCAACCTCTTCAAGGGTTCTAGCTTTTCCGTCATTTAACCCAAATCTCAGCTTTAAAACTTCCCTTTCCCTTTCAGTAAGAGTATTAAGAACCTGATCAAGCTGTGTTTTTAATAAAGAAAAAGCGGCAGCATCAGCAGGTGCCTGTATATCCTCATCAGGGATAAAATCGCCTAAATGGCTGTCTTCTTCCTCACCTATAGGTGTTTCAAGAGAAACAGGCTCCTGAGCAATTTTTCTTATTTCTCTTACCTTGTCAATTGACATCTGCATTCTTTCAGCAAGTTCCTGATCTGTAGGTTCCTTGCCGTTTTCCTGAAGCATCTGTCTTGATACTCTTATTATTTTATTTATATTTTCTACCATATGAACAGGAATTCTTATAGTTCTTGCCTGATCTGCAATGGCTCTTGTAATAGCCTGTCTTATCCACCAAGTAGCATAAGTACTAAACTTAAAACCTTTCCTGTGGTCAAACTTTTCAACAGCCTTAGTAAGTCCCAGATTGCCCTCCTGTATAAGGTCAAGAAAAAGCATACCTCTTCCTACATATTTCTTTGCAATACTTACAACCAGTCTTAAATTTGCCTCACAAAGTCGTTTTTTAGCTTCCTCATCGCCTTGTTCAATTCTTTCAGCAAGCTCAATTTCTTCTTCAGCTGAAAGCAAAGGAACTCTTCCTATTTCTTTCAGATACATACGAACATGGTCGTCAATGTTAATGCTGTCAGAAACAGACAAATCCAACTCTCTTTCATTATCTATTTCCAAATCATCATCTGAATCATCAATTTCGAGCTCTACACCAACAAGATCAATACCCTGACTTTCAAGATAATCATACACTTTGTCCATTTGTTCAGGATCAAGCTCCACTGTTGATAAACTATCCATAAGTGTGTTTGCATTAAGTGTATTCTTATTTTTTTTGGCAATGGCAATGAGTTCTTTCATTTTGCTGGTAAAAGTAGCATCATCTATGGGTTTCATTTATAATTCCATCCTTTCCTCACTTGTAACTATTTTAACCGTCAGATAATGATATATACAGTTTGCTAACATTTCTTTTCATTTCCATTAATTCTGGCAATTTAGGATTACTGTAATCATCACTAATCATTTTATCATAGTAAGCTTCTTTAACCTTTCTTAAAAGGTCATTCATAGCTTTTTCTATTTCATCATCTATATAGCCTACCTGCCTTACAAAAAGTTTTGTAATTCTGCTCTGTTCTTCAACAGTTTCAAAAAAACTGATAACGCTTTCTTTAGTCACAGGTTTGTCGTTGCTATAAAGTGAATATATATATTTAACAGTTTTTACATAAAAATCATCAACAAATTCCTCAGGCTCAATATATTTTGAGAGCAGCTCATAGTATACCTTGTTTGATACAATTATACTTATTAAACCGCTTCTTGCATCATCAACACCGTTTTTATTTATCTTTGAGTGACTTGATGCCATTCTTACTGCTGCAACACCGTTATTAAGTTTTTCTATTTCATTCTGAATTGCAGGTAAATCAATATCTGTCATTCTTGATACTTCTTTAAGATAGGCATCAGTTTCAATAGAACTTTCAACATTAGACAAGAGTTTTGCAATATCCTTTGAAAAAGCTATTTTATCATCAAGGCTGTCAAGATTATATTTCTTTTGCATCTGTTCAGCCTGAAATATAATATGATTTTTAGCTTTTTTTAACAACTCGCCAAACTCAAGTGCACCAAACTTTTTAATAAATTCATCTGGATCCTTGGCATCATGTACCTGAAGCACTTTTATTTTAAGCCCGGCATTTTCAAGCACAGGTATCGCCCTTAGTACAGCTTTTACTCCGGCTTCATCACTGTCAAAAAGCAATATTACACTTTCTGCGTAAGATTTAAGAACCTTAGCGTGATTTTCATTAAATGCAGTTCCCAGAGATGCCACAACATTATGAAAACCTGCCTGATATATGGCAATTGCGTCCATATATCCTTCAACTAATATAAATTCCCTTATTTTTGCAGCTTTAGCATTATTTAAATTATAAAGATTTCTGCTCTTATTAAATATTTCTGTTTCAGGTGAATTAAGATATTTAGGCTGACCATCACCAAGTATTCTTCCGCCAAATCCTATTATGTTCCCATACACATCTATTATAGGAAACATTAATCTGTTAAAAAACTTATCATAATAGGTGCCATTATCTTTTTTATATACCAAGCCGCTTTTTAATATGGTATCTTCTGCAAAACCTTTGCTTTTTAGTTCTTCGTACAGAGCACCCTTTGCAATAGGTGAATAACCAAGTCCAAATTTACGTCTTGCACCTAGTTTAACCTGTCTGCTGTCTAAATAATCTACCGCAATTTTACCATTAGAACTCTGTAACTGTTCATAATAAAACCTTGCAGCAATTTTATGTATTTCATAAAGGTTTTGTTTTAGTTCCCTTTTTTTCTTAATATCAGCCGTCATTTCAGCCTCAGGCAGCACATAATTTATCCTATCTGCCAAAACCTTTACAGCATCAGGATAACTGTAATTTCCGTACTGCATCATAAAGCCAAATACATCACCGCCAACGCCGCAGCCAAAGCAATGAAAATACTGACCATCCTGATGCACATGAAACGAAGGCGTTTTTTCATTATGAAAAGGACATAAACCAACATATGAACTTCCGCTTCTTTTTAATTTAACATACTGACCGATTACGTCAACAATATCGTTTCCTGAACGAATATCATCTATAACTTCTCTCGGATAATAGCTCATAAATGTCCCTCTTTCACTTTAAAATACAGCTTAGGATAAAAATCCACTATATTTAAATTTTCGACACATATTTAAAATATCCTTTTTTATTATAAATATTTTTTTAATTTATCTCCCAAAGATGTATATATGCTGCTTGCAAATCTGTCAGTCATACCTGCAAGATAATCAGCTACAATTCTTTCTGCATAGTAATCTTCTGTACTGTTATCATAATTTTTCTTAAACTCTTCAGGAACCTCATTAAAATTATCAAGATAATATCCATACATTACACTTAAAAATCTTCCATAGGTTTTTCTTTCATCACTTAGCATTCCTGAATTATATACATTGTCAAACATATATTTCCTAAGTTTATATAGTGCATTTCTGGCCTCATCATCCAGTTTTATGTCATTAACATTTTCACTGTTTTTAATTATATTTCTAATAAGATAATCTATCCTTTTTCTTGATGTGTCCCCAAGAATATTGACACAATCCTCAGGCAAATCATTTTCTGTTATTATTCCCGCTCTAACCGCATCATCTATATCATGATTTACATAAGCAATTTTATCTGAAATCTGAACAATTTTTCCCTCAAGCGTGCTGGGCGAGCCTGCACCCCTATGATTTAGCATACCATCGAGAACTTCTTTTGTAAGATTTAGACCTTCACCGTTTTTTTCTATTCTCTCTGCAACTCTTACACTTTGAATATTATGATGAAATCCACCCGGAAGCACTTTATTTAAATCATCTTCACCTAAATGACCAAAGGGTGTATGACCAAGATCATGACCTAAAGCAATAGCTTCAGTTAAATCTTCATTTAGCCTTAAAGCTGTAGCAATAGTTCTTGCAATCTGTGACACCTCAAGAGTATGTGTAAGTCTTGTCCTGTAATGATCACCTTCTGGCGATATAAAAGCTTGTGTTTTATGCATCAGGCGTCTGAAAGCTTTGCTATGTATAATTCTGTCTCTGTCTCTTTGATAACATGTTCTTATATCACATAAATCCTCAGTTTTATTCCTGCCTTTGCTAGACTTGCTCTTTGCGGCAAAGGGACTTAATATTTTTTCTTCAAGTTCTTCAGTTCTTTCCCTTATAGTCATTTATATCACCTCTCTTATTATTTATATACGGCATTAATTCAAAAAATCCTCTATTTATCACAATTATAAGAAAAAATATATGCAATATAACTCTATTTTATTCATTTTTTATTATTAAACCAAAAAAACCGCAGCAAAGAGCCGCAGTTTCTGTTAATTAAAAAAAAGATGTTCAATTAATATTTTTAAACCAATTATTATAAGTACAGCTCCGCCTATTCTCTCTGCATATGACTGGAAAACACCGCTTATTTTTTTGCCTAGCATTATACCTATGTAAGATAAAATAAATGCAACAATTCCTATAATACTGCATGAAACCCATATATTTACACTGTCAACAATGGCAAATGTTACACCTACAGCCAATGCGTCAATACTTGTAGCAACAGCCAGCATTGTCAGGTTTTTAAACGACATTATATTTGCCTGTACATCTGCCGCATCCTCATTATCAGAAAAACTTTCTTTAATCATATTCCCGCCTATTATTGCAAGGAGAAAAAATGCAATCCAATGGTCAAATGTTTCTATATATGTACTGAAACTACTCGCAAGAAAATATCCCGCTAAAGGCATAATAAACTGAAATCCACCGAAAAACAAACCAAAGGTAACTGCATGTCTAATTCTTATTTTAGGAAGCATAAGTCCGTTTGACACAGACACTGCAAAAGCATCCATAGCAAGGCTTACTGCAATAAAAAATAATTCTAAAATATTCATTTATACTCCTCCAACAAATTAACAGATTTAATAATCATATTACACATTAAAGTTTATGTCAATATATTTTATGAAAGTTTTGCAAATAATTTACAGACAAATTATATGCTTTTAATATATTGCCTTTGTTTTCCACAACTTATATCATATAAAAACGGCAGTATTAACATCACACTGCCGTTTTTATAATTAATTTTAATGTCTGAAATGACGCATACCTGTAAATACCATAGCAATACCATACTTGTTGCATGCATCAATACTGTCCTGATCTCTTACAGAGCCTCCCGGCTGAATAATACATGTAATACCGGCCTTAGCAGCAGCTTCTACACAATCATCAAATGGGAAGAAAGCGTCACTTGCCAATGCAGCACCCTTAACAGCATCTGCACCTAACTGCTTTGTACCATGATCAATTGCCTGCTCAGTTGCCCAAATTCTGTTTACCTGTCCCGGACCAACACCGACAGACTGCTTATTCTTGCCAATTGCAATGCCATTAGACTTAGTATACTTTACAATCTTCCATGTAAATAATAAGTCTTCCATTTCCTCAGGTGTCGGTGCTCTGTCAGTTACAACATTTAACTCACCCTCAAGCAATTTGTTGTCAATATCCTGTATAAGTATACCGCCGCTTACTTTCTTTATATCAAAAGCAGTTTCAGGCTGTTTTCTTTCAATATTATCAAGTTTCAACAGTCTTATATTTTTCTTCTTTGTAAGTATTTCAAGAGCATCATCATCAAATCCCGGAGCTAATATGATTTCAAGGAAAATCTTTGACATTTCCTCAGCTGTTGCTTTATCAATTACTCTGTTTGCACATACAATACCTCCAAATATAGAAACAGGATCTGTACTATACGCTTTTGTATACGCCTCATAAATATCCTTACCGCTTGCTACACCGCAAGGATTAGAATGCTTGCAGGCAACAACTGTAGGTTCATCATATTCCTTTAAAAGCTCTAATGCACCATGTGTATCATTAATATTGTTAAAAGACAATTCTTTGCCATGTAACTGTTCTATACCTGTAAGCATACCTGAATTATCCCCTACTTCCTTATAGAAGGCAGCTGCCTGATGAGGATTTTCACCATATCTCATATCCTGTACCTTTTCAAATGTCATAGAAATAGTATCAGGATACTTTGGAAGACCTGCCTTATCTTTAAGATAATTAGCAATCATAGAATCATAATATGCAGTATGATTAAATACCTTAGCAGCTAAATAGAAGTTAGTTTTAACTGAAACCTTTTTATTTTCTTTCAGCTCATTTATTACCTGCTCATAGTCAGCAGGATCAATAATTACAGACACGTCCTGATAATTTTTTGCAGCAGCTCTCAGCATTGTAGGACCGCCAATATCAATGTTTTCTATAGCGTCCTCTAATGTTACACCAGGTTTCATAATTGTCTGCTTAAATGGATATAAATTAACAATAACAAGATCAATTAAATCCACATTAAGTTCTTTAACCTGTGCCATATGTTCAGGATTACTTCTCATCGCCAAAAGACCTGCATGAATATTAGGATGAAGTGTCTTTACTCTGCCATCTAAACACTCAGGAAAACCTGTAACCTCTGATATACCTATTACAGGAAGACCGACCTCCTTTAACTTGTTGTAAGTACCGCCTGTAGAAACAATTTCAATTCCCAATTCATTAAGCTTGGTTGCAAATTCCACAATTCCTGTTTTGTCAGAAACACTTATTAAAGCTCTCATTTTTTTACCTCCTGAAATGATAATAAAATAAAAAATGCCGCACCTTATGGGCATTTTGCCCAGACGGTCGGCTTATTAACTGCTGCACTCCCATGTGGTTATCCACTTTTCCGTCAGTTATGCAGCTTCTATACCTAATATAACAATTTTAAATAATTTTGTCAATAGAAAATGACATATTTTGCAACTATATTAAACAATGTTTTTATATTTTAAATAAAATATGAAGAGTACAAAGTTTTTGATTTTCACACTTTTTTTTATCATACATATACTGTAATTGAACTAAAATTATAGGTGGTGAATTAAATGGCAGTTTGTAAAGAATCAGGATCTATGCATAGTGAAAAATGCGTTCCTTTTGAAACACCAATTTTCCCGGACAGATTAGCAAGGGCATATGTTCCATTTCAAAAAATATGTGATTATTTTGAACCTGTTGAAGCCTTAAAAAACGGAACAATCTTTCCAAGTTTATATAGCCCTTTTAAATATTGACGGAGGTAAATTATGAGTGAAAAAGAATTATTAAAATGTCTGACAGTTCTTGACTTTATGGCTGTTGATTTACAGCTTTATCTTGATACACACCCTGATGATGCAGATGCTTTGCAAAAATACAATTCTACTATTAAAGAAGCTGATATGCTCAGAAGCCAGTATGAAAAAGAGTTTGGTCCTCTATTCTCATTCCGTTCTTATAACCACGGCAGCAGATTTAATTGGGTTGATGATCCATGGCCATGGGAAAGAAGTGCTAATTTTAGAATTGATGAGGGGGATAACTAAATGTTTATATATGAAAAAAAGCTTGAATTTCCTGTAAAAATATGTAAAACAGATCCCAAACTTGCAAATCTTATACTTACACAGTTTGGCGGAGCTGATGGAGAACTTGCTGCATCACTCAGGTATTTCAGTCAGAAATTTGATATGGTAACACCTGAGGCAAAAGCAACATTAAACGATATCGCAACAGAAGAACTTGCACATCTTGAAATGATTGGTTCAATATGCCTGCAATTAAGCGAAAATGCTGATCCTGAATTAATAAAGAAATCAGGATTTGATAAATATTATGTAGACCATGGCACAGGAATATATCCTTCAAACCCCGGAGGTACACCATTTACAGCTGCATATTTACAGTCAAAAGGTGACCCTATTACCAATCTTTATGAAGATATGGCAGCTGAGCAAAAAGCCCGTACAACTTATGAGTACCTTATGGAAATGACTGATGATCCCGACGTTATTTCACCTTTAAAATTTTTAAGAGAAAGAGAAGTCGTTCATTTTCAGAGATTCGGTGAAGCATTAAGAAAAGTTCAGGATTATGTTGATGCTAAGCGTCAGTTTACAATGCCAAAATGTGACTTGTGCAGACCTAAACGTGAGCCTGTAAACAAACCTAAATGCGATTCATCATGCAATTTAAAACGTGATACAGAATGTAAGAGATGCAAATAATTTATAACTTTAATAAATAATAA
>ULQT01011655.1_pt1 | contig 11082 bp, 10 predicted proteins | sample 1954791 | NCBI WGS metagenome assembly ULQT01 (sample SAMEA4835663, study PRJEB28245) | human gut metagenome | biome: gut microbiome; material: fecal sample | place: Denmark | collected 2008 | reverse complement strand
TTGCACAGCATAACGGGCAAAATCCCGGACAATCTTATAAAACCCTTGTAACAGAAGGTAAAAGCGGTGAATACTATGTTTTTGTTATTCCTATTGCTGAAGAGCTGGATTTAAAAAAGGCTGCAAAGTCTGTTGGAGAAAAATCTGTTGAAATGATTCATGTAAGAGATATTAACAAAATTACGGGATACATAAGGGGAGGGTGTACTCCTCTTGGTATGAAAAAACAATATGAAACAGTTGTTGACAAAAGTGCGGAAAAGTGGAGCAGTATTATTATAAGCGGAGGCAGAATAGGGTCACAAATTATATTAAATCCAAAAGATTTGGTATCTGTAGTAAAAGGAAAGTTTGAAGAAATAATTAAGTGATAGTAAGAACTTCAGGAATGATTTGCCAAAATTGACCGTAATTTGTAAAATAGGTTGAAAAGACTGTGCAATATATGTTACAATGTAGATAAATAATATTATGGAGGTTATTGTAAATGGCTATTATAAATATTTTGGACTGCGGAGCTGTAAGTGACGGCAAGACATCATGTACAGCAGCTATTGCAGCAGCAATTGAAAAATGTGCCAAAGAAGGCGGAGGAACGGTTTTTGTTCCTGCAGGTACATATTTAACAGGTCCTGTTTTTTTAAAGAGTAACATTGAATTAAACCTTGAAGCAGGAGCAACTCTTTTATTTTCTAATGATATTGATGAATATCCTGTTGTTAATTCCCGTTGGGAAGGTGTTAAAAGAGACTGTTACGCATCTCTTATAAATGCCTATAATGAAGAAAATATTTCTATTACAGGAAGAGGTACTTTAGATGGTCAGGGACAGTTCTGGTGGGATTTGTTCAGAGCTAAGGAAAATAAGTATCCAAGACCTAAAATGATTGCACCTTATGAATGTAAGAATGTTCTTATTCAAGGAGTTACATTAAAGAATTCACCAAGCTGGACAATAAACACAATTCTTTGTGATAATATAACTATTGACAATGTAACTATTAATAATCCGTATGATTCACCTAATACAGATGGTATTGACCCTGAATCTTGTACAAATATTCATATAAGCAATTGCCACATAGATGTAGGTGATGACTGTATTGCTATTAAGGCAGGTACAGAAGATACTGATGAAAGAATACCGTGCAAGAATATTGTAATTAACAACTGTACAATGGTACATGGACACGGCGGAGTTGTACTGGGATCTGAAATGAGTGGTGGTATTGTAAATGTAACAATTTCAAATTGTGTATTTGAAAATACAGACAGGGGTATCAGACTTAAATCAAGAAGATTCAGAGGCGGTGTAGTTGAGGATATAAGAGTTGACAATGTAATTATGGAAAATGTTCTTTGTCCTTTTATTGCAAACCTTTATTATATGTGGGGACCAAGAGGTATGGACCCTGAAACTTGTGATAAAAAACCTGCACCTGTTACAGAGGATACACCTGCTTTCAGAAGACTGCATTTTGCAAATATGACTTGTAAGAGAGTTAATGCTTCAGCTGGTTATTTCTATGGTCTTGCAGAAATGTATGTTGAGGATTGCACATTTGAAAACATATATATTGAAATGGCAAAAGACGCTGTTCCGGGTATTCCTGCTATGCTTGTCGGTGCTGAGGAAGTAAAGGAAAAGGGCTTCTATATGTGCAATACAAGGGGAATTAAATTTAATAATGTTACTGTTGCCGGTGCGGACGGTCCTGCTTTTGAAATAGAGAACAGTGAGGATATGGTATTTTCAAACTGCATTAACAAAAATAATAAATCTGATGCCGAGATGGTTAAGCAGACAAATGTTAAAAATTGCAGGATTATGTAACAAGTCTTTAAAGGAGTTGATGTTGTGATAGCCCCGGAAAATTTAATTGTACTTACAGACAGTAAGGGCAATGAAATAGAAATGGAATTTTTGGACCTTATTGAATATGGAGGCTATGAATATGTTGTTATGGCAGAAGATGGCTCTGATGAAGTAATAATAATGGAGCAGGTGCCTAATGATGACGGGGAAACAGCTACATATAATGATGTATTAAATGATGAGGTTATAAATAAAGTTTTTGAGATTTTTCAAAACAGGTTAAGTGAATAAATTAATTAATAAGGAGATAAGAATTCTGAATTTTTATCTCCTGTTTTATATCAAAAAACTCTGAAAGGATTAAATCCAATCAGAGTTTTTTATTATTTATATTTTATTTTGCTACAATGTTGCAAATTCTTCCAGGTACATATATTTCTTTAATTACCGTATCTGTAATTTTATCGCCGAGAGCTTCCTTTGCGGCTGCAAGAACTTCAGCATTATCTGCATCAGCTGCAACAGTAATATTTGCTCTTACTTTACCGTTAAGCTGAACAGCTATATTAAGGGTGTCCTCTTTAAGCTTGGATTCATCGTATGTTGGCCAAACTGAACGGAATACAGATTCCTTATGACCCAATACTTCCCATATTTCTTCTGCAATATGAGGGGCAAACGGTGAGAGAAGAACAGCTAATGTTTCAAGTGATGACTTGTCAACGCCGCCTGCTTCCTTTGCAACAGCTATAAGCTTATTAGTAAATTCCATAAATCCTGATATTACTGTGTTAAGAGTAAGTGCTTCAAGTCTGTTAGTGATTTCATAAATCATCTTGTGCTTAGCTCTTTCAAGTTCAGGAGTAGGTTCTATAATCTTATCTTTATATTCATCAACAAATTTCCAAACCTTGTTAAGGTATCTGTAAACACCGTCGATACCGTTATCGTCCCATTCAGAGTCTAACTCTGGAGGTCCGATAAAGAGTTCGTACATTCTAAGTGCATCACAGCCATAATTTTCAACCATTTCATCAGGTGATACTACGTTGCCTTTGTTTTTACTCATTTTAGCACCGTCTTTTGTAATCATACCCTGATTAAATAATCTCTTGAATGGTTCATCAAATTCGACTACACCAATGTCATACAAGAACTTAGTATAAAATCTTGCATAAAGTAAGTGAAGAACCGCATGTTCTATTCCACCTACATACATATCAACAGGCATCCACTTTTTAAGTGCTTCTTTGCTTGCAAGTTCTTTATCATTGTGGTTGTCACAGTATCTTAAGAAGTACCATGAAGAACCTGCCCACTGAGGCATTGTGTTTGTCTCTCTCTTAGCAGGAGCACCGCAGCAAGGACAAGGTACATTAACCCATTCATCAATTGCAGCAAGAGGTGATTCTCCTGTATCTGTTGGCTTGTAGCTTTCTACATTAGGAAGTATAACAGGTAAATCCTCTTCAGGTACAGGAACTATACCACACTTTTCACAGTGAATAAGAGGAATAGGCTCACCCCAGTATCTTTGTCTTGAGAATACCCAGTCACGAAGTTTATAGTTTACGGTCTTTTTGCCAAAGCCTTTTTCCTCCATATAGTCAGGAACTTTTGCCTTGGCATCTTCTGAACGCATACCATTAAACTCACCTGAATTAATCATTATACCGGGCTCTGTATAAGCCTCTGTTAATTCTTCTTCTTTGCCGTCTTTGCTTATAACCTGAATAATTGGCAGGTTAAATTTCTTTGCAAATTCAAAATCTCTGTCATCATGAGCAGGAACACACATAATAGCACCTGTGCCGTAATCAGCTAAAACATAGTCTGAAACCCAGATAGGAGTTTTGGCACCGTTTAATGGATTTATTCCATAAGCACCTGTAAAAACACCTGTCTTTTCCTTATCGGTCATTCTTGATACATTAGATTTTGTGCTTGCGTCATAGACGTATTTATCCATTGCTTCTTTATTTTCAGGAGTTGTAATATCCTTAATAATTTCGTGCTCAGGAGCAAGAACCATAAATGTTGCACCATAAAGTGTATCAGGTCTTGTTGTATAAACCTTAATTGCCTTATCTGTGCCCTCAATAGGAAAGTCAATTTCAGCACCATAGCTTTTGCCTATCCAGTCTGCCTGCATTTTTTTAACCTTTGCAGGCCAGTCGAGTTTGTCTAAATCATTTAACAGTCTTTCTGCATACTTTGTAATTTTGAGCATCCACTGTCTTAAATTTCTCTTTGTAACCTGAGAACCACAGCGGTCACATACACCGTTTGTAGCTTCCTCATTGGCTAAAACACACTTACAGCTTGGACACCAGTTAAGAGGCATTTCCTTTTCATACGCAAGTCCATTTTTAAACATCTGTATAAAAATCCACTGTGTCCATTTGTAATAGCCGGGATCGGTAGTATTGATTTCTTTGTCCCAGTCATATATTGCTGCAATATCATTAACCTGTCTTTTAATATTTGAAATACTGTTCTGTGTAGCAACAGAAGGGTGAGTACCTGTTTTTATAGCATAGTTTTCAGCAGGGAGACCAAAGGCATCCCAGCCCATAGGATGAAGAATTTCATATCCCTGTAAAATTTTATATCTGCTGACAACGTCAGAAAGTACATAGCCTCTCCAATGACCAACGTGTAAACCGTTGCCTGAAGGGTACGGGAACATATCCAAGCAATAGTATTTTGGCTTGTCAGTGTTTGTTGGATTTGCAGGATCCTTTTCCCATCTGGCACGCCATTTTTTCTCAATTTCTTTATAATTGTATTTTGTGCTCATTTAATATTTCCTCCATTGTAATATTAATTAAGTATTATACACCTTAAAGGAATAAAATTCAAGTATTATTGGAATTTTTGTATATTTAAAGGCTATTGTATATTAAGCTTGTACAGCCATAGTTATTCTTCTAAAAAAGCATTTAATACATTTAGTGTGCGGTCGCCGTTATCAGGCATTGGTACAAAACCTATATAACAGTCTCTGTCCTGATAAAGGTTGTATTTCTTTAAAAGTGAAGAATTTTTAATATTAATTGCCATAGGTTTGTTTTCTTTAGAGTATGGGTCAATATCATATAATATTTTGCCTTGTGAGTCAAGAGCTGCTATTTCCTCATCAGATAAATAATCACTTAATGGCGTCATATATTCAGAAGATATAAATTTTCTTGTATCTTCTTCATCACCGAAAAGCAAATGAAACTGAGAAGCATAAATATATGTATTGAACTTTTGGTTAAGTTCAGCTTCTACCATTACATCAGTATCATCTGAATAGAAGCTTTGTATGTCTACTGTATATTCCCTTTCATTTAAGTTAAACTTTTTGTTAAGTTCATCTGAAAGTGAATTTATGTCTGATATAGATACAAACTGACCATACATAGCTATACCGCAGTATAAATCAGGGTGCGGCTTAATAAATATAGAATAAATAAGTGAAAGACCTACACCAATCAAAAACAATATCATAAATATTCTTAATTTGTAATATTCCCAAATGTGTTCAATTTTTCCTTTTGTATTTAAATCTTTAAAAGTCATTTTTAATCCTCCACTGTTTGTGATGCTACTTTTAATATTGCTCTTGGAAGAGCGTCCTTTGCTGTACCCCAAGGAACATCTTTGTAGTTATGGTCAAATTTATTTGTAAAATGGTCTACTTCTTTTTCAAGCCGTTTCATATTTTCCAATTGGACAGGGATAACAATGTCTATAAATTTATCATAATCACTCCCGCCAAGCTTTTTTTGTGCCATATTAATAAGCATTGAGAAATGGTTAAGACAAAAGCCATGTGATGATTTTACCTTTTCTTTAATTTCATCATCTTTTTTCCACATATAGAAAAAGGTATCAAAGTACCTGTCAAAATTTGTCTTAATTCTGTTGCAAATATAACAGCTTTCTGATATATTATTAAGGTAAGGTGTGACCTTGTTTTCTCCCTTTGTAGATTTTGAAAACAAACCTTTCTTTTCACCGGATTTTAAATCTGAACAAAGCTTTTCAAGATCGTTGTTGATTTTTTGAATATGTGTATGAAGCATTAATGCAATGCCTAATCTGTTCTGCTCCTTATACATCATATCATAGTGTTTTCCGCAGAAGCCCTGTTTGTTGGTTTCCATACGAATATCGTCCTCCATATATGAGGCTCCAAGCATATAGTCAATGGCATCTTTTTCAAGCTTTTTGTACATATTGCAGAAAGGACATTCTCCGCCTTCCTCAAATCCCTCGTTTACGGGAATTGTGTAAATCTGTTCTTTCATATTAATCACCTCTTATTGAGATTTTAGCATAAAAATAGTAAAATTGAAAGGGTAAAAACTATGAAATATTATGAACTTAATAATACTTTAATATTAGAAGATGTTAATTGTTTTAACATAGAAGAAATACTTGAGTGCGGTCAATGTTTTAGATTTGAAAAAATAAATGAACTTGAGTATAAAATTGTTGCCTATGGCAAAGTACTTAATATAAAACAGACAGGAAATAAAGTAGAAATGTCTCCTTGTAAAGCTGAGGACTATGAAAATATATGGAAAAACTATTTTGATATGGATAGGGACTATAATGAAATAAAAACAGCGGTTTCTGAAAATGATCCGATTATGAAAGAAGCTGTGGAGTATGCAGGCGGAATTAGGCTTTTAAATCAAGAACCTTATGAATGCCTTTTAAGTTTTATTATATCCCAAAATAATAATATACCAAGGATAAAGGGTATTATTGGAAGAATGGCAGAAAAGTACGGAACAAAATCAGGAAGTGATTATCTTTTTCCAAGTTTGTGTCAGCTTAATGCAGCAAGTGAAGAGGATTTATTTGAACTAAGAATGGGCTTCCGTGCAAAATACATAAGAGATTGCCTTGACAAACTTATATCAGGAGAGGTTAAACTTGACATAATTAATGAACTGACTACAGAAGAACTTCTTGATATGCTTCTTAAAATAAAGGGAGTGGGACAAAAAGTTGCTGACTGCACAATGCTTTTTTCAATGGGCAGAAGGGAAGTTTTCCCTACAGATGTGTGGGTAAAAAGAGTAATGGAGCACTTGTATTTTGACGGCAATGAAACAAATATAAAAGATATACATAAATTTGCAAAGGACAAATGGGGTAAGCTGGCAGGCTATGCACAGCAGTATTTATTTTATTATGCAAGAAGTCTTAAAATTGGAACTGAGAAGGAGAAAAAGTAATGTTAGGCACAATAGTTAATGTTGCAGCTATTATTGCAGGTGCCTTGCTGGGACTTGTAATAAAGGATCATTTTAATGAAAAATTGCAGGAAATAACTACACAGGCTACAGGTTTGGCTGTACTGTTTGTCGGAATTTCAAGTGCTCTGGCAAAAATGATGCTTGAGCCATGTAATTCTGTGCTTTTTGTAATAAGCCTTGTTATAGGAGGAATTGTTGGCACCATTCTTGATATTGAAGGGAAAATGAAAAGAATAGGAGATTTTATTGAAAGCAAGTGTAAAGGCGGAGAGGGCTCTGTTTCAAAATCATTTGTTGCCGCAAGTATTTTATACTGCACAGGTACTATGGCAATACTGGGTTCAATAGAAAGCGGTATAAATCATAACTATGCAATATTGTTTACAAAAAGCATTCTGGACGGAATATATGCTGTAATATTTGCATCGACATTAGGTGTAGGGGTTATATTTGCTGCTGTATCTGTATTTATATATCAGGGAACAATAACTCTGCTTGCAGGTTTTGTACAGCCATATATGACAGGTGATGTTATGAGAGAACTTTCGCTTGTAGGGGGAATACTTATAACCGGACTTGGCATAGATATGCTTGGTATGAGAAAAGTAAATGTAGCTAATTTGCTGCCGGCTGTTGCTGTGCCGATAATTTATTATGCTGTAGTATATTTAATATTTTAAAGTACTGATATAACAGGAGAGAAAAATGGAACTTGGAATAATTGCCTTAAGAAAAATGATTGTTATGTTTATAATACTTATTGCAGGTGTTATTGCATATAAAACAAAGCTTGTAACAAAAGAAGGGAACTCTGCATTGTCAAATGTGCTGTTGCTTATTGTAAATCCTCTTGTAATATTTATGGGATTTCAAATGGAGTTTACACATGAGCTATTTATACGGCTGTGGATTAGTATTGGTTTTGCTGTTATAAGTCATATAATAGCAATTATTATTTCTTATACATTTATCAGAAAAAAGGTTATTGATTATGAGATTGAAAGAATTTCTGCAATTTATTCTAACTGCGGTTTTATCGGTATACCTATTATAAATGCACTTTTCGGGCAGGAAGGGGTATTTTACCTTGCTTCTTATATTGCAGTATTTAATATATTGCTTTGGACTCAGGGATATATGCTTATGACAGGTAAAACTGATAAAAGAGTTATAATTAAGGGAATATTTTCCCCTTGTGTTATTGCTGCAATTTTGGGAATAATATGTTTCTGTTTTAAAATACAATTATTTAAGGAGGCTTCAGAGGCTTTTGATCACATTTGTGATATGAATACACCTCTTGCTATGATTATTGCAGGTATAACAATGGCTCAGTCTGAAGTTTTAAAGGCACTTAAAAATAAAAGATTGTATTTTGTATGTTTGCTTAAACTTCTTCTTATACCAATTATATGTGCCTTTGTACTTAAATTATTTAAGGCTGATAATGTACTTACAATGACATCAATAATTGAAATTGCCTGTCCAGTGGGAGCATCCGGAACAATGTTTGCCATAAGATACAAAAGAAATGCAGTATATGCTTCTGAGTTATATGTAATTTCAACCTTGTTTTCAGCAATAAGCCTGCCTGTTGTTATTGCATTGGCAGGGATTATGTAGGAGGAAAACTTATGACAGAAATGGAAAAAATGCTGATCGGTAAAATATATGACAGCAGTGACAGCGAATTGTGCAGATTAAGAGATGAATGTAAGCGTAAAACAGCTTTATTTAATTCAACAGATGATATAGAAAATGCCGGGAGAAATGAAATTATCAAAGGTTTGCTTGGCAGCTGCGGTAAAAATGTATCAATGATAAATGTGCAGTTTGACTATGGTTTTAATACCAGTATAGGTAATAATTTCTTTGCAAATTACAATTTTGTGGTTTTAGACTGTGCTAAAGTTAGTATAGGGGATAATGTGCTTATAGGTCCTAATGTTACACTGGCGACACCTATACACCCTTTGGTGGCAGATGAAAGAAGATGTAAATATGACAAAAGCGGATATGGTCATATTTATGAATATGCAAAACCAATAAATATAGGCAATGATGTATGGATAGCATCAAATGTAACTGTATGTGCAGGTGTAAGTATAGGTAACGGAGCTGTAATAGGTGCAGGAAGTGTTGTTACAAAGGATGTGCCTGCTTATACTATAGCTGCAGGTGTTCCTTGCAGAGTAATAAGAAAAATTACAGAGGAAGATTCTGTTAAGGATTTATTTAGTGAGAGTTAATCAGGTGCTTGTAATGGGAGTTTTGTTATTTCTTTTTTTGTATAAAAATTTATGTCGTGTGTTGACTTTATATTACAATCGTGTTACAATAAACGTAAGCAAATATGCTTCGAATATTTGAAAGGTGGTATTATAGAAATGAATGATGTTTTAAAGAAATTAAGTGCTATCGGTATTGTTCCTGTTGTTGTTATTAATGATGCAGACAAGGCAGTACCTTTAGCTAAGGCTTTGGTTGCAGGCGGTATTCCATGTGCTGAGGTTACATTTAGAACTGCTGCTGCTGAAGAGGCAATTAGAAGAATGGCTCAGGAAGTTCCTGAATTGATTGTTGGTGCAGGTACTGTATTAACTAAGGAACAGGCTGACAAGGCAATTGCTGCCGGTTCTCAGTTCCTGGTTAGTCCTGGTTTAGATTCTGAAATTGTTGAGTATTGTAACGAGAAGGGATACCTTATCACTCCTGGTACTGCTAATCCTAGTGACCTTAACCATGCTGTTAAGCTTGGTCTTGAAGTTGTTAAGTTCTTCCCTGCTGAAGCCGCAGGCGGTCTTAAAATGATTAAGTCTATGGCTGCTGCTTATACTAATCTTAAGTTTATGCCTACTGGCGGTATCAATGCTGCTAACTTAAATAGTTACTTATCTTATGAAAAGATTATCTGCTGCGGCGGCAGCTGGATGGTTCCAGGTAAGTTAATTGATGAAGGCAAGTTTGATGAAATCGTTACTCTTTGTAAAGAAGCTGTTGCTACTATGCTTGGTCTTGAAATGGTACATGTAGGTATCAATACTGAGGATGAGGCAACTGCTATGGCTCTTGCAGAGAAATTTAACAAGTTATTTAACTTCCCAATTGATAACCATAATTCTGCTGTATTTGCTTCTAAGGGTATTGAAGTAAGAAAGCAGATGTTCCTTGGCAAGAATGGTCACATTGCTATTGCTGCTAACTATATGGAAAGAGCTATTAAGTATATTGAGGCTATGGGCGGCGAATTTGATTATGAAACTGCTGTTGAAAAGAACGGCAAGATTAATTCTATCTACTTAAAGGATGACTTTGGTGGATTTGCTGTTCATCTTGTTCAGAAATAATTTATACACATAGTTTAAATAAAATATTAATAAAAAAACCCCGGTTGATAAGCTGTTTAGCTTTGACGCCGGGGTTATTATTATATTATTTGTATGTGAAAGGCAGTAGTCTGAGGTGGAATACTTGCGGTCTGAAAGTTTGCGTGAAATATTCTGACCATTTGTCCCGGTCTCAGTGCGTTTATATTAACAAGTCTGCCGTTTCTGTCTGTAATAGTTGTGTTGTCTGAAATTATAAATTTATTCTGTCTGTTAATGTTGTTAGGCGAACCTGTGTAAATTGCATTTTCAGCAGTATCAACTCGGAATATTCGTCCAGTTGTTACATTAGAGGGTGCTTGTGCAGCTCTTTGTACCATTATTAAAAAGGCATTTGACTGAGGTGGTATACTACGGGTCATAACCTGAGAAAATACTGCATTTATTCTCATACCTTTTCTTATAGTGAATAAACGCATATTTGAATTCAGTATAATTGTATTTCTGTTTACGTTTAATCTTAAAAGTTCCGGAGCAGCTTGATTTGGAACAGAATAAGAAATGAGTATGTGCCCGGTTACTCCGTTTTCAGTAGATACATCTTCAACAAGTGCATTTTCTACAAAGACAGTTCTGCCAAGACGGAAAACCGCACCTAAATTGTTTATACCCATATTTAACT
>ULQT01024411.1_pt1 | contig 11250 bp, 10 predicted proteins | sample 1954791 | NCBI WGS metagenome assembly ULQT01 (sample SAMEA4835663, study PRJEB28245) | human gut metagenome | biome: gut microbiome; material: fecal sample | place: Denmark | collected 2008 | reverse complement strand
TATCTTCAAAATTATTATATCCGTCAGTTATTTCATCATGGAACTCCTCTTCATAAGTATTTTCATTATCGCTATACTCTCTGCCTTCCTCAATTTTCCTTTTTTCCTCTGTTTCAGACATATATTCACCATAATTCTTAATACTGTACCCATCAGATATTACTTTAAATCTTTCATAATCTTCACTTGAAACCTTTAAAATAAATTCAATTTCAGGGTCTGAATAATAATTATATATCTGTCTGTTCTTAATATCGTTTAACACCTGTTTAAATTCCACTAAGGAGTTCCTTCCATCACTGTAACCGTATCCGCCTATCTCCATATAATTTACAGGATATTTTGAATAGTTTTCTGTATATTGATTATAAAGATAATAATTATCATAAATATTAAAACCATTTATTTCAAAAGATGATATATCGTTAGAATAACTTACAGCAAATATTGCTTTGTTTTTCTCCAAGCTGTCATCAATTTCAATTTTAAAATCTCCTCTTTCGTGATAAAAAATTTTACTTAAATTATTCGGCAAAATCACCTCTTGTTCATTTAAATTCCTTTCTTCACTCTGTGTATACTTTTCACCCATATAAGAGAAACTCTTTATCTCGCAAACAGCAACTGCACTTCCTACTCCCATAAGTACCAGACCTGAAACAATACAGGCACAAGCTATTGTATAAAATCTTTTCATTTTTCCACCGCCCCTTTGTTAAAAAATATAAGCTTTATTATAAGAACTATAATAGCACATCCAACCATATTAAATCCAAGACATCCTAAAGTAATGCCCCAGAAAGGGTAGCCTGCAAATGACATAACAAACAATCCGCCAAAACTTATTATTGTAAAGAACAAAGTAAACACACAAGGTATAAGACACATAATTACAAACACTTTTAATGCAAATAACAATATGCTTTTAATAATGTTCCCAAAGCTGAAATCTGAGTTTACTTTTATCACAGGTAATTTTCTTGCAATTGGCTTTACATCAGTTTTGTTTTCTGTATTTTCAAATTCAACTTCTTTTACTCCTTCTTTTATAACCTTTTCACTACTGCTGTTTTCATTGCTTACTTTTCCTGATTTAATGTTATAGTCTAAAAATCTTACAAATATATATATCATAGTAGGTACTGCAACAATTGTATACATTAGTCTTACAATCCATTTAAGAGTTTGCCAGCCCCCGATAATATTAACAAAGAAATAGCAAATTTCACGTCCGATTACAAAACAAATTGAAAGAACAAAGAAAAGACATACAGTTTTTATAAACAAGCCAAATATTGAAGAAAGTTTCTGTCCCAGCAGATAATCACTTATACTTCTTAACCCCATTTTAAACTTTTCATAAAGTCCTTCCACAACAGCATTTATCTCACTTTCAGGTGCCTTATTATAATCAGGATCAACATTATATGCAGACAATATTTCCCTTACCATATCATCTATATTACCCAACGTTTCAACAGCTTCCTTTTCTGATAATCCCTCTGCAAGCTTATTATCTATATGCTGTATATATTCATTTACAATATCATCTCTTTCAGCCTTATTAAGTACAGAAAGCCTGCTTTCCAAATAATTTACAAATTCTTTTTTATTCATTTATGTCACTCTCCTTTATAAATTCGTCAACTTTTTCAAAGAATTCCAGCCATTCGCTCTTAAGGTTATTAGTATATATTTTACCTCCTTCAGTCAGATGGTAATATTTTCTCGGCGGTCCTTCTGTTGATTCCTTTAAATATGTTTCAAAATAATGCTCGTTTGTCAGTCTTTTAAGTAAAGGGTAAATTGTCCCCTCATTGACTTCAACAACCTTTGACACTTCTGCTACAAGCTCATAACCATACATATCTTTTTTTACAACAGAGAGTAGAACTATAAGCTCCAATACGCCCTTTTTGAATTGTACATTCATACAATCCCTCCCTTCACTATTATTTTACACCAACTACTATGTATTGTCAAGTACTAAAAATAAATCAGTACTCATTTTTTTATATTTTATTCATTATAAAATTAAAAGAAATATTCTTGACAATTTAACCTTTTAAGTATAAAATACATATATTAAAAGCAGAACTTTTAATATGAAAAAAAATTAGTTTTTAAATAAGTTTTTTAATAATTTAAAGGCAATGACGAAAAGAGTAATTTTTGTAAACCTTTCAGAGAGGAACACAATTGCTGCAAGTGTTCTAAGGCAAGCATTAATGAAGTGCATTTCTGAGTTGAACAGGTGAACTTTTTATTAGCCTGCTCCGTTTTGGCTGCGTTAAAGCCCCAGAGTGCTGCTTAATATATTAAGCAGAATTAGAGTGGAACCACGAACCATCGTCTCTATGAGCGTATGGTTCTATTTTTTTGTAATTGGAGTGAGTGTATGAAAACATTTATAATTATGCTTATAATTTTCACACTTCTTATCCTGATATTTTTTGGTGTCAGGTCAGAAGTTGAAACTGTTAAGCGAAAAGACCCTGCAATTAAAAGCAGTATTGAAGTAATTTTATACTCAAGCTTTTGGGCTATGATAGCACATAAAATTTCCCACAGATTTTATAAAATGCACTTATATTTCATTGCAAGACTTATTTCACAGATTTCAAGATGGCTTACAGGTATTGAAATACACCCGGGAGCTTCAATAGGCAATGGAGTATTTATTGACCATGGTATGGGTGTTGTAATTGGTGAAACCTGTGAAATTGGAGATAATGTACTTATTTATCAAAATGTTACATTGGGCGGTACAGGAAAAGACGTAGGCAAACGTCACCCCACCCTTGAAAGCAATGTTATGGTAGGAGCAGGAGCAAAGGTATTAGGACCTATTACAATTGGACATGATAGTAAAATAGGTGCAGGTTCTGTTGTGCTTCATGACATACCTCCCTATTCAACAGTTGTAGGTATACCTGGCAGAACAGTAAACAGAAATGACTGCACAAGTCCCTCTGATACACTTGACCAGATTAAATTGCCTGACCCTGTTGAAATGGAAATATGCAAACTTAGAGTTCAGCTTAATAAAATGGAAAAAGAAATTGAAAATTTAAGGAAGGAGAAATCTGATGAAAGTTTATAACACACTTACAAAACAGAAGGAAGAATTTGTACCTTTGGAGCCTGGAAAAGTAAAAATGTATGTATGCGGTCCTACTGTATATGATTATATACACATAGGTAATGCTAGACCTTATGTAATATTTGATACTATCAGAAGATATATGGAATATAAAGGCTATGAGGTAAATTATGTACAAAACTTTACCGATGTAGATGACAAAATTATAAAAAAGGCTATTGCTGAAGGTGTTGATTCAAAAGTAATATCAGAAAGATATATTGAAGAGGCAAAAAAAGATGCAGAGGGACTTAATGTAGAACCTGCTACTAAAAATCCAAAAGTTACAGAGGAAATGGACGGCATTATTGAAATGATTAAGACCCTTATTGACAGAGGCCATGCTTATGAAGTAAACGGCAGCGTATTTTATGATACAAAGTCATTTGCAGATTACGGCAAACTTTCAGGCAAAAACATTGATGACCTTGAAGCAGGTGCAAGAATAGCAGTTGATGAAACAAAGAAAAGCCCTATGGACTTTGTTTTATGGAAACCTAAAAAAGACGGGGAACCTTATTGGGAATCACCCTGGGGACAGGGCAGACCGGGCTGGCATATTGAATGTTCAGTAATGGCAAAGAAATATTTAGGTGATACTATCGATATTCATGCTGGAGGCGAAGACCTTGTTTTCCCTCATCATGAAAATGAAATTGCACAGTCAGAGGCAGCAAACGGAAAACCTTTTGCTAAATATTGGCTGCACAACGGCTTTATTAATGTAGATAATAAAAAGATGAGCAAATCTCTCGGCAATTTTTTCACACTCAGAGAAATTGTTGAACACATTCCTTATGATGTTGTAAGGTTTTTCATTTTAAGCGGACATTATAGAAGCCCTATTAATTTTTCAAGAGAACTTATGGAGTCAGCAGGTGCAGGACTTGACAGAATAAAAAATGCTTATAAATCCCTTTTATTTATGGAAAGCAAGGCTGAAGGTACAATGTCAGAAGCTGAAAAAGATCTTAATAAAGAAGCCGATAAATTCAGAACACAGTTTGAAGCCGCAATGGACGACGACTTTAACACAGCTGACGCCGTTACTTCCATATTTGAAATTGCGAAATTTGCAAATGTTAATGTAAATGAAAATTCCTCAAAAGAATTTATTACAGCAATAAGAGAAAAAATGCTTATGCTTTGTAATATTCTTGGTATCAAACCTTATGATGAAATAAAAGGGGAACAAATTTCAGCAGAAGAAGTTGAGGCTCTTATTGCAGAAAGAACAGCAGCAAAAAAAGCAAAAGATTTTGCAAGAGCAGATGCCATAAGAGAAGAATTGAGCAGCAAAGGTGTGGTTATTGAAGACACAAGAGCAGGCGTACGCTGGTCTTATAAATAGGTGAAATATGGAGCTTTTTAAAAATATAAATGCTGACCCCAGAACACTTAATTCTCTTGCTCTTGCCTTTATTGGCGATACAATATTTGACCTTCTTACAAGAGGTATGATACTTGCAGAAGGCAATGCTCCCGTTAATACAATGCACAAAAAGGCAAAGACTATTGTAAATGCCACATCACAGTCAAAAATGTATGCAGCAATTGAAGATATGCTCACAGAGGAAGAATTAGGAGTACTTAAAAGAGGAAGAAATGCCAAAAGCCATACTTCTGCCAAAAATCAATCTATTATAGATTACCGCAGAGCAACAGGTATTGAAGCACTTTTTGGTTATCTCTATCTCAAAGGAGAATTTGAAAGAATAGAACAATTGTATAAAACAGGTTTAAAAGAAACACGCTAACTATATCCGTATTAAAGGAGACAATATGAAAAAACAAGATAACAGAAGAAATAAAATGAAAAAAGAAAGACGCCCTGAAAAAAAGGAATTCAAGTCAAGGGACAGCAGAGCCAACAAATATGAGGATAACTCAGCCTTTGAAGAAGGTTTGCAGCTTGAAGGCAGAAATCCTGTTATGGAGGCTCTTAATCACGACAAGCCTATTGATAAAATAATTGTAAAAAAAGGTGCAATTGAGGGTACACTAAAAGTAATCGTTGCTAAAGCCAGAGAAAAAGGCATTATTGTTCAGGAAGTGGATAAAGAAAAAATGTCACTTATTTCAAAGAGCAACAACAACCAAGGTGTAATTGCTCTTTGCCCTGCTCATGAATACTGTGAGTTAAGTGATATTATTGAAAATGCCAGATCTAAAGGCGAAGATCCATTTATTATTTTATGTGATGAAATTACAGACCCTCATAACTTAGGTGCAATTATAAGAACAGCTGATGCTGTAGGTGCTCATGGCGTAGTCATTCCAAAAAGAAGAGCTGTAGGATTAACAGCTGTTGTAAGCAAAACTTCAGCAGGTGCTATTGAATTTGTACCTGTTGCCAGAGTTACAAATATGGCAAGAGCTATTGATGAACTTAAGAAAGAAAACATTTGGGTAGCCTGTGCAGATATGTCAGGCAAGGAATATTTTAATTCAGATTTAAAAGGAGCTATTGCACTTGTTATAGGTAGTGAAGGCACCGGTGTAAGCGAACTTGTAAGAAAAAAATGCGATTTTACAATTGGTATACCTATGTATGGAAGTATTGATTCACTTAATGCAAGCGTATCAGCAGGTCTTATTATGTATGAAGTAGTAAGACAAAGAAAATTTAACAATTAATTTTTAATTTAATATAAAAAGAAAAAACTAAGGAGATGTATATAAATGGCAGATTGCAGTTCATGCCCGTCTAAAGGTAAATGCGGCAATGACAGCGGTAATTGCGGTATTGAAAATAATCCGCTTAATAAAGTAAAAAACATAATAGGAGTAATGAGCGGCAAAGGCGGTGTAGGTAAATCTACAGTATCCGCTATGCTTGCAAAAGAGCTTGCAAAGAAAGGCTACTCTGTAGGACTTTTAGATGCTGATATTACTGGTCCCAGTGCCTGCCGTCTTATGGGTCTTACAGGAAAACGAGCTTATGCACAGGACAATCTTATTATGCCTGTTGAAAATGAAGACGGCATAAAGGTATTAAGCCTCAACCTTATGCTTCCTGATGAAAATCAGCCTGTAGTATGGAGAGGTGCTATGTTATCAAATTGTGTAAAGCAGTTTTGGGTTGAAGCACTTTGGGGCGAATTAGACTATCTTATTGTGGATATGCCTCCCGGAACAGGCGATATTTCCCTTACAGTTATGCAAAGTATACCTTTAAGCGGTATTGTAATGGTAAGTATCCCGCAGGATATGGTTAATATGATAGTTTCAAAATCAATTAATATGACTAAGATGCTTAATGTGCCAATATTGGGACTTGTTGAAAATATGAGCTATATTATATGCCCTCACTGCGGTGAGAAAATTAAAATTTTCGGCGGTGAAAGCACAAATGAATTTTTAATTCAAAATGAAATTGCCCTATTAGGAGAACTGCCTACAGATGTTACAGTTTCAGGTATGGCAGACAACGGCTACAGCAATATTAAATCAGAAATCGCAGAAGAATTTATAAAAATCACAAATAATGTAATTGAAGCTTTAAATAGTTAATCATAAAAAGCCTCCATGTCTAATATACTATTGTATATTGATATGGAGGTTTTTATATTATGAATTATATAACAAAACATATTACTGCTGATAAAATTATAGGCAGTGAAAAAGCCCAGCTTATGCAAGAGGGAGAAATACTAGTAAGCGACAGCAAGCCCGATATAGACGTAGTTTTAAAATGTGAAGCATCAATTGTGCCCGAAGAAAGCAAAGTGGAGGATAATCGTTTAAGTTTTAGAGGCAGGCTTCTTGTCAACGTTCTGTACTGCGGTAAGGACAAGAGTGTACATAGTATTTCAACAGAAGCACCAATTAACGACTTTGTAAACATAGACGGAGCAGAAAGCGGAATGCTCTCAGATATTAGCTCAGCTATTTCAAATGTTGAATGCAAGAGAATAAATGACAGAAAAGTAGGCTATAAAATTATGTGTGAAATAAACGGAATAGTAACACAGCTTGCCGAAATAGACGCCATTACAGATATATATGACATACCGAGAGAACAACAGCATTTTAAACACATTAACACAACTAAAACTCTTTGTCAGTCAAGGGAAAATTTTACTGTAACAGATGACATTTCTCTTCCTGCTACAAAGCTGCCCATATCTGAAATACTAAGTGTAAATTGCAATGTAACAAATGCTGAATTCAAACCCTTAGATGATTCTGTAGAGGCAAGCGGAGATATATCTGTTGTTGTGCTCTACACAAGTACAGAGGGAGGCTTTCCTGAAGTTTATGAATTTGATATTCCGTTTAACTTTGCTCTGGAAGCAGAAAACACAGATACAGACAGCACTGCTGATGTTACTCTCTACATTAAAGACTGCTTTTACAACGTCTTGGAAAATGAAGACGGCGAACCTAAAATAATAAATATGGAAATAAACATAGGTGCTGATATTCATACATCTCAAAAGGAAGACAACGAAATATTAGATGATGCTTACGCCCCTGGCAATGAAATCAATTTTACATCAACAGAGCTTTGTTATTCAAACATAGTTTGCAGAAACAGAGGTCAGTGCCCTGTTAAAGAAGTTGTCACTCTTGACGAAAAATGCCCTGATATGCTTCAGATATTCAGAGCAACAGGTACAGCATACACAGATGATATAAGAATATTTGAAAACAAGGTTGTACTTGAAGGTGCTATAAATATAGACATTATGTATATCACAGGCAATGATGAAATGCCTATATACAGTTATTCTGATACAATCCCCTTCACCCAGACTATTGATGCAAGAGGTGCTGAAGAGGGTATGGAGGCGTCAGTCAATGCCAATATTGCTCACATAGGTTTTAATATGCTATCTGACAGAGAACTTGAAGTACGCTGTGCACTTAATACCGGCACTATTGTAAGAGACAGACACTGTGAAAATTTAATTACAGATATTGAAATTATACCTATTCCTCCCGAAGTACTTGACAAAATTCCAAGTATGATACTTTATGTTGTAAGAAAGGGAGACACCCTTTGGAAATTAGCTAAACGCTTTAATACAACTGTACAAAACATTGCTGCAATAAACAATATTGAAAATCCGGATTTAATTTATCCTAATCAAAAATTGATTATTGTTAAAGGTATGTAATCACAAAAATTTCCTCCGAAAATACGGAGGAAATTTTTATTTTGCAAAATATAAAATAAATGCATTAAACATATTTTTAAACTTTTTTGGCAGAATAAGTAAAACCATAATTTGAATAAATTAGCTCCATTAGGCAAACCTAATATTGAGGAGGGATAATTATGGCTATTACTAAGGTAGAAATATGCGGTGTAAATACAAGCAAACTTCCGGTTTTATCCCAAGTGGAAAAGGAAGAACTTTTCAAAAAAATAAAACTTGGTGATGAGGAGGCACTTTCAAAATATATTTACGGTAATTTAAGACTTGTTTTAAGTGTTGTTCAACGATTTAACAACAGAGGTGAAAGTGTTGATGATATATTCCAAGTAGGCTGTATAGGACTTATAAAAGCAATTAAAAACTTTGATACTGAAAGAGGAGTTAAATTTTCCACCTATGCCGTGCCTATGATTATAGGAGAAATACGCAGATACTTAAGAGATTACAATCCAATAAGAGTAAGCCGTTCTGCAAGAGACACAGCTTATAAGGCTTTACAGGCAAAAGAAAAGCTTACAAATGAAAATAACAAAGAACCTACAGTTGAAGAAATTGCTAAAGAGATTGCTATGACAAAAGAAGAGGTTGTTTTTGCACTTGAGGCAATACAAGATCCAATCTCTCTTTTTGAACCAATTTACCACGATGGTACAGACGCTCTTTATGTTATGGATCAGGTAAGTGATGATAAAAACACAGACACTAACTGGCTTGAAAACATATCTCTTAAAGAAGCCCTTAAAAAATTAAATGAACGTGAACGATATATTATTAACCTAAGGTTTTTTAAAGGAAAAACTCAAATGGAAGTTTCAGAAGAAATAGGTATAAGTCAGGCACAGGTAAGCAGACTTGAAAAAAGTGCATTAAAAAATATGCGAAAATATATGTAAGGAGGGAAAAAATGTATACAACAGAGTTTACAAAGGGAGTAAATATTCACATACTTCCAACAGAAAAATTTCAAAGCGTTACACTTTGCATATTATTAAGAACACCTCTTGACAAATCAACCGTCACAGCAAACGCACTTCTCTCACGAGCATTATTAAACGGCTGCTCAGACTATAAAACCCGCCGGCTTATAGAAATCCGACTTGAAGAAATTGAAGCCTCCCTTTCAAGCAATATAATAAAAAAAGGTGAAGAGCACATTATTGAATTATTTGCAAAATGCAGTCCCACATACATTGAAGAAACCATTGAACTTTTAAGCAGCATACTTTTAAATCCAAATTTCAACAATTTAGACTCCTCAAAAAATGACCTTGAAAATACAATTAATTCTTTAATAAATAACAAACGAAGTTATGCACTTGAAAAATGTATAGAGATAATGTGTGAAAAAGAACCTTATGGCATAAATGGAGACGGATATATAGAAGATATTAACAATGTTGATATTAATGCTCATTACAACAATGTAATCACAAATGCTAAAATTGAAATTATTGCCATTGGAAACATTGACTGCGGCGAAATAATTAATTTGTTTGAAAAATATATCCCGTTGTCACCGCGAGAAACATCTTTTGAGCCATGCAATTATTTATATTACCCTACTGCTGAGAAAAATGTTGATGAAAATATGGATATTACACAAGGCAAACTGTGTGTAGGCCTCCGTATGAATATTGATCCTGTAAGCCACAATTGGTACAAAGCTATTGTTGCCAATGAACTTTTTGGCGGCAGTGCCAGTTCTGCTCTTTTTATGGAAGCAAGAGAAAGCGAAAGTCTTTGTTACTACATTTCATCTAAGCTTTTGCGTTTTAAATCCCTTATGATAATTGAAGCAGGTATTGACAGTGAAAACAGGGACAAAGTTGTCGACATTATAAAGTCTGCCTTCAGCAATATTTCTGAAGACAATATAGACATAGCTAAGCAGAATATAATAAACGGCTACAGAATATCTCAGGATAAACCAGAAAGAATAATGGATGCAGTTTTAGGCGGCATAATAGCAGGCAAATATGTTGACTTTGAAGAAATATCAAGAGAAATAGACAGCGTAAGTACTATTAAAGATGTCTTTAAAGAAAGCTATCTTGACACAATATTTATGCTGAGCAGGGAGGAACATTAATGATAAATGTAATTAGTAAAAAACTTAATAACAATGCAATGTGCTATGTTCTTCCTAAAAAAGGCTATAATGAAAAGGAAGTTATGATAGCTTTTAACTATGGTTCAGCAAACACCAGTTTTAATATTAATAACATTGAAATTAATCAGCCTTATGGCATCGCCCATTTTCTTGAACACAAAATGTTTGAAACAGAAGATATTAATATATTTGACAGTTTTTCAAAGCTAGGTTTAAGTGCTAATGCTTACACCAACTTTAACACAACTGCTTATTATTTTTCAGGCTGTGACAACATAGAAAAAGGTTTTGACCTTCTTATGAAAATGGTATCAGAACTTTACCTTACAGATGAAAATATAAAAAAAGAAAAAGGCATTATTACACAAGAAATAAATATGTACAAAGATGATCCCTATTGGGAAATATATTTTAATGTATTAAAAGCAATGTACAGCAAGAACTCTGTCAGAGAAAGTATAGCAGGTGATGTTAAAGATATTGAAACTATAACAAAGGATATGCTTGAAACTTCCTACAATAGCTTTTATACCTATGAAAACTGCGTTATAATCGGCTGCGGTGATATTGACAGCAGCAGTTTTTTTGAACAGGCAGAGCATTTAAAACTAAAAAATACAAAAGCATCAAAAAACACTTTTAATGATAAAATATATAAAAAAGAATATACAGTCAATATGCCTGTAAATAAGCCAATATATCACATAGGTTTCAGAGACAGCCTAAAAGAAAGCATTCTTAACAGACTATGTTTAAGCAATATAATAATGAATTTACTCTTTGCCCCTAGTTCTGAACTATATGAAACACTTTACACAGAAAGCCTTATAGAC
>ULQT01050460.1_pt1 | contig 11265 bp, 21 predicted proteins | sample 1954791 | NCBI WGS metagenome assembly ULQT01 (sample SAMEA4835663, study PRJEB28245) | human gut metagenome | biome: gut microbiome; material: fecal sample | place: Denmark | collected 2008 | reverse complement strand
GCCTGCGTCTCCTATGTTCTCTTTGGTTATATACTGCTTATGGTGTACTACCTTTGCAGGTTCCCCGCAGCGCTCACAGATATAATCTTGTGACATAAGATAAGCGGCGCGGGTTTGTTCCCATGCCGCCGATAAATAAAATGCTTTCGCCCATGCTTTCATACCGCCCCGCTCCTTTCTTTAAAATCCCCAGCGCCCTAAGTTTCATGCGCTGGGTAGGAGGTTAAGAATGAGTAAGCAAAAGAAAAGAGTAGGCCGCTCACGCTGTATGCTTAAGCTCTCGCCTACTCTTTCCATGCTATCATTGTATCTCTTTCGTTCTACCATGTAAACACCACGATTTTACCACGCTTGCCCCATGCCTGCTATAATCTGTTTTATTTCTATTGGCACTATCTCATAGTATTTTAAATTGATACCCCTATGCTTTATCTCTGCTTGTATGCTCTCTGGCAGTTCCCCGTCGTAGTCTGAAATAATAAGCGGTGGCTTTGTGGGATATTTTAATATCTGGTGGTGTGGATAATAGCGGTAATCTGTGCCAGTCACAAGCGCTCCGTCTTTCTTCCTGCGTATCACGTATAGCATTTACTTTATCCTCTCTTCGTCAATTCCCCACAGCAGTATTGAAAGCTCATTGATTATGCCAGTAACCCAGCGGCGCGGCGTGTTCTTCCCTGTGTTCAGTTCCTCGGCAATCTGTGCATAATCCCAGCCCTGCATAAAGTACAGCTCAAAGGCTCTGTATTCTACTTCCCTGTCTGCCTCTTTCCGCCTGCGCTCTATCTCCTCTATGGCCTTGTCTATATGTGCTGTCATAATCAGCGTTTTAAACCTGCTCCGGCGCACGCTCTCTAAATACGTCCTCTGCTGCTCCTCTGTCATTCCGGCAAGTCCCAGCTGCTCCCCGTCACTTACTGCGTGTTCGATATGGAAAACCGCGTCACGGTAACATTTCATAAGGGCAAAAGTGTTGTGATACTTATCCCTCTTTTTATCCTTTTCCTCCTGCCGCTTAAATTCTGATACCGCCGCTTTCGCTGCCTTTTGTATCAGCCCCTCTAATTCCGCCTCTGGAATTGCTACCCAGCTTTCGCCCTTTGGGCTTTCTCCCTCCTCTGTCAGCTCTCCGTTTCCTGCTTTGATTTCCCGCCCCGTCATTTCTTCCACTTTTACGCTCTTATTTTCTGTCTCTTTTACCTGCATTGTCTTTTTCTCCTTTTCCCACATTTTCCAGCCGCCCAAATATCGCAAGCAGTAAAATTATTATGATTATCAATAAAAAATCCGTCATATCCTGCGCCGTCCTTTCTCACAAGGTGGAAACGGGCAGTTTTTACAATCCGGGCTTTCACACCTTCCCGGTGCGCCTTGCTCCCTGTAATACCTTGCTCTATCGCTCTCATTCCAAAAAATTGGCCGTGTCTTAATTCCTGCTGCGTCCAACTTTTCCTTGATTTTCCGTAGTTCTTCTCTTTCTATCCTTTCTCTTTTGCTGTTTGGCGGATACCTGTAAAAATCCAGCGGCTCCATTCCCTTAAAAAGCAAATCGCGCAAACATTCCGCCGTTGTCGCTCCCATTCGTCTAAAGCGTCCTGTCAGTAAAAAACTTTTTTGCCAGACAAATAGCCTAAATCCTAACGCCTCCTCAATCTTTCCAAAAATTTCTTTGTCCTCTCCTGTCAATTCTCCGTAAATCCATTTTTCCGCGTTTCTTTGCACATTTTCGCCTCCCCTGTATTCGCAACTATACCCGCATAATCCAAAACGTCTATGCCATCGTCTCTTTTTACTACCCGTTCCGGGCAGGTCGCCTTAAAATGCTCTATCTGGTCGTTTTCCAAAAGTTCTGCTATTTTCTCCGCAGCGCTCTTACTGTGCGTAAGCGCTCTAAGCTCGTCTGCCCCTCCCAGCGCATTTATTTCATAGACGGCGTATAAATCAGTTCCGTAGCTTCGCACTTCCCAGCTAAAAATACGCCCTTTTATATCCAGCGGCTTTATTGCGTCTGCCGCATTTCTAAAAACTGTTCCCGCTGTATCGCAGCCTCTCCCTAATGCCCGCATAAATTCTGCAATCACATTTGTAATTGTATCTGTCGCCTTTTCCGCTGCCTTTATTAAATCAGCATAAGCAAGGGCGTTTAATGCCCTTGCTACCTGTTTTCTGCGCTTTCGCTTGTCAATCTCTGGCGGCGGATTTACTCCGTAACGCTTTTTATAATTCTTTTTCCACTGCCTATATTTCATTCTCTATCGTTCCTCCTCTATGTCTACCTCTGGCGGGTTCATGCCAAAACTTAACTGTCCCGGTATCTTGGTGTCCGTTTCGGACATATCCCCTGTATGCCCCGTTACTTCAATCCCCAAAATACAATAACCCTCTGCCAGCCCGGTATAATCTTGCAGCATATAGGTAATATCTGCGCTTATTGTGCGCCCTGTAAATTTCCCGTCTTTAAATTCCAGCATATTAAGGCTTTCTCCCGCCTTATAGCCTCTGTCATTTTTTCGCAGTTCAAAACGCTTTTTCCCGCTTACTACGTCGTCATAATACGTTGCTGCAATCTTTATATCATGTACCTTGCGCCCCGTTCCCCTGTCGCTCGGTAAATGCTCCATTTTCTCCCGGTCTGCCTGCTCCCGCAGCTTCTTTTTTGTCTCCCGGTCTATTTTGTCCTGCTCCTCACTATATCGCTGCTCCTCCGTCTTTTCTGCCTCTGCTTTATCTATGTACTGGTCGCATTTCTCGCAGGTTCCCGTCTTTACGTTGCAGTCCTTATAGTGCAGGCAGGAATAGCACAGGGACGTTATGCTTTCCGGGTGCGGCGTTTCGTAATCGTCCCCGGCTTTTTTCTCTGCCACCTTTGCCGCTATCTCTTTTGCCCTTATGTCTGCGCCTGCTGCCGCCTGCTCCGCTATCTCTTTTTGCTCCTCTGGTGTCAGCTTTGCCGCCTCATACGCAGCGGATATGCCTATATTCCCCTGTGCAAACTGCTCTTTAATCTCCGGCGTGGCATTTTTGTTGATACTATCCATTCTGGCTACGTTTGTGCTGCTCTCGTTCATCAAATCAGCGATAATATCCCGCAGCTTTCCGGTAATCTCTAATCCGTCCTCTTTCTTTGCCCGTAAAAGCGCCTCTTTGAGCTTCTGCGCCTGCTGTGTTTTCTCCCATGGCGTAAGCTCCCTGTTATATGCGTTTCCAATAATCAGCGATAAGTCCATCATGGCCGCCGTCATATCCTTGTAAAGATAACGGACGCGCTTATATTCTTCATGCCCCCGTTCAAGGTTCATAATATTTGCAAGGTTTCTGCGGTGCCCGCTTACTATGCGAAACTCTCCGTTTATCCTCCCCAGTACCGTAGGCTGCTGCTGGCCTACCGCTAAAAAACTGTCTGCCAGCTCCTCTATATTCTCCTGTGAGTAAAAATTATTTTCGGACGGTTTTACATCATGCGGATTTAACCAGATTTCCGTATAATCCGTAACCGCTCCTGCTCCTGCTGCCTTACTCTTTGCGTTCAGAATGTCGTTAAATCCAAACTTTGCCATACCCTCTACCTCGCTTTCTGCCTCTCTATCTCAATCTTTTTCTTACACTGTCCCATTATGCCGTTGCACATTTCGCAGGTTCTCCAATGTTCGCAAGCGTCGCTTTGCGGGCAGGCTCTCCCGGCAAATTTACCGCCCCAGTTCCAGCAGGTAGTACCGCCATTTCTGCTGCAATCCCAGTACGCGCAGCAGCTCTCTTTATGTGCCATGTTCTACCTCGCTTTCCCGGTGTACCGTGTCGCGAATTTTTTATAGTCCTGCGCCGCCCCGCAGCAGGGGCTATACTCATAAATCGGCTTAAAATTAAATGTGCTTTCCGCTACTTTTCTGGAATATCTGATAACTCCTAAAATGCTATATTCCCGTTGCCCTCTAAATTGGCTACTTTCCAGCCACTCCTTGCCTGCTGCCTCTCCGTCCGTATTCTGGTATGCTGTAATCAGTATCCCCCGCAAGCAGAGGCGCGGGTTAATCTGTTTCGCGTCCTCTATCTGCTCCGCCAGAACGTCCAGCCCGTCAAGCGCCCATTCATCAATCTTCACAGGTACTATAACCTCGTCCGTTACCGCCAGCGCATTTACCACGTTAAGCCCTATATCCGGTGGATTGTCTATAATGCAGTAATCGTAATGCCCGCTTACCCAGTCTGTGTGTTCCATAAACTGCTTAAAGCGGTCTATCTGGTTTCCTGCCTCCTCTGCTGTCAGCTGCCATGTAGCGCCCATAAGTGACATATTGGCTGTAAGAATATCTAAGCCCTCGTAATCCGTATGCTGTATCAACTCTACCGCTGCCCGCCAGTCCCCGCTTAAAATCCTGCTTACTGGTGCTACGCTCTCCGCGTCATATCTCCCATACGCCCGGCTTAAATTTCCCTGCTTGTCATTGTCAACCAGCAGTACCTTAAAGCCTCTGCGGTACAGCTCATAAGCCATATTTACCGCTGTAAAGGTCTTGGCTACTCCTCCCTTTAAATTCAAAATGCTTACTGTCCTCATTCTCTACCTCGCTTTCTTGCGCCGCCTCCGGGCGCAGCTGTTTGTATGTTCCCTACGCTTTTGTTCTGTCACTCTTTCCCCAGCGTTTGCCCCGGCTCTCCCAGCTGCCCGGTATGCAGTAAATACCGCTCCAGCAGTTCTGCCGCTGTCTGCCAGCCGTAGCATACCGCCGTGAAATATCCCTGCTGCCGCAGGTAGTCTAACCAGCTTCTCTGCTTTGCCGTTGTTGTGTTCTTCCCGGCCTTAAGCTCTATGTAAAGCCCGTGGTATATTCCCCTCGGCGCTGGTAAGCAAATATCCGGCACACCTGCCTTTACTCCCTGTCGTTTCAGCGCTATTGCCGTCGCCGCGTCCCGCTTTCCTCCGTTTGGGACGTGGTGCATATATTCCAGCTCCGGCATACGCCCTGTATTGTAGGCCGCCCAGCTGAAAAGCGCCTCCTGCTGCCCGCTCTCGTCGTCCAGTCTAAAGTTTCTCATGTTCCCGCTCCTTGCTTTCTGTTATCATGCAGATTTCCCCACAATTCCAAACTGCGTACCGTTTCCCCTGTTTTATCGAGTATCCCATAAACATTACTACTTTTTCTGTTTTTCTTAAGTGTCGTATTTCCCACTTTTCTACTAATCTGGCTCTTTTTACCATTTTGTCACATGCCGCCTGCCTTACTGCCTCCATGCCTCCATAACACATATTAAGAGACGGCGACGGAACGCCCAGAATTTTATAAAAAATATTCTTGTAATAAATCCCTCTCTTGTCTCTATACACTTACTCCCCCTCGCTTTCCTTTTTGTCCGGGTTTTCTTCCCATTCGTGGCACTGATTGATGCCCGACGTAATCCCACGCAGAATAAACCAGATGATTTCTATAACGGCCAGCGCTATAAATACATTTCCGGCTATCAAAATCACTTTTCCCATATCGTTCTATCCTCCGTCCTTTTCAATTTCTACAAGCGTATATCTGAAATATCCGTACCCGTAATAATCCGGGCTGTGTATCCCTTTGCTTACGCTGTCCTTATCCACGTAATACCCTTTTATCGCCCTCGGCTCTGCCTTAAACCATGCGCGCTCTGTTATTATCCTTATCTCCGGCTCCGGCCTCACAAGGTTCTTGCTGCAATTCCAGCGCTTGCCCTGTAGCGCCCCGTCCTCTTTCGTTCTGTGCTTGTCCGTATACTTGATAAAATAGCTTGCCAGCTTTGCATAATTCCCGGTATCGTCCAGCGGAAAAACCTTTACCCTGTTGTGCCCCTCATAAGCCTTATACCAGCACTGCTGCAATACCTTCGTGTCTATCTGGTTTATGACAAGGTGGTGATGTCTCGCCCCTTTGTCTCCTATCTCCATAACGTGTATATACTTAAGCTCTTTCCCCTGTCTCCGGTACTCTTTCCGTAGTTCCCGCAGGAATATATCTATATCCTCCCGCATTTGCTCCCGGCTCCTTGGCTCTTTGCCTTTCTCCCGTATGTAATCCAGTACAACGTGATAATCTCCATAACCAAAATTAGCGTTCATCAGGATACGCAGCTTTCTTTCTGCCTGTCTGGTATTTACCTTTACCTGCTGCTCCTTTGTGGGCTTAACCTTATCCCCTCTCTTTATCCCCGGCTTTTTATATCTGCTGGTAAAGTAACGTTCTACCTCTATGGTCTTTCCGGCCCTTGTTATCCTCTCTACGTATGGCATATATTTTTATCCTCCCTGTCGGATAGTTAATACTTTTATCAAGTGGTAAAACGGGCATTTCAGCCCGTGTAATTCCTTGACTTTTCGCCATACAATGCTTATACTGGTCTTAGGTTGAAAAGCTGTATAGCTTAGCCCCTATGGTATTCCCGTACCGTAGGGGCTTTTTACTGTTGTCATGGATTTACAGCCGCTTTGCTGCTTTCTTCTTGCGGATTTCCTTAATCTGCGCCAGCAATCCTTTTTCTGTGGCTTCTGCCTCCTTATGGCGTTTCAGTTCTTTGTAATCCGCCCACAGGCTGCGGAAAATTGCAATGCTCTTTCCGTTCTGCCCGTAATGGCTCAATCTGTTTGCCTCATTTCTCAATACTGCCCGTCTTAATTTCCTCATTCTCCCAAATCTCCTTTACAAAAGTTCTATGTGTGTAATCGCAAACTCATAGGCCGCCCGGTATGGTAATCTGCAATCATAACCAGTGCAGGTATGTAACCTGCTCCCTTTGCAGAAATTGCAGCAGTTCATTTTCGCGTATCTTTCTGCTTTTATTTCCTCCTGCCGCCTATCGTCCATCAGCTTAAATGCCAGCCTGTCTGCGTTTACTACCTCGATACCCAGCCTGTCTGCCGTCTGTATCTCCCGGCTCATGCCCTCGCTTACTCCATATTTCACGCCAGTTATGACAAAATCACAGGTCTTAAGCAGCGCCATACCCGCAGCCATTCCCTGCGCCCGCTCCTGCGGCTTTTTATCGTCTAAGCACTGCGTCATATATAAATGCGGCGTTATCGGCGCTAATCCGGCATTGAGCGCCTGCTTTGTAAGCGCCTGTGCGTATTCTATGTTTCTATCCAGCTCCGCGCCGTCCTTTGCCCGGTACGGGCTGCAAATATATACCCGCTTCATGCTCTGCCCTTTCCGGCTCTTTTCGCCCTCTGCTGCGCCTCCGCTCTGGCCTGCTCATTCCCTGCCAGATATGCAGCTAAGCACATCAAATCATCAGCGCTTTTCTCGTCGATAAACTCACAGTCAAGACAGCATTTGCAATACCCTGTAATCTGTATGTACCTGTCGTATACTTCCTGCGGCGTTTTGCAGGCTTTTAAGCTGTTTACCATATTCGCCAGCCGTGAAACGGCTTTTATGCCTATAGCCCCTCCTTTCCCGCGGGCTTCTATTCTGATTTCCTGCATTTTCGCTGTGCCGTCTGGATTTACAAAAAGTTTACTTTTCATTCTCTGCCTCCGTTTTCTCTATCATCTGTACGGAAAGCTCGTAGGCTGTCCGTCGTTCAGTCTCCCTGTAAGCCTCTTTTCCGTCTGTGTAATATTTTGCTATTTCCTTGTCATATTCCCGGCTCTGGTATCTCCCCAGAAGCCTTACTTTTGTCCCCTGCTCCCAGCCTGCCACCTCGTCTGCGGTTTCCTGCCAGCAGATACAAGGAATAAAGCAGCTGCCCGGCGCAAGCTCCTTTTGTACCTTTATGAAAATATCTGAAATACGCTTGCCTCTGGGCGTTTCCCTGTGCGTTGGCTTGAACACAATCTCGCCCGTTATGGCTACGTCGTTCTGAAATTCCGCCCTTGGGCTGGCCGCCACATAATCAGCCAGAATAAATACAAGGTACTTTCCTGTTTCAAAGTCCTTAAGCGTTTGTATCTTCCCTGTGATTAAAAGCCTGCTGCCCGGCGCAAATTCCTGCAATACGTCAAGCTCTCCCTGTGCCGCCTTATAAGGCGTGTCCTGCTCAAATGCTACTGCTACCTCGTCCTTTATCCCGCTCGGCCTCGGTATCTCGATTTTCCCCATATACCCGACAAACGGCAGGCCGCATATCTGCGTAACCTCCGCCAGTTCCTTAACCTCTCCCACCAGCCCCGCCACGTTCCGCGCTCTCCCGCGCTTTGTCAGTTCCTCTAAAATCTCTTTATTGATTTCTCGCAGAAAATCCGGCTTTTTCATCTTCTCCACTTCTGCCGCTCTCCTTTCTTTCGTTTGCCCTCGTACCCAAATAGGTACATATCCATGCTTACAATGTCCCCAGACGGCAATAATGCGCGGTTTTCAAACCACCATGCGCCCGCTGTATCCCGGTAATAATCAAAGACAAGCCGCCCGTTTCTTTCGTCCCCGTCCAATGCTCCGCTTATCTTGCTGCCTATGTACGTTACCCCTCGCCCGCCTGCTTCGTGTGCCTCCATACTCTCAATGCTCCACGCCTCTTTATATGCCACACGTTCCAGCTCCGGGCTTATCTCTCTAAACTCCTGCGCCATGATTAAGAGAAAAATGCGGCGGGTATCAGTTCGTACCCGTCTATATCCTCGTTTTCAAGCGGCCTGTCATACTCCACATATCCCCACGCCTGCCGCCCAATCTCCGGCACATATTCCCGCCTGCTGAAATTATGGATAAGCATAGCCGGGTTATTCTTTGGCTTTGGATACGCCCCCGGCGTGACCGGGCGCTGCGTGCTGTAATACCTGTATTTCACGCTCATACCTCCCTTTTTCGCTTATATTTGCAATAATGCCAAACACATACCACCTTATAGCTGTTCTGTGCGTAATCTTTGCTCATGCAAGCCCCGTTTTTATCGTCATGGAAAACACATTCTTTGCAATAGTCTGGGTGCTGCGGGTGCAATATAATTTCTGCCATGCTATTTCTCCGGCATTTCATAGACGCGCGGTATTGCTACCGCTCCCGGCTGTATATCCATACCGCCGCGTATTAACGCTGTCCCGCCGCTCCACGTCAAATACCCGGCGCATACGCGCTGTATCTCGTCTATCACTTCTAAGCAGCGCTCCTTGCTCTCATACTCCGCTATCCTCTCTAAACAACCGTCAGAAATACAGATTGTATGGTGTGCCTCTCCCTTTTTCCCTGTTTCACATCCCTTTGTCTCGCAATATTGCAACTCGCTAAAAGAAGTCCCAAAACAGTACAGCTTTTCCCTGTTCTGGCTCCGTATGTAAACCTCACTCATTCCTGCTATCCTCGCTTTCCTCTGTGTATTCCGGCTCTCCGTGTTCTAAAAATCCCTCCAAATATCCGGCGCACACTATGTCAATGTCCTGCCCGGCGCTGCCGTCGCTGTTTATCGTGATTTCTCCGTAATAACCATATACCGCGCCGTCCGGCGTATATATGGTTACGGTTCCTTTTGTGGCTGGCTCTGGTATTTCAATAACCAGCGGCTCCGCCTGCTCCTGCTGCATAATCGCCGCTACCTGTTCGTCTGTCTGCGGTTCTTCCTGCTGCCCTCTCCACCAGATAAGCATAGGCAGTAATACCAGCGCCGCTATAAAAGCCGCTGCGCCTGCTACCGCACATATCAGCGCCTTAAGTATCCTGTTTTCTCCGGTGTGCCTGTGCTTCTTTCTCAACCGTCCCTCGCCTCCTTTTGCTCTATCATGGCCGCCCGCTCCCTTTTGTCTATCCCCTGCGCCATAAGCGCCATTTTTATATCACGCTCATTTGTAATATCAATCTCTTCTTTCGGCACGTCTGGCGGAAAAATTTTCTGTGCCTGTATAAAAGCGCTCATAAACGTACCAAGTTCCTCATAAAAAATATTTCTGTAAAACTCAAACTCAAGCTCTATTTCTATCTTTTGGGCTTTCGTGCAGTAAATCCCTATTTTCTGCCGCCTCCCATATGACCTGTATTCGGTTCTGTCGCTTTTCGCTCCCATAACCTTATAAATGCACTGCCGCAGTAGCTTAATTTCGTGCTTTCCATTGTAAGAAAAAAGCGTATACTCATACTGCTCTGTTTCCAGTTCTTCCAATGAGCTTATGCCGTTCTTTTCCAGAAGCCTTGCAAGCATTTTAGAGGCCGTGTCTTTCTCTCCTCCTACTCCCCTTTCTGCCAGCGCTTGCAGTTTCTTAATTCGCTGTAGCGTTTTCTCCTCCATGCTCCGCCTCCTCTTTTGTATTTGTTTCAATCTCAAACCTTAATTTCATTTGTGCCGGGTACAAGTCTACCTCTGGTCGGCTCCTGCCCGTCCACCGCAGGCCGCCGCACTCTCCTACGCATTTCCACCCTGCCGCTTTTAAACTGCTCCCCGGTTCCGATTTCAAAATATAGGTAATCAATTTCTTGTAGCCTAAATTTCTGGCAGCTCTCCATGCGGCAGAATACAAAAAACTGCAAGAGTTTCTTGTGCCGTCTGTGCATAGCCTGTTTACTTCCAGAGTAAGCCCGTTGTCTAAATATCTGCTCACTGGCCTGCCTACGATTGCCACGCCTACGATTTTCTCCCCGTCGCTGGCTGCAATACTGAATTTATGCCCCGTTACTGGCCTATGGTGTCTGTGGTGCTGCTCCACAAAAGCATTTGCTTCTTTTAGAGTGATAGGTACTAATTCAAGCGCCATATTTTCTGTACCCCTCTTTCGTCTTCCAGTAAAAATTATTCGTTATCAGCATTTCCCTGCTGAATACCAGATACAGCCCCATCGGTACAGTCAATACCGCTATTGTCGCGTCTCCGTCCAACAGCCATACTACAAACGCTGTAAAGGCCAGCACTGCTATGCCCGTTAATTTCTGCTTGATAAAATACCAGCGCCTCTGCCTGCGTAGCTGTTCCCGCCTGCGCCTGTGCCTCTCCGCTCTCCTATGTTCTGCTATTGCCTCTGTGCTGTCGGTAAGTATAATGACCGCGTACCTCATTCTCTGCCTCTCCTCCTGCGGTGGCGCTCTTATCTGCTTCACTGCCTCCGCTCTCCTACTCTGGCGTATATTTACTGTGTTGGCGCTTTTTCACATTAAAAAAGCTGCTTAAAAACCTGTTGACCTGCCACATACTCTATAGCTGGTATGACCGCTGCTATTTTTCCACAGTATACAGATACGGCTATTTGCCTGCCGTCCTCTGCCGCAGGTCTGCCAAACCTGCTACAAGTACGCCTTGCTGGAATTGAACCAGCGCCCCGCCTCGTCCGGCTGCGGTATTCTGCCACTAAATTAAAGGCGCTTTCTGGCGGCAGCCGCCGCCGTTAAAGGG
>ULQT01022854.1_pt1 | contig 11315 bp, 13 predicted proteins | sample 1954791 | NCBI WGS metagenome assembly ULQT01 (sample SAMEA4835663, study PRJEB28245) | human gut metagenome | biome: gut microbiome; material: fecal sample | place: Denmark | collected 2008 | reverse complement strand
CAGCCGGCAGCTGAGCCAGGAAGAAATCGAGAAGCTGATGACTAGCGGCACAGCGGCATCTCCTCAACAGACATCGGCCAACATACCGATGCCGCAGGCAGCCGCACCTCAGTTGGGCTATCCGTTTTCTCCCGCGTCCGAGCAGGGAGGGTTCCTGCCTGATGCAGGGAGGATGGGTTATCCGCCACCGTATTATCCGCCCTATCCGTATCCGTACCCCTATCCGCCCCAGCAGCCGGCTCAGCAGCCAGATTCGAAGGTGATAGCAGCTAAGCCGGTCCCCATGCCGGAAATGGATGCACGGGAATCGTTGGGCAAAGAGCAGGCACAGAATCTGGATCTGATCATGGAGGTTCCTGTTCAGGTGACTGTGGAGATCGGGCGTACGCAGCGTAAGGTTCAGGATATTCTGGAGTTTAATAAGGGATCGCTTGTGGTGCTGGATAAGCTGGCGGGCGATCAGGTGGATCTGTTTGTAAATGGAAAATGTATCGCGAAAGGTGATGTTGTGGTGATCGACGATAACTTTGGCGTTCGTATTACGGAAATCGTTCAAAAGTATGATGAGGATAAAAAGTCAAAAAAGTGACTGACACAACAAGCTAAGGCGGATACGCCGATATAAATCAGCTAAAAAGGATGGTTATAAGAATGGGTAAGAAAATATTGCTGGTCGATGACGCTGCATTTATGCGGAAGATGATCAAGGATACCTTGAGTAAGAATGGATACACAGAACTGTTCGAGGCAGTGGATGGGGCGGATGCCGTTGAGAAGTATAGTGAGATCCATCCTGACCTTGTCATCATGGACATTACGATGCCGAATATGGATGGTCTGGAGGCTTTAAAAGCCATTCGAGGGAAAGATGGGGACGCCAACGTTGTGATGTGTTCCGCCATGGGTCAGGAAAGCATGGTCATGGATGCGGTCAGATCAGGCGCCAAGGATTTTATTGTTAAGCCGTTTAAGCCGGATCGTGTTCTGAAAACAGTAAACACCATTCTTGGCACATCCTGATTTCACATGAACAGAGAGGATATAGCTGCACTGCTCTGGCTTCTTGTCAGCGTGATTGTCATACTCGGTCTTGCATATTGGGTTACAAAACATCTTGCCGGGGGAGGTATGCTTGGCAATTTGGGTACAGCCGGTATGTGGAGGAAGATCGAAATATTGGCTCGTCTGCCGCTTGGAAAAGGGCAGTCGCTTCTTGTTGTACGAACGGGCAGTCGCTGTTTTTTCCTCGGTGTGGCGCAGAATGATATTTCTGTATTGGCAGAATTTACGGAGGCAGATCTGGAGTCCTGGAACAAAGAGCCGACTGATCGTCAGGGAGGGGCTGGAAGTGACTTTCTCCGCATCCTGCACGACAAAATGACCGGTAACAACGAACGGAGGTGAGCGGGTATTGCTGGACGGACTGATCAATGTCAACGGAGACAGTGTTCAGACATTGGAGATCATATTTCTCACAACTATGATTACACTGCTTCCCTCCTTGATTGTTATGATGACATCTTTTACAAGGTATGTCATTTCTTTTTCGTTCCTTCGTTCAGCTCTTGGTACCCAGCAGACGCCTCCCAATCTTGTCCTGATCGGGATCGCACTGTTTTTGACGCTGTTTACCATGAGTCCCACGGTCACACAGATCCAGACGGAAGCCTATGAGCCGTATGTGTCGGAAGAAATTACTCAGGAAGAGTTTTTTGACCGGGCGCAGGTTCCTCTGAAAGAGTTCATGATCCGGAACACAAAAATACCAACATTGGAAATGTTCTGTGATTTGGCGAAGGAAGACGTTCCTGAAAAAATTGATGAAGCTACTGCGATGGAGTTGCCGCTTCGTATCCTTGTCCCATCATTTATAACCTGTGAACTTCAGAGAGCGTTTTTGATTGGTCTGCTTCTTTACATCCCGTTTATGTTGATCGACATTGTTGTGTCATCCACACTGATGTCGATGGGCATGATTATGCTGCCGCCGTCCATGATCTCAATGCCATTTAAGCTTCTTTTGTTTGTGACAGTGAATGGGTGGGAGCTATTATTTTCGAGCTTGGTACGAAGTTTTAATTAGCAGGAGGCTGAGTGATGGATACTGTCCAGGTGTCTGATATAATGCGAGAGGCAGTCGGCATCGCAATTAAACTCGGCAGTCCAATGCTGCTTTTGAGTATGCTGGTTGGTATGGTAGTGGCAGTTCTCCAGGCAGTTACACAGATCCATGAACAGACAATTTCGTTTATATTAAAGCTAATCGTCGTGGTTTTGGTGCTTCTGGTTGGGGGAGGCTGGATGTTAGAAACACTTCAGGACTATACGCGGCAGATATTTGCGATCATTGCTTCGTGACGGGAGGAGTGGGTATAGATGTGGCCGGATTGGGAGCGGCTGACCCTGTTCCTCTATATTACTGCGAGAATGAGCGGATTTGTCCTGTTTAACCCTCTTCTGGGACGAAGAAATCTGCCAGGACTGTTCCGGGCGGGGCTGATTTTATCACTGTCAGCCTTTGTGTTTCCACTGGTACAGCAGCGTACGGCACTGCCCGGCGGAGCAACTCTCCTGGCACTCCGATTGCTTCTGGAGCTGGCTTTGGGTTTTGTTCTGGGTATGGTGATTGACTTTTTCTTCTACATTCCTCAACTGGCGGGACTGGTCATTGATACACAGATGGGCATGACCATGAATGAGATCTACGACGCTGGTGCCCAGGCCCATTTATCTGTTACCGGCCAATTTCTGAATGTGTTGATGATGGTCCTCTTTTTTGCAGCCAATGGGCATCATACACTTCTTCGCATTATAGTATCCTCTGGACAGGTAGTTCCATTTGGTGCAATTTCTTTTGGACCGGAGATTTCTAATGCTATGCTGTCGCTTTTTGTGGAGTGTACAGTTCTGGCTGTCAAACTATGTATGCCGATTTTGGCGGCAGAGTTGCTTGGACAGATCGGTATGGGAATCTTGATGAAAGCGATCCCCCAAATCAACGTGTTTTCCATCAATATAGAGTTAAAAGTGCTGATTGGACTTGCTTTGCTGCTCATATTGGTAGCGCCGTTCAGCGAATTTCTTCTGGATGCAGAAATGGTGATGCTGGATAGTCTAGATGCTGTTTTGGAGTTGGCTGGGTGATGTGTGGCGTGATGTTAGGGGGGGCAGACCTTGGCAGACAGCTCTAAAACAGAAAAGGCAACACCGAAGAAACGACGGGATGAACGAAAAAAAGGCAATGTGTTTCTCAGCCAAGACGCAGTATCTGTTGCGACACTGCTGGCTTCTGTATTTGTTCTGCTCCTTATGGCGGATGCCTTAGTGACCCAATTAGGCAGTTTTTTTTCATATTGTGTAGCTAAGTGCGGGGAGAAGGCAGGCAGTGTGGAAATGCTGAAGGAGATCGGGATACAGGCGGTCATTGTTTTTGTTAAGGCAGTTTTTCCAATTACGCTGGTGACCGCGTTTTGTGCGGTTGCTGCCACATTTGCACAGACGAGATTTCTGGTAAGCGGGGAGTTGCTGCGCCCCAAATTCAGCAGGATCAGTCCTATGCAGGGATTTAAGCGTCTTTTTTCCTTGCGAAGTGTCATTGATGCGCTGAAGGGAATTTTGAAAATCACGCTGCTGTTGATCATCATTTTTCTAAGCCTGAAAAACCAGTTCTTAGAAAGCTCCAAGTATCTATATACGAGTTTGAGAGCATCGTGTGGGCACCTTTTTGAGAATGGAAAATGGATGGTCCTGTGGATCATCCTTGCATTCACCACGGTTGCGGCTCTGGACTTTATGTACCAGTGGTGGGATTATGAGCGGCAGCTGCGGATGAGCAAGCAGGAGGTCAAAGAGGAGTATAAACAGACCGAAGGTGATCCACAGATCAAGGGAAAAATCAAAGAGACACAGCGCAGAATGGCGCAGCGTCGTATGATGCAGCAGGTGCCACAGGCCGATGTTGTCATTCGAAATCCGACACATTTTGCAGTAGCACTTCGTTACCGTCCAGATTCTGATGATGCACCTGTGGCTGTGGCCAAAGGACAGGACGAGCTGGCTTTGCGGATCGTGCGCGTTGCAGAGGAGCATGGGGTTGCTGTGGTTGAAAATGTGTCCCTTGCCAGAGCACTGTATGCGCAGTGTGAATTGGATGGACAGATCCCACCAGAGTTGTACAGCGCTGTGGCGGAGGTGTTAGTATTCATTTTCAGACTGACAAAGAAAAGCTGAGCTGTGTTGTTTTGTTTGATATAGGATTATGACTGCGCATTGTTTGAAAGTAGTTTATAAGTATATGCGGTACAGGGGGGTGAGCTGAATATGAAACGTATGTTGAAAATTGCGTTGGACAATGCTGTGGCGTTAGGCGTTATTATCATCATTTTGTTTTTGTTCATCCCTCTGCCAACATTTTTGCTGGACGTTTTATTGATTATCAATATTGGACTTTCCATCATGATCCTCATGATCACGATGAACATATCTGAAGCGCTCGAGTTTTCCATATTTCCATCGTTGCTGCTTGTGACGACGTTGTTTCGGCTCGGCTTGAATGTGTCCAGCACGAAGTTGATCCTCTCCACTGGCTATGCAGGCGAGGTCATTCAAAATTTCGGCCAGTTGATCACCAGTGGGAACATCGTGATCGGCGTGGTGATCTTCCTGATCATTGTTTTGGTTCAGTTCATTGTCATTACAAAGGGCGCGGAGCGTGTAGCTGAAGTGGCGGCTCGCTTTACTCTGGATGCCATGCCGGGTAAACAGATGGCCATCGATGCTGACTTGTCCTCCGGCCTCATCAATGAGCAGGAAGCTCGGATACGTCGTGGTAAGATTCAAAAGGAGGCAGATTTCTACGGTGCTATGGACGGCGCCACGAAAATCGTGAAAGGCGACGCTGTCATGTCCCTGATTATCACGCTGATCAATTTTGTGGGTGGCGTGATCATTGGTGTTGTGATGGGCGGCGGCGACTTTAGTTCTGTACTTCAGAACTACTCGATTGTTACCATTGGCGATGGACTGGTTTCGCAGATGCCGGCCTTGATGATTTCCACGGCGACCGGCATGATTGTGACGCGGTCCGTTTCAGAGGGAAGCCTCAACAGGGATGTTGTGGGGCAGTTCAAGGCGCAGCCCCGCGCTTTCATGACCACAGGCGTCATTTTGATGTTCCTTGCGGCGATTCCTAACACACCCCATGTGTCTTTGGTGGTGGGTGGCATGGCGCTGATTGGCGGAGGCTATTTCATCAAGAAAAATATGGATCAGCAGCAGGCGGCCATAGAAGCGGATGCGGTTGAAAAGCAGGAGGAGCTTCCTCCAAGTGAGGGAGACTATTATAAGAATATCGACAATGTCTATACCCTTTTGAATGTAGAGCCTATTGAAATGGAATTTGGTTACAGCCTGATTCCCATGGTGGATGAGAGTCATGGTGGAAAGCTGATCAACCGAATTGTGATTTTCCGCAGGCAGTATGCACAGGATATGGGGTTTGTGTTCCCATCGATTCGGCTCCATGATGCATCTTCCCTGGGTACAAATCAATATGTGATTCGGATTCGAGGCGAAGAGGTGGCCAGAGGGGAAATCCTGGTGGATTACTATTTGGCACTGGAGCCGGCAAAGCCTTTGGGCGAGATCGATGGAATTGAGACCATTGAGCCGGCTTATGGGATTCCGTCCAGGTGGATCCTGCCGGAGGACCGGGAACTTGCGGAGGTGTACGGATATACGGTGATCGATCCTCTGTCCGTTATGCTGACGCACCTTTCTGAGACGGTTAGAAAACATGCGTATGAACTGCTGAATCGGGCAGAAACAATCCAACTGGTTGAAAATCTGAAGCGCTTTTCCCCTGAACTGGTTGAGGAAGCGGTGCCAGGTGTCGTTTCCTATGCGGTGCTGGAGAAGGTGCTCAGGAACTTGCTGAGAGAGGGAGTGCCGATCAAAGACCTGGGTACGATTCTTGAAACGCTTGTAGACGGGCTAAGTCAGGGCCGGGATATTGAGACTGCCACAGAGCAGGTGCGCGGAGCGCTGGCGCGGACAATCACACATCGCTTTTGTGAGGACGGGCAGCTGCGTGTTATCACATTGGATGCAGAAGTGGAGACGAAAATTGTGTCTTCGCTGACCCGCAACGAGCAGGGTGTCTATCTGGCACTTGGATCGGACCTGATGCAGCAGATCGTTGGACAGATGGGCGAGCATATCCGGAAATTCAACGAGTTGTCACAACGGCCTATTATCTTAGTCAGCCAGGTCATTCGAGGGTATTTCAGCAAAATGATCACGCAGTTCTATCCGGATGTCTATGTACTCTCCTTCAATGAGATAACAGGTTCCGTACAAATTCAGGCGATTGGTAACATTACCATGGACGCACCGGTCAGAAAGGCGGTGGGGACATGAGTGATGAAACTGTTTGTGCAACGCAAACCTACACAGAGCAGGAGATTGCGTCAATGGATACCACTGACCTGCTGTTGCTCTATAAGCAGACTGGAGATGCTACTCTTAAATGGCCGCTGGTCATGCGGTATGAGGATCTGATTCGAAATACAGCCCTTCGTGTTCGGAGTGTGTACAGCGGCTTTGCCCAGATTGACGATATTGTGAACGAGGGTATTTTAACGCTGCTGAACGCGATTGATAAATTTGAACCAGAGCGAGGCGTTAAATTTGAAACCTATGTTGCGAAGCGGATTCGTGGAATGGTGTATGACCTTGCTCGAAAACAGGATTGGACGCCACGCAATATTCGTCAGCGTGCTGGGGAAATTGACCATGCAATGCAGGAGTTGACCGCTTCCTTGGGACGGTATCCAACGGAGGCTGAGTTGATTGCAAGCCTGGGAACGACGAAAGAACGATACCAGAAAGATGTAGCTGGGATTGTATTGAGCAACATCGTGTCGTTGGATATGCTTTTGGAGGTGAAGGATGCGGATGATTACAGAGTCGAGGTCCCGACTGGAGATGTCGCCGTGCAGCCTGAAAAAGCATTGGAGCGGAAAGAACTGCGCCGGACATTGGCGGAGGCCATCACGAAGCTGAAAGAGAATGAACAGATCGTGCTCTCGCTTTACTATGAAAAAAATCTGAGCATGAAAGAGATTGCTCAGGTGATGCAGCTCAGTGGACCAAGAATCTCTCAAATTCATGCCAAAGCAATTGGAAAGCTGCAGGATTACATGAAACACTATCTCCAGGGCGAGGAGATCTAGGCACACATATTATCGGGAAAGCAGAGGGGTTGAAGATGTTTAAGGGCTTTTATAACTTGACTTCTTCCATGCTGACACATCAGCAGAATTTGGATGTTATTGCCAACAATATGGTGAATATTTCCACCGCAGGCTATAAGCAGGGCCGGTATGTGGCCAGTACCTTTGATGAAGTGATGTATAGCCGGGTGGGGAACAAGCAGCCTGCTGGGAGCGAAATTGGACGGCAGAGTTATATCAGGGCGGCCAGTCAGATCTATACCGACTATACGCAGGGTGTTTTGGAACCAACAGATATTCCATTGGACTTTGCTGTAAATGGAGATGGTTTTTTCGCCGTACAAAACGCAGATGGTGAAATCTCCTATACGCGGATGGGAAACTTTTCTCTGGATGATGAGGGGTATCTCTGCTTGCCGGGATACGGTCAGATACTTGACCCTGAGATGCAGCCGATTTATCTGGGGACCGATAAAGTACACGGTGGAGACCAAGGACTCATCTACTACGCTGATGGAGGCATCATTGGGCAGTTGGGGGTGTTCGCCTTTGACGATTTGGATGCTGTGGAGCATACAGCACGCGGATTGTTGACAGGAAACGGTGCTCAGGCCATTCAAAACCCCAATGTGCTGAATGGATACTTGGAGCGTTCCAATACCGATATGGTGAAGCAGATGACAGAAATGATCACATTTCAGAGAGCGCTGCAGAGTGCGGCACAGCTTTCTAAAATGTATGATCAACTGATGACCAAGGCAACGAGCGATGTTGGAAGACTGTAAAGGTATGGGGATGAGAACGTGAACCAGTCATTTTTTATTGGTGCGGTAGGAGCACATCAGCAGCAGAAGCGTATGGCTGTGCAGGGAAATAATATTGCGAATGTCAATACCTATGGCTTTAAGGCAGAGAAAGGCAGATTTTCTGCCCTGATGTACGAGAATGTAAAAGGTATTGACAATGCAGAACTTGCTTCTGGTGTTGGAGCCTGTCTATGGGCCACAGATACGGACTTTAGACCTGGAACGGCGGTCAGTACAGGGCAGGACCAGGATTATTTGATTGCTGGGGACGGTTTTTTTGCACTGGTGGATCTGGAAACCAATGAGGTGTCGCTGACCAGGAATGGGGCATTTAAAATTGCGGAGCTGCAACGTCCCTCTGAAGAAGTGGATGAGTATGGGATGCCTGTGATGGAGAAGGTCATGTACCTTTCGGATGGAGATGGACGCTTTGTGCTGAGCAGTACAGGCGGTATGATTGAAGTGACGGACCGTACAGCGGAGCAGCCGGTTGGTATTTTCGACTATATGAATTACAATGGCATGGAGCATATAGAAGGGACACGGTTTCTTGCGGTAGAAAAGAATGGCGGACTCCGCATGGGGCGCGGGACGCTGGTGCGCGGAATGCTGGAGACTTCCAACGTGGACTTGGCTGATGAAATCACAAAAGTGATCGAGTCCCAGCGTGCATACAGCATGGCACTGAAGATGGTTCAAACATCTGATGAAATTGAAACGACCATCAATAACCTGCGCGGATGATGGGGAGGAAAGCTATGGCAATTCAAAGCTATGATGAATTGAGTTCATTGGAACTCGATGCACTAAAAGAGATTGGAAGTATTGGAACTGGCAATGCGGCAACTGCGTTGTCCTCAATGATTGGAAAGCAGGTTCGGATTGAAGTGCCGGAAGTGCGTATCATGGGGTATAACGAAGCGATAGAATGGATCGGGGGTCCGGAGGAGATCACAGCGGGCGTCCTTGTAAAAATCAGCGGCCAGATCAGCGGGATTATGTTATCTGTGCAGCAATTGGATTTTGTGAATCTGGTTTTGGGCAGTATGCTGGACAAATGCGTGGAGGACTATGGCGGACTGCATGAAATGGAATGCTCTGCGTTGATTGAGGTGGGGAATATCATGATCTCCACATTTATCAACGCTTTGAGTGATTTGGCTGGAATCAACATTGAACTGACCGTGCCGGCGTTTACTGTGGATATGCAGGGTGCTATTATGGCGGTGCCGATGGCTGAGTATGGCGGGCAGTCAGACTATATTATGACGATCGGCGGAGATTTTGTCTGTGAAGGAAAGAAAACTCCATGCCGCCTGCTTTTGTCCCCAGAGATCCGTTCCTTGAATTATCTATTGGGAAAGTTGGGCGTAATCAGTGGAAGATAAACTTGTTATTGGCATCGCTGATATGAAAATGGCAAAAGAACGCGGAATGCTGGTGACGTACGCTTTAGGTTCCTGCATCGGTATCTGTTTCTATGACGCAAAGATTAAATTGGGCGCTATGGTCCATATTATGCTGCCCATCAATATGGAAACCGGGCGCACTCATACCATGAAATACGCTGATACTGGAATTCGAGAGACCATAAGACTGATGGAAGCCAAAGGGGCACTGCGAAGCCGGATCACAGCAAAAATTGCTGGAGGTGCAAAAATGTTTTCGGTCAGCGGCGGCGGAGCCCTTGGAAATATCGGACAGCGAAATATTGAGAGTGTGCATTTGTGTTTGAAACGGGAAAACATTCGCATTCTCAGGGAGGATGTAGGAGGAAGCTCGGCCCGTACGCTGCTGTTTGATGTTTCAAATGGTATGGGCTGTGTGCGCTGCTATGGCAAGCCAGAACTCATTATTTGACGATTCACTCGGAAAGGAGCGTTACGGATATGTTGGAGGATAATAAAAAGGGGATCTTGTTGGAGTCCGGTACAAACGAAATCGAGGTCATGCAGTTTACCATTGATGGGAGCCTGTATGGGATCAACGTTGCGAAAGTGAAAGAGATCCTCGTTTCTGAGCCGGTGAAACCCATGCCGCACTCGCATCCTGCCGTCGAGGGAATTTTTAAGCCACGCGATACCGTGCTGACGGTGGTAGATCTGCCGAAATACTTGTTGGGTGAACCCCACGAGAAGGTTCCGAAAGATCTGTTCATTGTCACCAACTTCAACAAAATGAATATCGCGTTTCGTGTTAATACCGTGGTGGGGATCAGCCGAATTTCCTGGAAGGACATACAGAAGCCGGATAAGACCGTGTCTGGTGGAGAAGAGGGGGTTGCCACCGGGATTGCACAGTGTGGAGAAGAGTTGGTTACGATTCTGGATTTTGAGAAAATCGTTGCAGAGATTGCGCCGGAGACTACCATCCAGATGTCGGAAATCGACCGCCTGGGGAATCGGGAGCGGAGCGATGCTGCAATTTTGGTCGCTGAGGATTCTGTATTGCTCAGCAGGATGATCGAGGAGGCCCTGCACAAGTCTGGTTATGTCAATACGAAAATGTTTCCAGATGGTCAGGCACTGTGGGATTACCTGGAGACTCTTCGGGGCAGAGAGGATATGGGAGATCTTGTGGCGCTGATTATCACAGATATTGAGATGCCGCAGATGGATGGACACCGCCTTACAAAGCTGATTAAGGATGATAAGATGTTCAAGCATCTTCCCGTGATTATTTTCTCCTCTCTCATTACTGAGGAGATGCGTAAGAAAGGCAAGGAAGTTGGGGCGGACGAGCAGATGAGCAAGCCTGAGATCGGGCATCTGGTTCAGGTGATTGACCACCTGCTGTACAGGTAAATAGGGTCCGTTCGCGGTAGCATGAAGCTTGCAAGGACTTCTTGCTTGGACATACCGCAGTTTAGTTGACAGGGATGTATCAGACGGTCAAGTCACCTGGCGTATGGGTTGGGAAGTGCTCCCTGCATAGAAAAAGTATATTGTGGAGGTAAGCGCCATGGCCAATAAGTATATTGTGAGACAGGCAATCAAGGATGCGAAGGGCGAGATCCTTGGTTATGAGATCCTGTATCACGGAGAGAATCAGGCATTCGGCAGTGATGCTGGCGCCGCCAATGACTTCGCCGCGGCGGATACAATTTACAGCTTTCTGACTCAGAACAGCACAAGAGGATTGAAAGGGTCATTAAATTTTATGACCTTCACCACTATGCTTTTGATGAAAAAAACCCCGAAGCTATTCGATAAATCGGAACTTGTGATCCAAATCGATGATAGTGTGATCATTCATCCACTGTCGATGCACTTTGTGC
>ULQT01030927.1_pt1 | contig 11321 bp, 8 predicted proteins | sample 1954791 | NCBI WGS metagenome assembly ULQT01 (sample SAMEA4835663, study PRJEB28245) | human gut metagenome | biome: gut microbiome; material: fecal sample | place: Denmark | collected 2008 | reverse complement strand
GCCATGCTGGCGGCCCTGGCCGTAGTGCTGGACAGATTCACCTGGCAGGTAGGCCCCATGCTGGAAATTGGCATTTCTTTTCTTGCGGTGGGCGTTTCCGGCTTTTTATACGGGCCGTGGCTGGCCGGGCTGGCAGGTGTTGTCATTGATATTCTTGGGTATTTTCTGCGCCCCAATGGCGATTTCTTTTTCGGCTTTGTGCTGAATGAATTTCTGCTGGGCTTCATCTACGGCTGCTGGTTCTACCGCCGCAAGGTGACGCTGGCGCGCACATTCTGCGCCTGCCTGACGGCAGTGCTGGTGCTGAATTTGTGCCTGACGCCGCTTTGGCTGCACATCATGTACGGCAACGCCTTTGTGCTTTCCGCCGCGCGGCTTTTGAAAAACGCCATCAAACTGCCGGTGGACACCGCGCTGCTGTATGCGCTTTTGCGCCTGGTGGAAACGCGCCTTGTGCCACAGCTTCGCCGCCGGTGATGTTATTCCGCATTCCGGTACAGCTGCATGCCCCCTTCCCCGGGTTTTAGGCGCGGTGAGGCAAGAAAGCACCGGTTTTGAATTGACAATTTTACGCCTGGCGCATTCAAAAAGCCCGGCAATCCTGACGGATTGCCGGGCTTTTTTCTCGCTGCTGTTCACATAAAATTGCCGGGCCGGCCCTTGGCGGCAAAAAGCGCTGCCGCTATCGCTTTGCGAACGGGCAGGTTGCTCAAAAGTTCCGCCGGAACTTTTTCTGCCAAGGGCAACCCGCTTCGCTGGGGTTGTGGCAAAAAGCGGCCTGTTTTCTGCACCGTTTCACCCTTTTGCCGCAGGCCGGGGCATTTTGGCGCACGGGTTACACCGTGCGCCGGGCTGCGGCATACCATGGGGCAAAGGAGGCATGCAGCATGCTTACAAATGATTCTTTTGAAACCTTAACTGTCAGCCCGGCCTACCCCGGGCACCTGCTTACCATTGGCTCGAACAGCAGCGAAGTGGCGCGCATTCAAACCTACCTGAACGCCCTGCGCGTGGATGACCCCAACATCCCCACCCTGACGGTGGACGGGAAATTCGGCCAGAACACCAAAATTGCCGTGCAGGTGTTTCAGTACACCCACAGCCTTGCGGCAGATGGAATTGTGGGCGGCGCCACCTGGAACGCCATCATCTCTGCCTACAACGCCCGCTTTTCCGGCAGCGCAGATACCTTCCCCGGCATCACGCTTCGCCCGGGCGCACGCAGTCAGGACGTGGGCCACATGCAGACGTATCTGAACGCCCTTTCCGGTTTGTACACCGCCATCAACAACCAAACCGTAGATTCCGCCTATGGCCAGAACATGTCCGCCGCTGCGCGCCTGTTCCAGCGGCAGTTCAGCGTTGCAGCAGACGGCCTGGTGGGCAAAAACACCTGGGCAAAAATTGTGGATGTGCACAATGCCATGCAACAGGGCGCACCCACGCGCGTCTCGCCCGCCTATGCGGGCACGGCCCTGCGCACGGGCTCTTCCGGTGACGATGTGCGCATTGCACAAAGCTACCTGAACAAAGCGCTGGGCGCTGGCCTTACGGTGGACGGCCGGTTCGGCGCCAGCACGCGCCAGGCCACCGAGGCCTTCCAGGCAAGGGAGGGGCTCTCCATCGACGGCGTCATCGGCCGCACCACTTGGGAAAGGCTTGTGCTTGCTTTCAACGCCGCACTGTAACCTTACACGCAAAACAGCAGCCATCTGTGAAGCACACAGATGGCTGCCTGTTTTTTCACATTTCCGGGCGGCGCCTTACTCTGCCAGCAGGGCTGCCTTGCAGGCGGCCAGGTTGGCTTTGTCTTTCTCTGGCAGCTCTGGATATTCGGGCGCGCACGCCTCCAGCGTCTGCAGCACCACTTCGCTGACAAGATATCGCGTGTACCACTTGCGGTCTGCCGGAAGCACAAACCACGGGCTGTGCGGCGTGGCGGTGGCGTTGATGGCCTTTTCATACAGTTTCTGGTATTCGTCCCAGTGCTCGCGCTCTTTCAAATCGCCGGCTGAAAACTTCCAGTTTTTCGCCTCGTCGTCAATGCGCTCCAGAAAGCGCTTTTTCTGCTCTTTTTTCGAAACATTCAGAAAAATTTTCACCACGCGGTAGCTATTTTCATACAGATATTCTTCAAAGTTGCGAATCTGCTCATACCGTTTTTCAAAGAAATGCCCATCGTGCAGGCAGCGCTTTGCAATGCGGTAAGTGTTTTGCAGCTCGTGCACCTGCACCACCAGCACGTCCTCGTAATGCGAGCGGTTAAAAATGGCAATTTTTCCACGCGGCGGCAGGGCACGGGCGGCACGCCACAAGTAATCGTGCGCCAGCTCTTCCTGAGAAGGCTGTTTAAAACTTACCACGTCCACGCCCTGCGGGTTCAGGCTGGCCATGGCGTGCTTAATGGTGCTGTCCTTTCCCGCCGCGTCCATGGCCTGCAGCACAAACACCACGCCCTCGCGGCCATCTGCATACAGTTTCTCCTGCCATTGCGCTATTTTGGCCAGGTTTTCCCGCGTTTTGGCCAAAATGGCCGGTTTATCGGCCTTGTGCACGCCGTCGGCCTTGCCATCGGTAGACATCTCTTTCAGCCGCAGGGGCCTCTTGCCTGTGAACTCATACTGCGAAACGGCCATGCCGCCGCCCCCCTTTTCCTGTTTTTTTCAGTATAGCACACATGCGGGCAAAAAACACCGGCCGGGCATTTTTAAAAGTCAGGCCATGCAAAGCAAATACGGGAAACTGCCGCTGCATACTGCGCACAGTTTCAAAAAGCCCCCAGTTTCACACTGGGGGCTTTTTACTTTATGCCTTATGCCGCAAATGGGGCTTGCGCTCACAGCGCGGGCTCCAGTTTTGCTTCCACGGTGCCCTCTGCACCGTACAGCGGCTGAGGCTGTGCGGCGGCCGGGGCCTGCAGGCGCTCTTTGGCCACGCTGAGCATCAGGCGGATGCGGTTTTCCTGGTTCACGCGCGTGGCGCTTGGGTCATAGTCGATGGGCGTGATGTTGGCCGAGGGGTACAGGGCGCGTATTTTGTTGATCATGCCCTTGCCGCTGATGTGGTTCGGCAGGCAGCCAAAGGGCTGGGTGCACACAATGTTTTCAAAGCCGGAATGCACCAGCTCTACCATTTCGGCTGTTAAAAGCCAGCCCTCGCCCATTTTTACGCCGTAGCTGATAATGCCCTGGGCCATTTTTTTCATTTTGGCAAAGGGCATGGGGGCATGGAACTGCGGGTACTTTGCAATGGCCGCCAGCATCATTTCTTCGCGCGTGTCCAGAAAATCCTGAACAATGCTTGCCGCACGGGCCAGCCAGGTGTCGCCGCCGTACAGCTTTGAGGTCTCGCGCATATTTTCCACGCAGTACTGCACAAAGCCCATCAGGCCGGGCACGTTCACCTCGCACCCCTCACCGGCCAGAAAGGCCTCCAGCCCATTGTTGCCAAGGGCGGAGTATTTCACATAGATTTCGCCCACGACACCCACCTTCACACGCGGGCACCAGTGCACGGGCACAGCGGCAAAATCGGCCGCAATGGCCGCAAAGTTGCGGCGCATATCCCGCTTTGTAATACCGCGCTTGCCGTCATACTGGGCTGCCAGCACACGCAGCCAGCGCGCCACCACGGCGTCGGCTGCGCCGGGCGTTTGCTCGTAGGGGCGCACCTGGTTGGCCAGGCACATCAGCTCGTCGCCGTAAAACACGGCAGACACCACCTTGCGCAGCAGCGGCACCGTGAGGGAAAAACCGCTGTCCTTTTCAAGGCCGGAAAAGTTCAGGCTGGCCACCGGCACATTGCCAAAGTCCGCCTTTACCAGAGCCTTGCGCAGCAGGTGGATATAGTTGGAAGCGCGGCATCCGCCGCCCGTCTGTGTAATCAGCAGGGCGGTGTGCTGCAAATCGTATTTGCCGCTTTTCAGCGCGCAAATAAACTGCCCAATCACCAGAAGCGCAGGGTAGCAGGTGTCGTTGTGCACATATTTCAGGCCCTCCTGCGCAATTTCAGGGCCAGTGGTGGTAAGCACCTCGGCGTCATAGCCCTCATCCTCAAGGGCATCTCGCAGCAGCGTCCAGTGGATGGGCAGCATGTTGGGGATGAGAATTTTGTGGGTGTGCTTCATCTCTTTGGTGAATTTGGGGTAAACCGGAAGCTGTTGTTCCATAAAGGGGTACCTCCTTGGGTGCTGTGCCTTACTGCTCCAGTGCGGCGAACAGGCTGCGCAGGCGGATATTCACAGTGCCTAAGTTCGTAATCTCGTCGATTTTGATTTGGGTGTACAGCTTGCCCTCGCGCTGCAAAATCTCGCGCGTTTCATCGGTGGTAATCGCGTCTACGCCGCACCCAAAGCTCACCAGCTGCACAAGGTCCATGTCCGGCTGGTCTGCAATATACTTTGCCGCAGCGTACAGGCGGGCGTGGTAGGTCCACTGGTTCAAAACGCGCGTATCAAATTTCTGCACAAGGTGCGAAATGCTGTCCTCGGTCACCACGGCGGCCCCGTGCGAGCAGATAAGCTTATCAATGCCGTGGTTGATCTCCGGGTCCACATGATAGGGGCGGCCTGCCAGCACGATGATGCGCCGCCCCGCCTTGCGGGCCTCGGCAATAATCTCGGCGCCGCGTTTGCGCACAGCGGCCATATGCGCCGCATATTCGTCATAGGCCGCGGCCGCTGCGGCCTCCACTTCAGCAAGCGTGATGTCCGGCCAGTGTTTTTGCAGCACAGCCGTCATCTTTTTGGGGAACGCCCTGCGGTTGTGCGGGCCCACAAAATCATAGATAAACGCCTTGCCCTCCAGCTCGGGGCAGTTTGCGGCCAACACCTCGGGGTAATAGGCCACCACCGGGCAATTATAGTGGTTGTCGCCCAGGCCCTCGTCAAAGTTATAGCTCATGCAGGGGTAAAAAATAGCGTCTATGTCTGGCATTTCGGCCAGTTCTTTCACATGGCCGTGCGCCAGCTTTGCAGGGTAGCACACGGTGTCGGAGGGGATGGTTCCCTGCCCGGCCAGATAGGTGGCACGGGTGGAAAATGCGCTGCGGCGCACCCGGAAGCCCAGCTTTGTGAACAGCGTATGCCAGAAGGGGAACAGCTCGTAAAAGCTGAGGCACATGGGCATGCCCACAATGCCGCGCGTGCCTGTGCCCTCGCCGTACTGCGCCAGCAGCGAAAGCTTGTAGGCATACAGGTTCAGCGGGTCATCGCCGGTGCGGTGCGTGATGGGCCTGTCGCAGCGGTTGCCGGAAATAAAACGGCGCCCGCCCGGGAAGGTGTTTACCGTTAGCTGGCAGTGGTTGCCGCACAGCCCGCACTTCACGCTTTTGGCCTGCTGGGTGAATGTCTCCAGCGCCTGAGCCGAAAGCAGCGTGCTCTCTTTGCGGGCATGGGCGCGGCCGTACAGCGCCGCGCCGAAAGCGCCCATCAGCCCGGCAATGGAGGGCCGAATGACGTTCACGCCCATCTCCTGCTCAAAGGCGCGCAGCACGGCCTCGTTGTAGAATGTGCCGCCCTGCACCACAATGTTGCGGCCCAGCTCGTCCGGGCTGCCCGCACGAATCACTTTGTACAGCGCGTTTTTCACCACGCTGATGGAAAGGCCTGCCGAGATATTTTCAATAGACGCGCCGTCCTTTTGGGCCTGCTTCACGCTGGAGTTCATAAACACCGTGCAGCGGCTGCCAAGGTCCACCGGTTTGTCGGCAAACAGGCCCAGCTTTGCAAATTCCGGCACAGAATAGCCCAGCGCCTCGGCAAATGTCTGCAAAAAGCTGCCGCAGCCGGAAGAACACGCCTCGTTCAGGAAAATGTCGCTGATGGCGCCGTTTTCCGCCTTGAAGCATTTCATATCCTGCCCGCCAATGTCAATGACAAAATCCACCTCGGGCATAAAATGGCGCGCAGCGGCAAAGTGCGCCACCGTCTCCACCACGCCGAAATCAGCACCGAACGCCGTTTTCACAAGCTCTTCGCCATAGCCGGTGGCCGTGGCGCTTGCCACGCGGGCGCCGGGGCAGCTGGCGTAAATCTCCTGCAAAAAGCGGCGGATGATGGGCACCGGGTTGCCGGAGTTGGGCTCGTAGCTGGTGTATACGATATTGGCCCTCTCGTCAATGGCAACGGCCTTTACCGTGGTGCTGCCCGCGTCGATGCCAATGTGGATGTCGCCGCACTCCGGCGTATATTCAATATGCGGCACATCTGCCAGGGCGTGCCGGGCACGGAAATCTTCGTACTCGCGCCGGTTTTTAAACAGCGGCGCATGGAAGGCATACTTTGCCGTTGCGGAATATTCGCGCAAACGGGCCGTCACATCCGCCAGCTTTTCCTCGCCCTGCGCATACAGCGCAGCGCCCAGCGCCACATAATACAGGCTGTTTTCCGGGCAGGTGCCCTGCGCGCCAAGGGCTTTGTCAAAGCTGCGGCGCAGCTCGGATAAAAACGTCAGCGGGCCGCCCAAATACAGCACCTTGCCGCGGATGGGCCGCCCCTGGGCCAGGCCGGCGATGGTCTGGTTCACCACGGCGCCGAAAATGCTCAGCGCCACGTCATTTTTGCTGGCGCCCTGGTTCAACAGCGGCTGCACGTCACTTTTGGCAAACACGCCGCAGCGGCTGGCGATGGTATAGGTTTTTTGTGCCGTTTTGGCCGCCTCGTTCATCTCGGCGGGCGTCATGTGCAGAAGGGTGGCCATCTGGTCGATAAACGCGCCCGTGCCGCCTGCGCACGAGCCGTTCATGCGCACCTCGGTGCCGTTTGTGAGAAACAGAATTTTCGCGTCCTCGCCGCCCAGCTCAATCACAACATCCGTGCCGGGCATATAGCGGTTGGCCGCAATGCGGGTGGCATATACCTCCTGCACAAAGGGGATGCCGCAGCTTTCGGCAAAGCCCATGCCCGCCGAGCCGGACAGCGCAAGGCGTGCCGCAGCCCCTTTCACGAATGCCTCATCCGCCTGGGCCAGCACCTCGGCGGCCTTTTCCACAATGTGGGAATAGTGACGCTCATAAGTATGGTACAGCAGGTTCTGCTGTTCATCCAGCACCACGCATTTGATGGTGGTGCTGCCAATGTCGAGACCGATGTGATACAAAAAGTTCTCTCCTTCAAAAACTGAGAAGGCCTGCCCCGGCTTTCGGGCGCACTGCCCTGCGCCGGTTTGATGGCGAGGCCTGTCGTGAAAACGCAAATATACGAATAGTATAATCGCTTTGTTTGTAAAAATCAATGTTTTTGCCCGCCCGCCGGGCGCTGCGGGCGGCCGACAAATACCGCGGCCTGCACGCGCATACATCTGAAAGCAGGAAGGGAGGCACCAGCATTTGGAAGTGATAAAACACGGCGCCCTGAAGCGCCTGGCCGCCCCCGCCTGCATGCTGGCGCTGGCGGCCGGCACCGTTGTGTGCGGCGCAGCGGCCTACGGCCCGGGCTTTTGGCCCGGCGCGGCCGTTTGGGCAGGTGGGTTTGCCGCTTCGCCCGGCGCAGGCATGAAAGCGGCACAGGCTCTGGCAGGCGCCGCACAGGAAGCGCAGCCCACACAGGGCACAGCGCAGGAAAAACCTTCTTCCCCGGGGCCGGCGCAAAGCGGCACTTCGGCCGGGGCCGGCCAGCAGGCCGAAACGCAAGCGGGCACGCAGCCCGCAGAAGACACGGAAGGCACCGCGCAAAGCGGCCCGCAGCTGGCGGTGGACGAGTTCGACGTGCCGCAGGGCGACATTCCCGAGGGCATGCTGCCGCTTATTTACAAGTTTTACCCGCAGGGCTCTGGCAACGGGTATATCCCCTGCGGGAACGCCACCATTCGCAACGCCACCGAGCTGCCGGACAGTGAAGTGGCTGCGGAAGTGAACGGGCCCCTGCCCTTTTCCATCGAGCTGAACAGCGCCGAGCCGCAGGTGCTTATTATGCATACGCATGCCACCGAAACATATGAGCTGGCGGAAAAGAACTGGTGCGACCCGAATTTCACCGCCCGCAGCACCGACAACTCCCGCAATATGATTGCTGTAGGGGCCGAAATAGCCCGTGTGCTGAACGAGGCGGGCATCTGTACCATTCAGGACACCACACTGCACGATTACCCCAGCTATAACGGCTCGTATGAAAAAAGCAATGCCACTGTGCGCAACTATCTTGCGCAATACCCCTCCATCAAAGTGGTGCTGGATGTGCACCGGGACGCCATTCAAACGCAGGATGGCACGCGCTATGCCCCGGCGGCGAACATCAACGGCATGCGTGCGGCGCAGGTTATGATTATCTGCGGGGCCGATGTGGACGGCAATTTGCCGAATTTCAAGCAGAACCTGCGCTTTGCCGCGCGCTGGCAGGCCAAAATGGCGCAGCTTTACCCCGGCCTTGCCCGCCCCGTGCTGTTCGATTACCGCTATTATAACCAGGACCTCACCACCGGCAGCCTGCTGATTGAGATGGGCGGCCACGCCAACACGCTGGAGGAGGCCAAATATTCCGCACGCCTTGTGGGTGATGCGCTGGCAAAACTGTTTCAGGAAGGGTGATAAACACATCCCCCATGGCGAAACGCCATGGGGGATGTGTTTTGTGCTGCCCTGCGGGGAACCGGCACACAGGCCTAACCCTTGTGCGCCGGGGCCCCGGCGCCTGTGCGCCTGCCCGCGCAGGCTGCGCCCTGCACAGCACGGTACAGGCCGCATGCCGGTGCAAACCAGAGGCATGCCCCCAGCGCCGCGCTCAGCGCCACAGCGGGCAAGTAGGCCGAAAGGGCCGCCGTGTATGCATCGGGGCGCTGCGCCGCGTTTTTCATTTGAAAAAATTCTACAATGCGCCCACTGTAAGGGGTTTGCATATCACTGACAAGATGCTTCACGCGCCAAGCCCAAACCAGGTTTGGAATTTGGGCACATAGCCCATCACAAAAATAATCAGAATGAGCGCGGGCAGCACATAGGTGAGGTAGCCGCGCGCCCATTTGGGGAACTTCAGGCCCTGGCCCGCGTCCGCCTCTGCAATAAAGTTTTTCCAGCCCCAGCCGCCTTTGGACACGCAGAACACAAGATACAAAAGCGAGCCAAGCGGCAACAGGTTGTTCGAGACAATAAAGTCTTCCAGGTCTTGGATATTCCCAATGCCGGGCACAGAAAAACCGCTCCACACATTAAAGCCCAGCGCACACGGAAGGGAAAGCAGAATAACGGCCACGCCGTTTACCGCCACGGCCTTTTTGCGCGCCCAGCCCCAATTATCCATACAGAAGCTGATGAGGTTTTCAAACACGGCAATGATGGTGGAAAGCGCCGTAAAACTCATAAACAAAAAGAACAACGCGCCCCACACACGGCTGCCGGGCATCTGCTCGAACACGCCGGGCAAGGTGATGAACACCAGCCGCGGGCCTTCGCCCGGGTCTACCCCAAAGGCAAAACAGGCCGGGAAGATGATAAGCCCCGTAAGCAGTGCCACCGTTGTATCCAGCACGCCAATGTTCACGGCTTCGCCCATCAGGCTGCGCTCTTTGCCGATATACGAGCCGAAAATGGCCATGGCGCTGATGCCAAGGCTGAGCGTGAAGAAGGCCTGCCCCATGGCGGCGTACACCGCCTCGCCAAAGCTGGCCCAGCGCTCGGCCGTTGTGCTGCCCTGGAACATCCGGCTGAAATCTGGCACCAGGTAAAATTCAAACCCGGCGCCAGCGCCCGGAAGCGTGACGCTGCGCACACACAGCACCACCAAAATTACAAACAGGCAGGCCATCATCACTTTTGTGATGCGCTCTACCCCTTTCTGCAGCCCCATGCTGCACACAAAAAAGCATAATACCACCACAACCAGCATCCAGCCAATCATTTCGGCCGGGTTGGCCAGCATGGCGTCAAACACACCGGCAACGGCGCCGGCATCCAGCCCGGTAAATGTGCCGCTTGCACTTTTTACCATATAAGAGAGCATCCAGCCGCCCACCGTGGTGTAAAACATCATCAGCACATAGCACCCAATGAAGCCCCACCATTTGAAATGCCGCCATTTTGTGCCCGGCGCCAGCACCTCAAAGCTTTTGGCACAGCTTTTCTGGCTGGCGCGGCCCACGGCAAACTCCATTACCATAACAGGCAGGCCCAAAATGACAAGAAACGTCAGATACACCAGCACAAATGCCGCGCCGCCGTATTTCCCCGTGATGTAGGGAAAGCGCCACACGTTTCCAAGCCCGATGGCGCACCCCGCACTGATGAGCAGAAAGCCCAGGCGCGAGGCAAATTTTTCACGTTGCTGCACAAAGATACCCCCGAACGCCCCTGCAAAGCCGCATGCGGGGCGCCGCCCTTATTTGCGCACAGAAAAGCCGCAGCTTTTCCTGTGTGCATATGTCATCATGTTAGCATAGCAAAAACCGGGCGGCGCGTCAACCTGGCCGCCCGGGGCGCAAGGCCTTTCAGCCCCCCGTCAGGTGCTCAATCAGAATTTTAACCCCAATGGCCACCAAAATGGCCCCGCCGCAAAGCTGCGCCCGCGCGCCCAGCAAAAGCCCAAAGCGGCGGCCCAGCGCATGCCCCAACAGGCAGCAGGCAACGGTGATGCAGCAAATAAAGCAGGCGGCCAGCCAGATATTTACGCTGAGCGCCGCAAAGCTGACGCCCACGGCCAGGGCATCAATGCTGGTGGCCAGCGCCTGCACCAGCATCATTTTCAAACCAAACTGCCGCCCGGCCGGGCAGGCGGCGCCCTCTTTTTTGGTGCGGCGTATATCTTGCACGGCCTCCCACAGCATGCTGCCGCCAATCAAGCCCAGCAGCGCAAAGGCCACCCAGTGGTCCACCGCGCCGATCCACTGGGCGAACACGCGGCCCAGAAAATAGCCTGCCAGCGGCATCAGGCCCTGAAAAAGGCCAAAACAGGCGCTGGTTGCCACCGCCTGCCTGCGCGTGAACTGCGCAAAGCACATGCTGTTTGTCACAGAAACCGCAAAGGCGTCCATAGAAAGGCCCAGCGCCAGCAAAAACAACGTCCAGATGGTCATGGTCTCCTCCTCCAGGCAAGGCGGCCGCAGTGCGCGGCGCGCCCAAATAAAAACCGCGGGCAGCCCAAAAGCTGCCCGCGGGTCTTGCCACATCAAGCAAAGCCAGGCGCACGGCGCCAGTATGTTGACTTTGCACACCGGCTTGCGCCGGCGCGGACTACTCCCCCACAGGAGTATATGCATCAGTGTAGCAGGCGCATCAGCGGTTAGTCAACAATAACCTTTTAAAGAGCCCACATCCCTCACAGGGCGCGGAACCCCTTGCCAATGGTTTCGGAAGAGTTCACGATGGTGATAAAGGCCTTGGGGTCTGCCCGGCGG
>ULQT01036529.1_pt1 | contig 11359 bp, 8 predicted proteins | sample 1954791 | NCBI WGS metagenome assembly ULQT01 (sample SAMEA4835663, study PRJEB28245) | human gut metagenome | biome: gut microbiome; material: fecal sample | place: Denmark | collected 2008 | reverse complement strand
GGGAGGCGATCTCCCGCTGTGTTCTGGGAGGGCGGTCATCCAGGCCGTAGCGCAGGGTGATGATGGACCGCTCCCGATCGGTCAGGCAGGTGGCCACGCAGTGCCGTACCTTGCGGCAGGCGTCCCGGGTGTCCAGTTCCTCCAGCATGTTGTCGTCCACGGCGATCACATCCATCAGCGACAGGGAGCTGCCGTCGTCATCGCCATCCAGGCTGTCCGCCAGTGACACCTCCCCTGCCAGCTTTTTCTGCGCCCGGAAGTGCATCAGGATCTCGTTTTCGATGCAGCGGCTGGCGTAGGTAGCCAGACGGACGTTTTTATCACTTTTGAAGGTAGAAATCCCCTTGATCAGCCCGATAGTCCCGATGGAGATCAGATCGTCCTGGTCTCCAGTCTGGGCATAGTACTTTTTGGACGTGTGAAGCAGAAGGAGGAATTTTCCCGGTCAAAAACGACCCCATAGGGGTCGCCGAATTTCAAGTAAATATCTAAATGCACTTCTTCCTTGGTGCTGTCCTTTTTGACCACAATGTGGTCCAGTATGGTAGCGACCAAGGCTGAATTCACACCATTTTGAAAGGATAGTTCCGCCTCCAGCGCGGCCTTGATCTTCCCCAGCTGCTCCACAGAGATCTGGCTTTTTTCTTCCTCTGCCTTCAGAACCTCGATCTGCCCCTCCAGTTCATGGATCTGTTGGTTGAAGGCATCATTGCGCTGTTTGAATTCTGCCGTAGAGAGGGCGCCTTCTATGCTCATCTCCAGCAGGCGGTCCTTTTTTGCATAGATGGCAGATAACTCCGCTTCTATCCGCCCGGCATCCTGGCGGTAGTCATGCTCATTGGGAACGGCCTGAATGACCTTCATCACGGCGTCCACGATTGCCGATTTATCCTGCGCCAGTTGATTGAAGATCTGCGCCATGATCTGATCCAGTTCAGAAGTCCGCATTTGAGGTGCGGAGCAGGCTGCCCGCCCCCGATTTCGGTATACCCGGCACTGCCAGACCTCTTTCTCCCCTTTGGAACTTTTCAGCACCTGCCGGTGAAAGCTGGTACTATGCTCTTCACAAATGATTTTTCCGCTGTATGGGTAACGATTATGAAACTCGGCAGCACTCTGGTGAGACATCATCTGGGCGCTTCGCCGTTTGTAAAGGGCATTGGCCCGATCCCATAGTTCCTCCGATACAATGGCCGGGATGGATGGGTCCGGATACATCACCCACTCGCTCTCATCCAGAAAGATTTTTCGCTTACTGCGGTAATCCACTGTCTGACTTTTATTGGCGCAGTACCAGCCTTTGTATTTGGGATTCTCCAAGATGTGCCGGATGGTCAGCACATTGAAGGCGTTTCCTTTCCGACTGGTGAAGCCCTCATCATAGAGCTGCTGGGAAATGCGCCGGATGCCCATCTGCTCATTGGCATAGAGGTGGAAGATACGGCGCACCACCTTGGCTTCCGCCTCGTTGATAGTAAGGACACAGTCGTTTTTGTCATAACCCCACAGTTTGTCATTGCCCAGCACATGGCCGTTTTTGATGGCCTGGCGAAAGCCGAATTTTAACCGCTCCGAGAGCTTTCGCACCTCATCCTGGGCCACACCGGCCATGACCACCAGGCGGAACTCACTGTCGCTGTCCAGGGTGTTAATGTTGTCGTTCTGAAACAACACCCCCACATCGTGCTCCAGCAGTTCCTGGGTGTACTGGATGCTGTCCAGGGTGGAACGGGAAAAGCGGGATATTTCCTTTGTAATGATGAAGTCGAACCGCCCTGCCTTGGCGTCGGAAATCATCCGAAGGAAACTATCCCGCTTTCTGGTGCTTGTTCCGCTGATACCCTCGTCTATGTACCCCGGCACATAGGTCCAATTTGATTTGGACTGGATCAGTTCTGTGTAGTACTGCACCTGGTTTTCCAGGCTGTTCAGCTGCTCGTCTTTGTCTGTGGACACTCTGGCGTAAAAGGTTACCCGCAGAGGCAGATCAAAGATACTTTTTCCGCTGCGCATCTCATTACGGATCTTGAGTACATTCATGCTGACATCCCTCCTCTGTCAAGCACACAGGATACCGGAATAGCTCTGGAAAATCCATCACAGAATGTACCAAATCCTCCGCCTTAGAATAGGTGAATTGTGATATAAGGCCGAGGGAACGAACATGCTCCAGCAGGACACTGACTACCTCTCTCTGTGTGCTCTCCAACTTTTATCACCTCGCGTTCAGAATATGAATATGGGCACAAAAAAATGCCGGCTGAATCATCCAGCCGGCATCAACATGTGATAAAAACTACTCTTCTATTGTCTGCTCTACTGTGGCACCTCCCTTGAAGATGACAAGCAATCGATCCTTGCTGAGAGCCTTAACCGTATCCAAAACATGACGTGCGATGGTATCGTCATATTCTGTCAGTCGGTATGGCAGGAAGAATTTTTCATTTCGATAGGACTGCTCATGTTGTTCCAAATGAAGGGCTTGAATATAAGCATCATACTCCCGCCGCTGCTCCATCAATTCCTGAATACGCTCTGTTGGAACCTGAGTTGTTTTCGCATCGGCGCATTGCGCAATTACATCTACCAATTCCATATCAACCTACTTTTGAAGCATACGGAGATTGGCGTATAACTCCTCCATACTCTTTGCCGGCGGGATTTTCTCGTCCTCGGTACCCTCCGGCAAAGAATGATCAAACGGAGCAAGCAGATATTCCGGACGGTAAAGCTGACTGTTAATCGCCGCAACAAGCGCCTTGTGTAAAGCGGTTTCCTTTATCGTGGGAGAGTTTTTACAATACTTCCTACCATACTCCAGGCGGTTCCGACAGCGCCAGACCGCCCATGGCTGGCGGTTCGGCTTTCTCCATACACACCGCTGGTAAAGCGTATTGCACTCCCCACATACCAGTATGGATGACAGGGCATATTTGCTGGAATACTGGGCAACCGGTACCGCAGGGGTCTTCTTGTCCGCTTTGCGTTCCACAGCAGCCCGTCGTTTTTTCTCCGCTTGAACCAAATCAAACATTTCATGGAAGATGATCGGCTCATGGCAGTCCTTCACGACATACATGGGAAGCTGCCCGTCGTTTTTCCGTTTCTTTTTTGAGATCGGATCCACGGTATACGTTTTTTGCAGCAACGCATCCCCAGTATATTTTTCATCATCCAAGATGTGTCGAATTTTACCCATTGTCCAGGTTTCCTTGCCGTTTTTCCCCGGAATTTTCCCATCTTCCAACATGACTTTGATCTCTCGAATACTGAAACCATCCAGGTAGGCAGAAAAGATTTTGCGCACCACGGCAGCCTCCTCCGGGATGACCTCCGGCTCTCCGTCGTCACCTTTCCGATAGCCCAACCAGTTTTTGTAGTCGTACCGGGCTCGCCCCTCTCGAAAGGCCGCCCGCACGCCCCATTTTACACGGCTGCTTGTAGCTTCACTTTCCGCCTGGGAGGTAGCGCCCAATATGGTCAAAATCAATTCATTGTCCATCTGCGCTGTATTCAAGCCCTCTGTTTCAAAAACAATGGGAATCCCAAGTTCTTGAAGGCATCTGACATAATACAGGCAGTCCAGTGTATTTCGGGCAAAGCGGGAAATCGACTTTGTAATTACAAGATCAATTTTGCCCGCCTTGCAGTACCGGATCATTTTTTGAAACGCAGGCCGTTTTGCAGCGGATGTGCCTGTGATTCCCTTGTCCGCAAAAATCCCCGCCAGTGTCCATGCTGGATTGGAGGCAATCAACTTCGTATAGTAGTCCTTCTGAGATTGGTAACTGTTCTGCTGCATCTCCAGATTGGTTGACACACGGCAGTACGCGGCAACTCTTAACTGTCGGTCCGGTCGCCGCCCAGCTGGGGTATCCTTTGCTGGAATTTCAATAATCTCATACTTTTTCATACACTTTCATGCCCCTGTTCATCATTCCTCGCAAGATAGTGTTGAATCAGTTCATACTGAAATTCAGGATATAACCACGCTCGAAATGCACAGGCAATTTCAGGGTGAGCGGAAGTGCCTCCTCCCTTCCCGAGCTTTGACCGCAGGCCAATGGCAGAGGTAGCCAGAATCCACTTTTTCGCGGTCAGCGTTGTAGACGGGGATTTCATTTCCTCTTCCAGTTCCCTGTATCCCTCCTCGTTAAAAGAAGGGTTGTTCTTCAATTCCCAACAGTGCAGATATTCGATGGTATGAGCATCCCGCAGCCAGCTTTGAATGAGATATCCAGGCGATGTTTCGTTTACCTCTTTTGCTATGGCAGTGAGGGAGATATAGTCCAATTTCGCGGGTTTCGTACCAACAGTAGGCATTTGCTTTTCTGAAACTTCATCCGGCCTCTCACTGACAATCGGCCGCGGAATACCTAATGATGCTGAAATATGATACCTGTCATACAACATCTGATCATACCGCTCAAAGTCTGATTCAGAAATTGTCCCCTGCTCCAGCAGTCCCTTCAAAATAACCTCTTTCGAAAAAATATAGGAAACATGGTTTTGCGTTGTCTGTCCCGCATCCATTATAATGGCACCTCCTTTATTGGAACGGTTTTGCTCATTATAATCGATGAAAATGGCCATGAAAAGTCAATTTGAAAAAATCTTCAATATTTGTTGAGTTTACGATTTGATTGTCTATTTAATTCTTGCTGATACGTGGATTTTCGATGCAAAGGCTTTGTGAGAACACCCAAACTGCGGCACTTTGCTTATTGCGTTTTGCATAAATAAAGAGCGTGGAATGGTAAATCCACGCTCTCTCCATATTATCATTTATTCTGTTCCTGTGATGAGATGAGCCACATCTTTTGCATCACGAATGAACTGGATGGAGAGAACTTCTATGTAAAATATTCAAAAGTAAAAATGGGTGACGATCCGCGATATCATTTTTTGTATGTTGGCTATGCCATTTGGAGAGAATTCGTTGCCGATTACATGGCATCCGAACTCAATCCGTTTTCGGAGACATACTCTTTGACGGATCTGCGCAAGGTTGTGCGCCAATTGGATAAGAATGTGAATCTTGACCATCCTGATCGTGCGCAGATATATTCGCAAATACTGGTGTCTGTTTTTCAGAATCCCAGAGTTGCGCAGGCAGCGGATGCCAACGATGCCGTTCAAATCCTTGAAAAGAATCGTGTATTTCCGCCCCAAAACCGTCGGAATTATTGCGCAACCATGGAACTCCTCTTCCATCAACTTGATCAAGAGTCGTTTTGGAAACTCAATGTGGATTTTATTGAAAAACTGGGGGAAGCCTACTTGAAAATTTTGTTCTGTGAGACTTATAGCATTTTGGAAGGCCTTGTTTAGGAAACCTTCAACTGTCAAACACATAAATTCACACGACTTTGTGCATCTATAGCACAGAAAAACAAACGACTTCTTGATGGTATGTGGTTTTGGGGAATTAGACAGTTATGGCAAACGTATGAGGCAGCTGTTAAATCTACATATGGCATGTATTTTTTCGGGAAAAAGCAAAGACATGAAGGATAATTTGATACCAGATTTCTCCCTCATCGGGAGTGTCAAGGCAAATCAAAACACCGCAAATATTCTCCGGCACATTCGTCATCGCTTGCGCAGCAAAGTAGTCTGTTCGGGAATGTTTTTCGTCTAAATAAAGGGGGAAATACTTACCGCAAAACTCCTCGAACACACTTGCCTGATCTGCAGAGGTGCAAAAGGCTACTTTCAGATTATCATCATGAAAAAACTGATCCGCAAAAGCAGCGTTAAAAATCAGTTTGCAATCATCTATAACATCTTCAATGTACTCTCTTTTTGTTTTTCCTACAGCGTTCGCCTTCAAGTGAATCATTTGCATCTCACCTACTTAAATACAACATTATTTATATTATAAAACATGTGATCTGTAAGTAACAAGCAGATTTGACTACATTTAATGAATGAGCTGCCTTATTTTTAACTTTCCAATCACATAAACTAAACAGTTCTCCTAATCTATGTTATAATAAAGGCGGAACTTTTTATTAATAATGGATATTGTTGCCGTTTTGCTATCAAAAAGAAGTTATTAAAATTAAAATTACAGGTAGTGGAGGACTATGCCATGAGTCTTGAACCTGGCGGCAGAGCTGACAAATATGGGAATAAATACGAGAATCGCTATCTCGCAAAACTTCTTCTCAGACTTGTCAAAGAAGAACTTACTTCAGTTACTGTCGAACCTTTAGGTATTAATAGTAACTCTGTAGAATTTATTTCTGAACAAAAAGATGGAATTGTTAAACATTATCAGTGTAAAGCAAGCAATACCACCCATCCTTCGTGGAGCATTTCAGATCTGAGGAGATATAAAGTTTTTGAGCGCTCCAAAGAGATTATTGATAACGACATTAAAAATTTTTACTATTTCATTTCACCCCTGCAGTACAATGGATTAGATGAACTGTGTAAACGTGCTCGAACCAACTCTTCACCTGCGGACTTTAAAGATTACCAGCTGACAAACAATAATCTTAGGCATATGTTTAACGACTGCATGGCGGAATTTGGGCTTGACAAAAACATTCCGTCTGATGTTGCAGAGGCCGTTTTTATATTATCTCATTGTTTTTTTGAGCAATATATTACCGGCATGGAAGCTGAGCAGGATTTGGAAGAATATATTGGGATGCTATTTACGGGAAAAGCATCTGTAGTTCGAGTTTTACTGGAACAGTATGCCAACGACACTGAGTGCTATGGGGTGAAAATTACAGCTAAAGATGTCATTGATTATTTAGAATCCAAAGATATTCATTTTCGAAACTATCATGGCAACAAAACAATTTTAAGTAGGATTCGCATTATCAACAGCACATATTGGGATTCGTATCATGCTATCCACGAAAATCTCGTACATCGTACAGCAACAGATAATATTATTGAAAGTATCAAAGATGGGCATTCCGTGATTCTTCATGGTAAAGCCGGTACTGGAAAAAGTGGGTGTCTGGAAGAGATCATTCTTTATTTAAAACAAACTGGTATTCTTTACCTTTCTGTCAAACTTGATAAGCACATGCCTCGAATATCCGCAGATGCTTACGGACAGGATCTTGGTCTTCCTGAATCTCCGATTTACTGTTTGGCAACTCTTTCTGTTGGAAAACCATGTGTTTTGATTATGGATCAACTGGATGCCTTGCGTTGGACAAGCAATCATTCGAGTGATGCCTTGGACATTTGCAAAGAACTTATCCGACAGACAGAAGCTATTAACAGGTATTCAGAAGGGAAAATATCGATTATATTTGCGTCTCGTACCTTTGATCTGGAAAATGATAAAGGGCTGAAAGAACTGTTTGCATCCTCGGATTCCCCAAGCGCTTTGAAATGGATTAAAGTTAATATTGATCAGTTCACTAAGGCCGATGTAATTCAAATCATAGGACAAACATATAGTTACCTCTCCTCACGCCTCCAAAAACTACTGTTAACCCCCTCTTCTCTTTATGTTTGGTCCAAACTCGAAGAAAATGCGCAGAAAAACAGTATTTCTTCGGTCTTTGAGTTAATGAATACATGGTGGCAGCAGATTCAGCAAAAGTGTATTTCAGTTGGTTTGCAATTCGAAACTGTCATCTCTTGCAAAGATAGAATAGTAGGGTTAATGGAGAGTAGAGGGATTTTTTCACTCCCACGAGTTATCTTTGTGGATCAAGCAAAGGAAATTGACATTCTCGTTTCATTGGGCCTATTAAATAGCAATTCAAATGCAAAAAGTATTTCATTTACGCATCAGAGTTTCTTAGACTACTTCATAACATCAGATATTTTAGAGAAAATCTATTTAGGCTATGAGCTTAAAGACTTGATTGGAGATAGAAATAGTCAAACGCCCCTTATTAGATATCGCCTGTTAACGGTCCTCCAAAATCTACTTGAAAGTGATCCTGACTCGTTTGCAAAACAGAGCGTTGCGTTATTACAGACATCTGACGTACGCTTTTATTTCAACTGCGCAGTTTTTGAGGTAATCAGCCAATGTGATACGCCTACAGCAGAAATATATCAAATTATCGATAAATATATACAGAAACCAGAATGGTCAGACTACATCACCCAAGTTGTGTTATATGGCCATCCTGCATTTGTCATGCGACTGTTCCCGCTTTCAAATAGTGTTTTCCCCTCAGATGAATATCTGTCACTATTAAAATCTATCAGTTCAAAAGAACCAGACTTTGTAACAGATAAACTGCGTCTATTTGCGTTTCTGAATGCTGAACAAGATCGCAAAATTTTCTGGACATTATGTCATGATGCAAACGATGATTCTGATGAAATGTTCGAATTTAGAATGCAGCTTTTGCAAAATGATCCAACACTGTTTCAAAACTTTTGGGGATTTCATGAGCTTATTAAGCAGTCATCAGAAAGAGCAATAGATTTGTTCGAGATTGCTATTGGATGTTGGCCAAATCATAAGGTTTCACGTCTTCATATTGGGGAGTCAACAAATCTTACTCGCTACACTAAACAGTATGCGTGGCCTCTTGTAACAAAATTATTTCCCAAAATTTGCGAGATAACCTCCGATTATCTCCCTCACTGGCCAGATAATAAATGGAATTTTGACTATGAGGATTGGGAATCAAATGAATTTAAAGAATCTGCTGTTCGTGAGATTACAGAAATTGTGAAGGAGGCCTTTGCAGAATGTGCACAATCCTCTCCTAATGAATTAATGGCGTTTGTAAAAGAAGTAAAATATCCAGTCTCTGCAGTTGGACATGAGTGTATCATGCATGCTGTATTAAATCTGTCCACTGATTATGCCGACGAGGTGATAGAGTGGATTTTAGAAGATGTTGCCACAAAAATATTCGTGTTTTCTGCAAAGAAAGATAACTATTTATCCGATTCAGCTCAAATTATTAAAAAATTCTCTTCTACTTGCAGCATAGCACTATTCCGACAACTGGAGCAGTATATTTGTAATTGGAAAGAATCAACTGAGCAGATGGTATATATATTTAAACGCCGTCTTGATGTACAGAAAGCACATCATATACCTGTATACTATGCATACTGGGGACATTTTCAAAAAGCCCTTTTACCAAACATGGATGTTTCGCGTTTATCTGCATACTCCAAGCAATTACTCAATGTAGTAACCCGAAATTCTTGGATTCAACTGCCCTATTTTTATTGTGGATTTACCATGGGATCGGTAAAAACGGTTGTGTCTCCCGTAGACAATTATACGGAGCAACTGAGCGATAAGACATGGCTCCAAATCATCTCCACCCCCCAGAACAAAATGAACGATAGGTGGCGCGGATCTGATAACAGCCCTTACTACATCGAGGCGAATCATCAATCTTTTGCATCTGCTCTTGGTAGTCAAGCCAAGCGGGAGCCACTTAGATTTGCCAAACTTTCCTTATCTTTTCCGGCAAATTGTTATGAAGGGTACATTTCTCATGTCCTGTACGCATTATCTGACAATAGTTCAAATGGGGAGTTCGATGTTGAGCTTGTAAGCAAAGTTATTCAGCGCTATGGGCACAGCAAAGATCTCAACATTGCTATTGCTGTCTCGCGTGTGATTGAAAAACACCCAAATGAGATGTGGTCAGATGATGTCATCAATATCCTAAGGGAAATTGCATTAAATCATCCTCACCCTGATAAAGATGAATACGGCGTTACAAGCAGTTCAGATCCTGAGCACAAATCAACTCATTCACTGCTTCAAAATTCAATAAACTGTGCACGCGGGTGTGCTGTCCATGCCATCGCAACTTTACTTTGGGAACATTATGATTGGGGAGACAAACTAAAAAGTACGATTTTATTAGCAAGCAAGGATCCTAATCCTGCTGTGCGTTTTGCAGTGATGGATTGCGTTCTGCCCTATTATAATATCGAAAAGGCTTTTTCAGTTGAAATTTTTACTTCGCTCACAGAAGATGACTTGCGTATTGTTGCTGCCCATGGATATTGGGATATTTTGTCTCGGGAATATGACAACCGTAACGCTTACTATAGAGGGATATTAATAAAAGCCTGTTTGTCCGAGATTGATGACTTAGCTGAATGCGCTGCTGGATTACTGTGTGCAGTTGGTATCTATCATAATGACCAAGAGGCATTGAGTTTTATTATGTCTCATCCATTCAGCGTGAAGCTGCAAGGAAGGATTTGCACACAGGCTGTTTTCTCCTTTAATTTGGATGAATATCATGATAAGAGCAAAACAGTCCTGACATATTTAATGGATCATTCGTCAGGTGAATTGCAAGGATTCAACCGTCTCTTCTTTGATCGCTGCATTGTAATACAAAGAGACGAGGAATTTCTAATTCACTTGATGGAATCTATTCAAAGTACGCATCTCTTTCATTCTTTTTTGCACTATCTGTATGAAAGCGATGAAGATATCTGTAGTTTTGCTCGTGTTCTAAATGCAATTGGCAATAGTCTTTCCCAGATGCCGCCAGAAGGTGGCGAGCGACTTATTGTAACCGACTTGGTAAAATGTGTGATTCGCTTATTCGATAAAGGAAAAGACGATTCCTTTGTTCGCGAGGTCTGCTTAGATATTTGGGACAAATTGTTTATGAGCAATCTACATGATATCAAACCATTATCAGATATGATTGATAATTTCGAATAGATAAGTCATAATTGTCTCAATACTTTTTTGTTCAAATGATCACCGTATACTGTAAGAATATTCTACGATTGTAGTCCCTAAAGAAAGCCTGTCCCTCAAATTGCCACAAAGTCTTTCCTTTTGCTTTATCCCATAACAAATCCCGCAAAGCCGCGTCACCGCTGGCCTTGCGGGATTTCTTTCCTTCCGCATCAACCGTTCTTCACGATATGGGCCACCAGCCGCAGGTTATGCTCCACCAGCAGGTTGCGGGCCTCCAGGTCCCCCTGGGCGGCCCGCTCCAGGTATTCCCGCTCCTCCGCGGCCTTCAGCGGCCGTGGGAAGGACCCGCTCCCACCCGAGAGCCGCAGAGTAAAAAACAGACCGTTCATCATTAGATAGATCCATGGCGACAACATATGCCAACACCTCCGCCCTACTCTATTCCCCCCACGCAAGTCCCTATTCTCCCGGTCCTTCCCCTCTGTCGAAAGTTCCGGCCCACCTGCCCGTGCAAAGAGCTCCCCCGGACACGCCCTAAGGCGCGTCCGGGGGAGCTCTCTTTCCGTTCCCGGTGTTACTGCTTCTCCTGGAGGGACAGGCTGGCGATGAACTGCTGGGCGGTGCGCGGGGTGCGCCCCGCGTGGCGGATCTCCCAGGTCATGGCCTGGGCGTGGAGCAGCTCAGCGGACATGGCCACCCCGGCCCGGGCGGCCAGATGGTCCACTA
>ULQT01037439.1_pt1 | contig 11376 bp, 7 predicted proteins | sample 1954791 | NCBI WGS metagenome assembly ULQT01 (sample SAMEA4835663, study PRJEB28245) | human gut metagenome | biome: gut microbiome; material: fecal sample | place: Denmark | collected 2008 | reverse complement strand
CCCGCCTCTGATCGCAGGAACAGTTGTATTTACCATCGGCCTCTCACTCTATCCTACTGCCATCAATTACATGGCCGGCGGAACCGGCCAGCCCGGCTACGGCTCCTGGCAGAACTGGACGGTTGCCATCTTCACTCTGATCGTTGTAACCGTTCTCAACCATTTTGCAAAGGGATTTTTAAAACTGGCTTCTATTTTAATCGGAATGATCGCAGGCTACATCTTTTCCAGCTTTTTCGGAATGGTAAGCTTTTCCAACGTGGCACAAGCCGGTGTATTCCAGCTTCCCGAAGTCATGCACTTTGGCATCGAATTTGAGCCCTCTGCCTGCGTAGCCTTAGGTCTGCTCTTTGTCATCAATTCCGTACAGGCCATTGGAGACTTCTCTGCTACTACGGCCGGCGGTTTAGACCGTGAACCAACCACCGGCGAGCTTCACGGAGCCATCCTCGGATACGGTGTTTCCAATATACTCGGTGCATTTTTAGGCTGCCTTCCCACCGCTACCTACAGCCAGAATGTAGGTATCGTAGCTACCACAAAGGTCGTAAACCGCGTGACTCTGGGGCTTTCTGCACTGATCATCCTGACCGCAGGACTTTTCCCAAAATTTTCCGCCCTTTTAACTACGATTCCCTATGCGGTTTTAGGCGGCGCTACCGTATCTGTGTTCGCATCCATCGCCATGACCGGCATGAAGCTTGTTATGACGGAAAATATGAACTACCGCAATACCTCCATCGTAGGTCTTGCAGCCGCTCTGGGAATGGGTGTTTCACAGGCCTCTGCCTCTTTGGCTTCCTTCCCGGACTGGGTAACTACCATTTTCGGTAAATCGCCGGTAGTTATCGCTACTCTGGTTGCTGTTTTCTTAAACGTAACGCTTCCAAAAGACAAGGCGGCAGAGAAATAAATTGAATCTGTATACAGCAACGTGCGCCGCAAGGCGCACTAAAAAAGGCTCCGTCCATCCGCTTTGAATGGCCGGAGCCTTTTTTTGCTCAGTAATCCTCTTGTCTCTTTCGTTATCCTTACTCCAGCCCATAGGTCACTGTAACCTGGGCCTCTACACTGACCTCTCCGGGCATTACCGCCATGTCTGAAGCTGCAGCCGTTTCTTCCACTGCCATCTTGGCTGCTGGGGCATTGTAGGAGGAATATCGGGCCTGCGGATTGTAGCCGTATTCCTGAATATCTACCACAGAAGAAAGCTTCTTTCCAAATGCCTCCGCCATCGCTTCTGCCTTTGATCTTGCCATAGCGACAGCGCCCTTTAACGCTTCCTGATAGCTCTCATCATATTGGCTTGAAAAATAGGTGACAGACTCGATCTGATTCACACCTGCTGTCACAGACTGGCTGAGGATCTCTCCTGCCTGGTCAATGAGAATATCCGATACCGTGATCTCTGTATTCATCTCATAGCCTGTGATCGTCCGGTTTCCTGAGTTCCAGTCATAAATGGGACTCAAGCCATAGGCAGATGTCTGAATAGAAGTTTCCTTCACCCCCAGTCCTTTTAAGGTTTCAATGGTCTGATCCAGCTGTTTTGCATTGTCCTCCTGGCACTGGGAAGCAGTCTGGGCCTGACTGTAGACTCCATAGCGGATCTCGGTCATATCCGGAACCACCTTTACCTCTTCCTTCCCTGTAACTGTGATTCCCTCTGAATCATTTACATCCTGAACCTTAATCGTGTCCGGGAACTGAGCCGGAGTTGCGCAGCCACCTGCCATTACAGCCGCAAACAGTACAGCCGCCGCCATTCCTGCCCGGTTCCGGATTTGTTTTCCGCTCAAACCTCTCTTTTTTCGCTCTGCAATGTATCTATCTCGTTTCATCTAAGTCTTCCTCCCGTCATTGGCACGCCTCTTCTTTCTGCCTTTATTCTACCAGATTCAGGGAAAGATGGTATTTCTTTTCGCTTAAATTGTCTTACGATTTTTCCTGGAACCTCTGTCAGCATCCCTTTTTCCCAGTTCCCAGAATGCCACTGCACTGGCGCAGCTGATATTCAGCGAATCCACCCCATGACTCATGGGGATCATCACCGTGTAATCACAGTCTGCAATGGTATCAGACGCCAGTCCGTCTCCCTCCGTTCCAAGGATCACCGCCAGCTTTTCTTCTGCTCTGAGAGACGGATCATCCAGAAAAATAGAATCCTGCTTTAAGGCCATAGCCGCAGTTTTAAATCCCAGTTCCTTTAAAAGTTCCATTCCTCCTTCTGGCCATGGCTCTTTTTTCTCATCAAATTTTGTCCAGGGAACCTGAAATACCGTTCCCATGCTGACTCTGGCCGCACGGCGGTACAAAGGGTCGCTGCAGCCGGGAGTCAAAAGCACCGCATCCATATTTAACGCTGCAGCAGAACGGAATACAGCGCCTACATTGGTAGGATTTACCACATTTTCAAGAACTGCAATCCTTCTGGCTCCGGCACAGATCTCACGGACAGACGGAAGGGATTTCCGCTTCATAGCACATAAAAGTCCTCTTGTAAGCTTAAAGCCCGTAAGTCCCGTAAGTACATCCGGTTCTGCCATATAAACCGGAATATCCCCGCACCGCTTAATGACCTCATCAGCCTCACCTTCCATTTTCCCTTTTTCTGCCAAAATAGATATGGGCTCATAGCCTCCGTCCAAAGCGCGCTGGACTACCTTTGGACTTTCTGCGATAAAAATTCCCGGATTTGGCTCAAACAGACGCAGAAGCTGAACCTCCGGCGTCCTGGAGTACACATCCAGAGCGGGATCCCTTATATCCGTTATCATTCTAATATCTGCCATGTTAAATTCTCCTGTGTTCTAAGGTAAAATAGCGATTCTTTGACCAGGATATTTTCTGCTCCCGGTTCAATCATACGCACCGTTTTATTATGGAAAATGGAACCTTTTTTGTCAACTGCCATTTCGGTTTTATGGAACCCAGATCCGGATGCTCCCCTTTCCGCCGGTCGTAAGTACCTTAATTCTCAGATGCTCCATCCTCTTTACGACTCCCGGATCCGGATGGCCGTAGGAATTTCCTTTCCCGTAGGAAATAACCGCCAGCCGGACGTTCGTAACAGCTTCCAAAAAGGCCAGACAGGATGAGCCGGAAGAACCGTGATGAGCCGTCTTTAATAGATTGATATGGGCCAGATGCTCCCTGATCCATGCTCCCTCTCTGCGGTCTGCCTGGATCAGAAGCTGCTCCTCTTCCCTTTTTCCCATATCCCCCGTAAACAGCATATGAAAATCTCCACTGTCTGCGCATATCACCAGCGAGTGGGCGTTACGGTCTGTTTGATCGCTGCCCTCTCCACTGTAAACACAGGTAAGCTTAAGCTCACCTACACGGAGCACGTCTCCCGTTTCCATATACTGGGTTTTCCCTCCTGCTTCTTTCTGAAGCCGTTCCAGACGTTCATAGATCTCCTGTCCTTTCCCTCCGGCAGGAAGAAGGAGAAGCCCCGGACAAACCGTTTTCTGCTCCAAAAGATACATAAGGCCGCTTATATGGTCATTATCCCCATGGCTCACTACAGAAACATCCAATCGTTTGATTCCCATACTGTTTAAACAGGGTTCCAGCGTCATCTCTCCCAGTTTCTTTTCACTGCTGCTTCCTCCGTCTATAAGCACGCTGTAGGTTCCTGCCTGCAAAAGGAATCCGTCTCCCTGTCCCACATCCATACACAGAACGCCAATTCCCCTTACAGGCATAGGGATAAAGATTACAAGGCTGAAATAAAAGGCGCAAAAAAACAGCGCAAGCTTCACTGACCTGCCAGTCTTCCCCTTCTTCCCGTTCCAAACCCGCAGTCCCGCAAACAGAACGATCATAAAGAGCACATACACCGCTATCCTTTCCCATCCGGGTCTTCCAAGTACCAGACTGTATCCCGGAAACTTCCGGGACTGGCTGCACAGCCAGTCATAATACCCCAGTATATAATGACCTGCCCCTCCAGCCCCTCTTCCCAAAGCTGTGCTGAAGCCTCCAAGCCCGATGACCAGAAGACCCGAAACCATCAGCATCGGCACAAAGGGAAGAATCAGTACATTTAACGCCATACCATAAAAAGGATATTTAAAATAGTGCCACAGCATCACAGGCGTAAGGATCATCTGAATGCACAGGCTTACAGCGGCGCCCTTCTGCCAGCCTTTTTCCAGCCCCAGAAGCCTGCAAAGCCCCATTCCCGGCCCGGCAATGGCCCATACGGCAAGAAAGGAAAGCTGAAATCCGCTCTGAAATACCAGATAGGGCTGCTGCCACAAAAGCAGCACTGCCGCCATCCCCAGTGCAGAGAGGGTGTCATAGGTCCTTCCCTCTTTTTTAGCCAGCCACAGACAGAGGATCATGATCACAGCACGCATGGCAGAGCCGGAGCCTCCGGTGAGAAGGCCATAGTTCAGGACCAAAAAGGCCCCAACAGCTCCGGCTCCCGTAAAGCCAAATCCAAGCTTCCTTAAGATCAGATAAACCCCGCCGCCGATCACGGACAGATGCTGTCCGCTTACAGCCAGAAGATGAGCGATCCCGCTGTCCCGATACAGCTCCCTCTGCTCCTTTTCCATTTCGCCTGAATCGCCTAACAGCATGGCCATAAACACAGCCGCATCTTTCGGAGTACAGCACTTCTTCAAGACCTGAGCACAGTGCTCCTTTATCCGTTCAAGCATGGCCGGACAGGGATACGCCGAACCCTCAGAGCCAAAATATGTTTTCCCATATATCTTTACGGCAATTCCTTTTGAACGGTAATAGTTACGAAAATCGAACTCTCCCGGATTGAGAGGCCCTTTTACCACCTCAGGCCGTCCTGAAATCTCCACCGTTTTCCCTGCTGCCAGTTCATTTTCCCAGTCCGGCACATTGCCATAATCCATATACAACAGTATACGGCGAAACGTTTCCTTCCTCTCTCCGCTTTGGAGCTCTGATTCTTTAAGCTCCAGTGTCAGCCGTTCTTCCTTCCAGCTTCGTTTTTCCACAGTGCCTCTGATCCGGCACTGTTTTCCCTCAAAGGGCTTTACAAGTCCTTCCTCATGATCCAACCGGTTCTTTACCATACCTCCTCTGCCGCTTCCCGACGCCATAGCCAAACTAATTAAAAAAACAGACAGGAGCTTTTTTTTAATACCACTCCTGCCTGTCCGTCTTTCTTTTGCCGTCCCCCATTTTAAAACCACACAAAAAAGTGCCGGTATCAAAAGGACCACCGTCAGCCACACATTCACAGCCTCCTGCATCTGCAGGACCAGCACCTCTCCAAGTACGAAACCTGCTGCAATACCTGCAATCGGCCGTTTCATATTCATTTTACCTCATTATTCTTCTTGGATATACTCATGGTTTAACTCAAAGGTCTGGTTTAAGGATACCACATCCCGAAACATCACATCCTGGGAACCGTTTACCATGATCTGAACCCTTGTAATGCTTGTCATCTCAGCCAGAGAAGAGACAATGGCATAAATGGGAAGATATTCATTTACTGGATGCTCCATTTTCAAAAAAGAGGAATCAAAGTTGATGTAGCATACATTATCCGTAACAGAAATGCTTAAAATCTTGCAGTCAGATGGGAGCACCGCCAGATGGCCTTCTTCCGCCGGACCTGCTAAAAGCTGTTCCACGATCAGCTGCTCCATGGAGGTATTTATATTGTGGACAACCTCTCTTGTCTCAGAGATCAGCTTTGTTCCCGTTTTATCTGCAAAATACAGCTTCAGCTCTGTTTTTTCATAGGAATTTACATTACTGGTATTTAATATAAAATCGGAGGCAGACACAGCGCCTACCGGATTTCCCTGACCATCCATCAGCGGCTGATCTCCACAGTAAATACTGATATAATCTACGCCCGGTACCTGGGTAAGCGTCCTCGCCAGAGCCGCGCGGCATAAAATTTCCTGCTCTGGCTTCATATTTACATAACTCACATCAAAATACAGCGACAGTACCCCTGCGTCCAGACGGCTTTCCCTGAATACTGCCTTGTCTCCCAAAGCAGTCTGGCATTCCAGATCCTTAGGGACGTAACGCAGCTGCTCCATCAGCTCATCAGACAGGGCAAGCGGATCTGTTTCCTCCGTTTCATACACCCTGGGAATCAGATTTACCCCGGAACCATTCAGATAGTAAACCAGATATCGTCCTTCCTTCGGAGCTGCCACAGGCTCCTTCTCCAGATGACAGCCGGAAAGGAATAAAATCCCTGTCAGACAGAACAGTCTCAGAAGGATCTTTACTGAGAATCTTCCCTTTTTTCCTGTGGTACTCATGATTTATCCTCCTGTCTGGACACATAATTTAGGGGAATGCGCACACTGAAGGTTGTCCCTTCTCCCGGTGTACTTTCCGCATCAATGATCCCATGATGCATCTGGATCACATTCAGCGTAATGGCAAGCCCAAGGCCTGTGCCTCCCACCTCTCTGGATCTGGCCTTGTCCACGCGGAAAAAACGTTCAAAAATATGATCCATGCAGTCCTGAGGAATCCCGATTCCGGAATCCGCTACACGAATATAAAAATATTTATGATCTGCATCCAGAGTGACCCGAACCCAGCCGGAATCCACATTATACTTAATAGCATTTTCTACCAGGTTCGATACAGCCAGGGAAAATTTCACCCGATCCACATCTCCTGTTACCTCTCTGATACTTTCTAAAATTAGCTCTACATTGCTTCGCTTGGCAATGGGACGCAGGCGCTTTAAGATCAGCTCCAGCTCTTCATTTATATTCGTCTGTGTAATATTCATCTGGCTCTGGGCAGATTTATCCATTTTCACAAGCGTTAACAGATCAGTGATGATCTGATTTTCCCGGTCTACCTCATCCGAAATATCTGCCATAAACTCCCGGTACAGCTCTGCCGGCACTTCTTCCATGCTCATAAGCGAATCTGCAAGCACCCGGATAGAGGTGATCGGGGTCTTCAGCTCATGGGATACATTGGAAACAAACTCCTGTCTGGACTGATCTACTGCCTTAAGCTTTCTGAGCGACTTCTGTACTGCCTGTGAAAGCTGGATTGTTTCCTTATAGGCATCCTCCATGATATCGGTGTCCAAATCTCCGTAGGAAACACGCTCAAAGGAAGCCAGAAGCCGCTTAAAAGGCCGTATAAGGAAAAACACGGCTGCCATGGAACAGACCACCACCACCAGGATCATGCACAGCAAAAACAGCTGGGTGCTTCCCTGAACCCGGTCGGTCAGTGCGGAAATATTTTCCGTAGAAGCCATAACCACCATCACTCCCGTAACCTTCTTTTTATCGGAAGCACTGTGGATGGGAATAGTCTGGGTCAGATAACCCATCTCCTGATTCATACGGCTGTTTGTCTCCCCGTTAAAGCAGCGGATAACCTCTTCTGAAACATAATACTTCCCTGCCGCCAGGTTAAAAGTATCCTTCATAATCTTAAAGCTGCTGTTTACAATTACGATCCGCCCGTTATAAATATCTGCGATCGTCTGCATACGGGTATCCAGCTCCATGGTATTTCCCTTATCCGAGGTCATATAACCTGAACGCATGAGGCGGCTGCTTAAGATCAGACACTGATTCTGTATCTCAATGCCCTTCGCCTCCAGCTGGGTCTGGTTAAAGGCCCTGCGGCTGATCATTGCCTGCAAAAGCATGGGAACCAAAGCAGTAAGGATCATCAGAATCACCATAGGGATCATGACGCTTTTTCCCCTTAGCTTAAACCGCTCAAGCCATTTCTTCTTTTTCAATCTACTCCAGCTCCTTTAAATGGCCGCTGCAGGCCACAGCAAGACAGCCCGGTCCGATATGGCAGGCAATGCTTAATGACAACGGCGCTATGCAGATATTGGCATCCGGATAGATTTCTGCCACTGTTTCCTTAAATTCCTGAGCCATCTCATCGCTGCAGGTATAAGCAATCTCCAGCCAGGTATGACGTGCCTCAGGATCGTGAAAACGTGTTTCCAGATCCTTTTTAAGAGCGGTCATCATAATGGTCTTTCCCTGCTTTAAGGTTCTGGCCTTGGAAAATGCATCCAGCTTTTCCCCCTGGATGGTGAGGACAGGCTTAATCTGGAGAAGAGTTCCCAACATAGCGGCTGCCGGAGTGATGCGCCCTCCCTTTTTAAGATATTTTAAAGTGGTCACTGTAACATAGATGGAACTGTCAAACTTTGTTTCTTCCAAAATATTGCGGATCTGTGCAGCCGCATATCCCTTTTTTATCAAATCTCTGGCATCCAGCACAGACTGCATCTGGGTCACGGAAATGCGCTGGTTATTGACTACATATACCTTTCCCTCGTAATCCTCTGCTAAAAGCATGGCGGTCTGACAGGAACCGCTTAAACCGCTGGACATGGGGATATACACCACTGCATCATACTCCTCTAAAAGTTTATCCCAGAAATCAGTCACCTCACCGGGGGACGGCTGAGAGGTGGTAATATCCGCTCCCTCCTCCATCCGTCTGAAAAATTCCTCGTGGGTAAGATCCACACCCTCATAGTACATCTGCCCGTCAATAATAAAGGGCATGGGAAGCACATGGACTCCCAGCTGCTTTGCCTGATCCTGGGTAATGCCGCTGTTGCTGTCCGTAGCTGCTGCTATTTTCATAACATATCCTCCTTTCAGTTAAGCCCCTGATTCAAACGGTTGGCTGTCATATAAAGCTGGTAATACATCCCCTTCTTTTCAAGAAGTTCCTTATGATTTCCTTCCTCCACGATCTCATTGCCGGAAAGCACCAGGATCCGGTCTGCCCCCTGAATGGTCGTCAGGCGGTGGGCGATAGTTAACGTAGTGCGGCCCTCAGCCAGCTTTTCCAGAGACTGTGATACCAGATACTCGCTCTCATTGTCCAGAGCTGAGGTGGCCTCATCCAGAATGAGGATTGCCGGATTTTTAAGAAATACCCTGGCAATACTGATGCGCTGTTTCTGCCCGCCGGAAAGCTTTACGCCCCGTTCGCCCACATAGGTATCGTAGCCGTCTTTTAATTCCGTAATAAACTCATGAGCCCCCGCCATTTTTGCAGCCTTGATCACATCCTCTCTGGAAGCGCCGGGGCGTCCGTAGAGAATATTTTCAAATACAGTGCCGGAAAACAGGTATACATCCTGCTGTACCACTCCGATATTGGAGCGCAGGCTTCTCAGGGTAATATCCCTTACATCCATTCCGTCAATGGAGATAGTTCCCCCTGTTGTGTCATAAAATCTGGGCAGCAGATTACAGAGTGTAGTTTTTCCGCCGCCGGAAGGGCCAACTAAAGCAATCCTCTCGCCTGGACGGATTTTTAAACAGATATCATTCAGTACCTGGGTATGATCGTCTGCATATTCAAAGCTTACATGGTCAAATTCGATTGTTCCCTTTACATCGGAAAGAGGCTTTGCTCCCTTTTTATCCCTGATATCGGGAGTCACATCCATAATCTCCTGAAAACGCTCAATCCCGGTCATTCCTCTCTGGAACTGCTCCGCAAACTCGATAATCCGGCGGATGGTTGTCAAAAGAGTGGTCACGTACATGGTATAGGCGACCAGATCTCCCGGCGCGATCTTTCCGTTAATCATGAAAAGGCCTCCGGCCACGATCACCAGCACATACATCAGGCCGTCAAAGGAACGGGTGGTAATCTGAAAGGCCGCCATATACCGGTAGGTATGCTTTTTGATCTTCATAAACTCCCGGTTGCCTTTTCCGAATTTTTCAATCTCCACCGGCTCATTTGCAAAGGCACGAACCACCCGGTTTCCTAAAAGCGTATCCTCAATCTGGGCGTTCAGCTCGCCGATCTGATTTCTCTGAAGCCGGAAGGCCGCTTTTACCTTCAGATTAAACCAGGTACAGGAAACGATCATGATCGGGATCATCAGGAAAATGAGCAGCGTCAGCTCCAGATTGATTCCTGACAAAATCACAAAGGATACGATTCCCTTTAAAATGGCAATAAAAAATTCCTCCGGACAGTGGTGTGAAAATTCCGTCACGTCAAACAGATCGCTGGTGATCCTGGACATGATCTGTCCAACTTTGGTATTGCTGTAGTAGCTGTCCGAGAGCATCTGCAGATGCTCAAAGGCATCCTGGCGCATATCTGTTTCAATATATACGCCCATCACATGGCCCGTATATGCCATATAATAGGCAGCCAGCGAATCGATCACCCGCAGGATCAGATATAAAAGGCCGATTTTTACCACAAGCCCTGTGGTTAAGGAAGCCAGATCCTGCATTCCCTGATTGGTGATAAACCGAAGGATCAGAGGAAGCACCAGCTCTCCCAGCGTGGTCAATGCCGCACAGAACAGATCCAGGATCAGGATCTTTTTGTACTTTCCATAATATGGAAGAAAGCTTTTTAACAGCTTTCCCGCTTTCATTCCCTTTTTCGTATTCATATTCCTTTCTCCCCTGTTTTGTTCTTGCCATCAGAGTAATTTCTCCGGGCAGTTATCTTTTTATTGTAACGTATCTGAATAGAAAATGGAAGAGGCAGGGGAAAGAATTTTTTCCTACCCTTTTTTCCAGATTTTGCTATAATAGTGTCAAATAGATTTGAAGGAGAAAATCAGCTATGGGATATGTCTATCTGCTCTGCGTTGCCCTGATGTTCAGCTTCGGCGGTACCTGCGTCAAACTGATCAGCCCTTATTTTAATGCTTCATGGATTACCTTTTTCCGTTTTTTCATTGGAGTGGTGTGGCTGCTCATCTTAAAGTGTATCCTGAGGCAGCCATTTCAAAAAAACTTAAAACAGGCCCTCTTATCCTGCTGGAAATGGATCCTGTTCGGAGCCTTTATCAAATGGATGGCCTATCTGACAGAAAACTACGCCTTAAGCCACGGACTTTCCTATGGAAATATTGTGACCCAGCCTGCCCAGACCCTGTTTCTGACGCTGGTAAGCGTACTGTGCTTTAAGGAGAAGCTGTCCCCCAGAAAGGGATTCTGTATCTTTCTCTGCATCGGCGGCGTTCTGTGCATCTCTTTAAACGGCCGTCCTCTGGATGTATTTTTTAAAGAAAATCTCCTTTTTACCGGCCTGTTTATCCTGTCCGGTATCTGTGCAGGCTGCCATGTGCTTTCCCAGAAAATGGTAGCTGGACGGCTGGATATTATCGACAGCAATCTGGCTATATTTACCCTGTCCGGTCTTTTTTCCCTGATCCCGGCCGCAGAGCCTGTATTTACAGGGAAAATAGCTTTTATCCGTCCGGATCTGGCCTGCATCCTTGCCATCCTTGCCTTCGGCTTTATCACGGGAATGGGCTTTTACCTCAATGCCAAAGCCATCCCCCTGGTGCCCTTTTATATGGTTCCCGTGATCCAGAGCATGATGGCCGTATTCGCCATTCTCTGGGGCGTATTC
>ULQT01039879.1_pt1 | contig 11417 bp, 4 predicted proteins | sample 1954791 | NCBI WGS metagenome assembly ULQT01 (sample SAMEA4835663, study PRJEB28245) | human gut metagenome | biome: gut microbiome; material: fecal sample | place: Denmark | collected 2008 | reverse complement strand
CCCCTCTGCCACTATGCTATGGACCTCGAATCTAATGCCTGGAGAAACTACCACGATGCTGATACTTTAGATCAGCAATATTTCAATGTATTCTCATTGTATACATGTCCACACTGTCACGGAGGGTTTGTTATAGTACACACTATGCAGGGAGTAGCTGATAACTCAGAGGAATTTGATATATCTGAAGTGCAACAGATAGCCTGCCCGTCGACTGCTGTGGATAAAAATGTAGACGCGCGAATCAGAGAGATATCTCCAAGATTTTGTGAAGTATATAATCAGTGTTATATAGCTAAACAGAATAATTTATCTGAACTATATGGTATGGGACTACGCAAAGCATTAGAGATATTGGTAACCGACTATGTACTTACACGTAATCCAGGTGACAAAAGTAAAATCATTAAAATACCACTACACTCTCGCATAGAAAATTACTTTAAAGATTCGGATGCGAGAACCAGCTTACTAGCTTGTAAGTACCTAGGTAACAACGAAACACACTACGATAATAGTAACAGTGCTGAAGATACTGCACTTCTCGGAAACCTGATAGACGATGTAATTTATTACATCGAAAGAGAGTTAAGAGGAGAGCAAGCAGCTACTATTATTCAAAAGAATTGAGCTAACGATATAACATGCGCGTAGCGCAAAAGGAGGAAACCCAAATGAAAAAGAGAATCATTATCACAGCATTATCCGTAATGCTCGCATCATCATCAATCATCCCAGCTTATGCTGCGGAACCACTGCCGGTAGTAGAGCGTACATCTGACTTATATGTAGCACTGAGAGAGTGGGCAGATAAGCATGTGGACGAGTGTAATGAAATACAGGACGCTAAAGAGCGATATAAATATATCGTACAGTTAGTTTCCGCTAATCTCAACACTTACAAGACTTATCAGCCTAACGAGGAGGCTGTGTTATCAGCATGGGAGAAGGAACATCAGATTGGAGTCAGCGACTATGCTAGTATTGTGGTCTATTTAAGTGGTAAGTGTGGTCTAGAATCATATATGACTACCGTTTATGGTAATGCTATTGTTGTAGATGGTAGAACGAACTTCATGCCCTGTGTGTATATAGATGATGTTTTATATCTTACCGGTATTGAGAATATTGAGCATGGTGATAACTTTGACGATTATGTGTTGATGCCTAACGGTAAGTATGGTGTAAGCGTGACAGAGGATCCGCGCGAAGCCTACAGGTTAGAGCAAGAGCAGGTTAAACATCCGGCAGAACCTCCAAAGTTCCACACTACGATAGATCTAGATAAGGGTATTAGCGTAATATACGATAGTGATAACACATTTATCGATCTAGTATTATCAGGTGCGTCAACGGATGGGAATGGTACTGACAAATATTATATCTGCGAAAATGCAGCATTGCGTGCCGTTAGTTTAAATGAGCTTTTAGAGCTGGGTTATGATGGCCCATATTAAGAGATTAGTTTCGTTTATACTCGCATTAGTATTGACAATGTCATTGCCACTATATACTTATGCTGATAACTCCGGTGTGGATGGTCCGCCTGGAGGTTTGATTATACCATCGAAAGGTGGGACGCCCGGTGGAGTCCCTGTATTTAATGAATATGGTTTTCGCATTACACTAGCTGATGCTACGCCAATTCTGGATGCGAATGTGCCATCCTTACCGGAGACGTTTACAATAGACGATCTGAACCGGGAATATGATCAGATTAAAGAGATTACCAAAACTCGATACTGGGAGCCTGGATCGTATGGACTCAATTTTTACAGTCAAGCTCTAATGACCAATAGACCTGCTTTTGTGAAGGATTCCACTATACCTGCATACGAGATACGTCCGGGGATCAAGATGTCTAGAGATCCAGCAAATCAGGCGGCTGAAAATGATTTGGCGTGGATGATATGGAATACTCCTGAAGGAACGGGCAGGACACCCAACATGAAGCCTTACACTGAAGCTGTTTATAATGCAGTTTTCGATCAAGCTTTAGCTGGAGATCCTGGAACATGGTCTGACACTATACGTCAGCATTACGACAATGCAGGTGGATCGCTTCCTGTGTCTTTTGTTAAGTCTGTTGTAGGTAATGGCGCGGGGATAGTAAACGCGTTTAGCTATGCGACATGGTCGACACACGAACCTAACTGCGATCCTGGCAATGCTTACCAACGTGTTTTATGGTCGCAGCTTGGGCATTTATCTATGTGTCTACAGTTAGCATGGGCCGCCAAGGATATTGGCGATACCTATACTTACGCTAACTTTATAAACAAGACGGCTGCTTGGGTATCAAGTGGATTTCGAACAGACCTAATGCCTATTATCATGGTAGAGACCACGCAAGCATTTAACGTAGATAATAACTCACAAGGTATCGAGTCATTTAATACGTTACCATCCACACTAGCTTTTGCTTACCGTGGACAAGGTGTGGCAGAAAAATTATTCTTACCGTGGACAGAAGGTGCTAACAATAACACTACACAGGCTATTATTGATGCAACAGGTGGAATAGCTCCAGAAGGTTTTGGAACAAGTGTTATGGGCCAAGGTTTAAATGGGTACCCAGCTAACGGGCAGTGGTATGACATAGGACACGGTCCAAAACCTAGCTGGCATGATCGTAATTTGCTTAAGAGAGTAGGACCTCAAACTGACCTTTCCAAGAATTATGGATATTTCGTCAACTGGACTTACTTATCTGGAATGACTCCTCCGCCTAATACAGACAATAATAACACCCTTGGTTCGTTTACTTGGAAACTGACACCAGCTGGCGTGCACGATAAAACACCAGAGAAAGAAGTAAACGCCTCGTCAACTATCTATGAATTAAATATTTCACAGGACAACTACAATGCAAATAACTACCAGAAATGGAACAGCGTCGTGCGTGCGGACGGCGTCGACTGTAACAAGCTCCGCATCCGCATCTACCACATTTCTGAAAACCTCGCCGAGGAACAGCCCGCAACGAAATACGCCCGGGACTCTGTAAAACAGAAAGGTGCTGAAGTTACAACACCAATCAATAAAGTAACCATCAGCCCCACCGGAAACATAACCGGATTCCCGGCAGGCACAATTACTGAGTTGCACAACAATACGTGGTCTCAGAATCTAACAGATGATCAGTTCCTCAAGATTATGAAGGAGGCAACAGGTCTGACGTATTCCGAGACAGTAGCCGGTAGGCTTGTGAATGGCAGCACCCCAGAGGGAGTTCGGGTTACATACGCAGTTTATGTAGATTACGATATTGGCTGCAAGGACACTGGTGAAAGGCATCAGTTATCGAATGACCAGGCAGAGTGGGTAGAGTATCGATCAATCCCTGGAACATACACATTTGAGTCCGACTCACCAGATGGATATGCTGAGATCAAGTGTGGATACTTCAACAGGGACGAAGGATATTACGAGAACTATGAGGCGATGGCTGGTTCGCCGACAACTGAGGATTTGTACTTCGCTTCTGGTGGACAGGACTTTGTGGCTCAGATCAAGTATGAGTATATCGGACCAACTGAGCAGGACCAGAATCCAGAAATCAAGAATGCGATTCGTAACTACGAGCAGGGATACTCAGCTACGCAATGTGGCGGGTATTGGCAACCTGTAACTAAAACATTTAATAATGCCACAACAGAAGAGGTACAAGCTTGGTTAAATACCTGGACGGGTTCGCCACATACCTCTGGTGAATTCATAACAGCGCATGTGTGCCCGGAATGTGGCACGGTACATCAGAATGGAACCGGTCAGGAAGCTATCCACTCCACTTCTATAGAGAATAGTGAGAGCGGTGATAAAGTGTCTCCAGGTGGTTATTATAGTGAAATCAACCTGCACGCCACCCACTGGGATTGGACAGGCTGTCCGTATGAATCACATACAGAGGGAGAGCCTCCGCATGAGGTAGTTGACTGTCCCGGACATGATGCTAAGTCGGATTCGCCGTCTGGATGTTGTAGTCACGATTCTGCCGTGCGTGCGACCAGATGGTCTGGTACTGTAACATCTTATCACTCCACATACAATGAGAATGATAAGCACGACCAGAACCAAGCCAATATCAAATTTACGCAGACATTCAAGGACATTCGTTACGCAAAGATCAAAGACGTTCATGTTTGGAGATTAGAGCGTTCCAGAATGGAAGGTATCCGTCAGTTAACATTTGAGGATCCAGACTATATCTTTGGAGAAGCTGATAGCTATGCAGATGCAATCTTCAATGTAGCTGAGGACGATACGGCACTTGAAGGTAGAATGTATTACATGCTCCACCCAGAAGATGGAGATAACTTCAAGTTTAAAGCTACATTACCGACACGTGGATGTTGCCACTGCTTTGTGCATAACTCAGCAGAAGACTTGATAAAAACAAATGAGAACATGGTAGCCAATGACCAAACTCCAGCTACACAGCTTGAGGAAGGTTGGGTAATATCAGACTACCTGGTTCTGAAAGGTACACGTGCGACAGCATCTCTGCTCTATGCTCAATACCAGTCGAGAAACAAAGACGCCAACAAGTATCCTATCTTGAACATTCGAGTATCTGGTACCGACCAGGCTTCTAGGCAAGATAATGCTTATGAATATCTCGGACCGGACAATCAGTGGCATAAGATAACTTACGATACTCGCGGAGAAATATTCGAGACGCAGGTCATCGACTACAACGCTCCTATAACAACGGGGCAGGGTGGTTCAGCAAATGCTAACGATGGTAATGAAGAAAAGATATGTGTTAACCCAGAAACATTCAAGGGCGGACATGTTGATTCAGATGATATCTCGTGGGGCGGATACAACGGAGACTACTCTGATACAGACGCCGATAAGCACGGAGAATACTCTCCTGGAGAACTCGATGAGGTTGGTAAGTATCAAGGTATCAGGCGAGTTGATAACTGGAAGGGCGATACTAACAAGAAAGTGTTTGCCGTTGGTTATCAGCATAACACTCAGGGAGAAGTGGAGAACTCAGGATTCAACACAAGAGCTCCACAGAGTTGGAACAACCCAGAAGATCCATTTATCTTAGTATCGAAGCCAATAGATGTACACGATATTAAGGTACACAATGGGGAGAAGGAATTTACGAACTCCACAATCTTCTATAATAACATTATATCTTACTCATCAGCAGGTGGACCAGACTCTGGTATGCCATTATGGTCAGAGGAAGAAGACCCTGTATATGAGCAGAGAGGTTTCCATGTAGACACTAACTACAGTGACGACTATAGTGGAATTAACAACATCATAATCCATAATCCTGTATCAGCTCAGTATGCTGAATTAGTCGCACTTCCAAGTGACTTAGACCAGCGAATTGAGGATGACCTGATTATAGACTCACTGAATCAGGATAACGGTAAGTGTCCTGGAAAATCCAATGCATGTGCTTACGCAGAACTCCATTGTAACTATAATGGAACTTGGTATCATACCGAGGAGTGTTATGCTAAAGTACGTGGTAACGGTTTGGCTACTGTACCTGTAACTGGTGATATCCACACAGAGATGAAACCTGTACAGCATGGTACTAAGAATACAGGCACCAAGCAATACGGCTACACGGGTGCTCGACAAACATTCACAGCACCGGTAACTGGTAGATATAGCATAGAAGTATGGGGTGCACAAGGTGGAACCTCAAGGCGTGGAGGCTCAGGCGGACGCGGAGGTTACACAAAAGGAGATGTCTACCTAAGACAAGGCGAGACCATCTACATGTATGTGGGGGAGATGGGAAGTTCCCAAGGTAACCAGTTAGGTGGATACAATGGAGGTAACTTCGGAGGCCCACAAGGCGGTGGCGGTGGTGGTATGTCTTCAGTATCGCTATCTGCTAACAGCAAAGCAGCTCCTAGTAACAACAATCAAAGTACTGGAGTTGAAAAACGGTATTACTTTACACATGAGACTACTTGGTTGTGCACTGATGGGCAGTGGCGTGGTGTAGTCATTGATCCAAGCAATACAACTGATTTTACCCTAAACTCTGCGCATGATTATTATATAGCGTATCCGAACAGATCGTACGCGGCTAAGGGATGGCACTATTTATACGACAACACAACCGGGTACTGCTTAAGCACTAGGAGATACAATGAATCTACCTACGGTCAGCACTATACTTTAAATAAATACGCAAATCCGATTAATGGAAGAGGTGATTCCGGACTTCCTAATACAGGATGGAATCAAAATGATAGCTGGCTTCTAATCGCTGGTGGCGGTGGTGGTGCTGGGCCTGCTGAAGGTGGCGCTGGAGGCGGAGAAACTGGAGGAACAGGCGGAGATAGATGTGGTTCACCTGGTGCAGGAGGAGGACAGACACACCCTGGTGCAGGAGGCAATAGAGGCGGAAGCCAAGGTATGGAAGGATCAGGTGGATCTACTTTTGCTAGCGGACGCTCAGGCGGAGGCGGCGGCGGAGGCGGCTGGTTCGGCGGTGGGGCTGGCGGCGTTGATGAGCCGAGATACCACGATACAGACGACTCTGGTGGCGGAGGTGGTTCCGGACATATAGATACTGGTAGTACTATAGACGGACAGAAACGTGTTATAAATTACTCCATGCAGTCTGGTGTACGAACAGGACATGGATTTATTCAGATCTCCTGGAACATCGACACTACGTACACCACATACGAACCGACAATCACAGGCTCGCTCACTTATGACAAGAATGCAGCTGAGGTAATTCCGACTGAGTTTAAACCGCATATCTTCACAGCCCCAATGGATGGATATTATTCATTCCATCTGTATGGTTCTGCTGGAGGTGGCGCAGGTAAGCCTGGAACAGATCAACCTTCTCGTGGAGGTAAAGGTGGTTATGCAGCTGGACAGATACTACTCACCAAAGGTCAGCAAGTACTTGTGACTTGTGGTGGACAAGGTAGTAATGCCGATTCCGTGGGCGCATCTCGTTCCGGAGGATACAACGGTGGAGGTAATGCCAATACCGGAAATGTCGGTGGATGGGGCGGAGGAGGTGCAACAGATGTTGCAACCAATTTCGTATACAAAGCCGGAGGGCTGCTCAACACCACGCAGACGGGCGGTTCAATACAAGGTAATCGTTTGTCGCTTCCTAGCGCAAATGCACTATACTGGGGACCGAGAATGACAACATACAAAGATCATATTTATCGCGTAGACTACTATGGACAGAACCTTGATAAAGCTTCATTCGCAGCTCATGGTTATGTTAATGGTAAACAGTCTTTGAATAACGCTACACTCTTACACTCTTATATATCATCTGAACATGTTCAGCTGTTTTATAGGGTGAACACACAGCCTGATGCTAATACGCAGGAATTCCATGTAGCAGGACATAAGGATGGAGTTTATATCTCAGAAGTTTTTGTTGTAGACATGAATGACAGAGTTCTTGTTGCCGGAGGTGGCGGTGGCGCTGATAACGCAGGTGGAACCACTGGAGGTGCTGATGATGGTACTGGTGGCGACGGTGGCGGAGAGGCCGGTACGCCAGGATTATCTGATGGTAAACCTACAAACAATGCTGCGAATGCTACATCAGGTTGGTTACCGGGTATAGGGCAGGATGCTACGGGTACTTCCAGTGGTTATACTGACATGGGAGCAGGAGGCGCTGGCTGGTACGGTGGTTACATGGGTAAAGGAAACAATGCTGGTGGTGGAGGTGGTTCCGGTAAGATTGGAAATGTCTCTAACGGTAAACTCCTGCCTGGACAGAACTCAGGTTCTGGTTACGCAGTAGTAGTATATCCTGGTAAAGGTGAAACTGACAGCACATTACAGTTATCCTGTAAAGAACCACATCACGCTCCAAACAGCAATTACCATCTTTTCACAAAGGGATGGAAACATGAGGGTGGATACTCTTGCGAAGGAGTAGGTTGTCCATTCTGTGCGAATGGTACAACGCTTTATACTCCAACTGGTTTTGCTATTACGCAAGACAACGTGGATGAATTATATATCATCAAACACGACGGTCAAACTCACTTAACACATGGACCCCAGGACGATCCACAGAATGACGCCTGTGATACTTGTGGTGCATATTGTATACTTGACACATATACTGTGGACAATGAAACAAAGCATAAGTGCAGCTGGCCCGTAACAAGCTATGATGCCGCATGCTACGAGACTCGAGGTTCTAAGAACTCAGAGCATCATTACAGCTTCGGAGATGATACTTGTTACGATCCGTGTATGAACGATAACAATCACAAGAAACATCCAGTAAAACCGAATGACAATCCGGACAAGGCAGAGTCAGGAAAGTTTGTAATACTGGATTACGATTTCCAGATTTACTTCCCGAACCTCGGAGACTTCTATGGCAACGGCAACTTAGGTATCGGCAACACGCAAAAGCCGGAAGGATTCGGATACTACGGCGGTAAAGACGGAGAGGATCCTATGGATACAACCATATGGTTGAAAGAGAAATACGTCGTATTCCCATTCGATGTAACATACAAAGGCAAGACCTACCTAGCCGGAGAAAAGGTTATGTTGGGTACCTACGATGAAGCTACTTATACATGGCATGACGACGCTCCTGCTGGAGGCGCTGATGCTTATAAGTATACATTCCATTGTCTATTAGACAACTTGGAGTGGGCCGCTGCTAAGATTAAATTTGTTGCAGTAGCTAAGAACACTCCTGTTGAACCTGTAGAGAGTAAAACAGAAGACCACAACTACACTAGGTATGGAGATTCTAAGAGAGCTTACCACGATGCCTTCAAGGAATACTTTGTCGATGTTGTGGGACGTATCGGAGTTCTCTCGATTCTCGATACTGGTGACTTCAGATTCTCGAACTACTACAAGGAAGCTATCGAAGGTTGGAAAGTTGACCAAGTAGTGCATGAGGTAGATCTGTCAAAGCAGAACTTTGTTTCGATAGATGATACTACTATATTCGGTGACCCTGTCACAGAAGCTACGAGAGGTCAGAACACTTGGGGATTAACCGACTGGATGGAGCCTATAAGCAAGCTCAGACCATTCCCGCTAACGCCAGGTGAAAATAATGTGAAAGCGTTGAAGAATCAGGCACATCGTATCGGGTACTCAGATTATATGTCATTAGTCACTGTAGGTAATTATTATGGTGAGAATACATACGCAACTAATAATCAGTATAAGGTGCAGATACAGCCTTTCTATTATTACTATAATCTTGAAACAAAACAGTGGACTCCGATGGATGTTTACATTAGACAGGACGGAGATTCATACAAGATGATTAACGATTATGGTACAGACCAGTCCACTACGGAGTATAACTTCTACTATGACCTTAACTGGCAAGCGGAAGCAAAACGACGTATGTATACACAGAAAGAAGAAAACGCATCACAAGCTGTACAGGATGCTTATTATTACAACACAGCGGCAGATGATACACAATTAGATGATGCTGGTATTGCAAGTAAGATACAGTTACCACACGGTATCAAATACCTGCATGGTACTGCAAACATGCTGTTCTTAAGAGATAGGAATAGAACATTTATCGGTACACGTAACAGGTACGGTGCCAATACTGAGACAGATAACAGAATACCTGAAGTGGAATTTAACAGACAGGCCCAGAGGTGGCACTTTACATTGGGACTTCCGTCTACAGCGACCTTCGTAAAACAGGGAGAAGCTTGTACTCCGGAGAACATTGCGAAGTACGATATGGACAAGGGTGTAATTGTTGTAGCTCTTGACATTAAGTCAAAGGGAACAGTCTGGACGCTTGGGTATGATGGCACTCCAGTAGGAGAACGCTCATTCTATCTGTTCGACAACAATACTACAAAGATAAGCTGGGAGGATGCCGGCGCTAACGGACCGGAAGATAAGACAGTTGTGCTTGTTTACACTAACTCTAAGACTTCCAGAAATGACCTCTCAACTGAGGGTACGCACTAACAAAAGATGGTGGGTGGCGGTTCTCCGCTACCTACCTCTATTGTAAAAAATTATGGAGGTGAAATCATATATAGTTGACGGGTAATCCGTTTACTATATTACACGCGAGGGGGAACATTTATGAAGGTTCAAGAATTACTTAAGGTGCCATCACCTGAAAACAGGCTTATGCTGTTACAACTTGGAATGAATGAGACAGCGAGGTCGTTAGTAGTTGAAGCTCTGTCACATGCAGAAAACTACCCGCTGATACTGAAGTGTCTCGGCGCAGCGCATGACTTCGTCGGAAGTCTCAGTGCTCCGGTGGCTGTTGAGAAGGAGTTAGTGGATCCAATGTTCTATGTTACTGCAACAATATGGTGTACTGCACTCGACGACCCGTGTATTTTCAAGAGTGCTTGGGACACTGACATCACTCTTGAAGACAATGTCCCGTTAACACCATATGGAGAGAAAACATGCCGTGATGGATATTTTGTATTCTCATCACTATTGGTGGACACAGATGGCATGGAACGTGCGGAGAAAGTACGGGATGATATAATAAGCATTGTTGCGTCAAACGGCGCGGATGCTGTGCGTCAGTACAAGAGAGCTGTGGAGGATAGGTTTGAGAGTTTTAATGAGACACATTGCACTGCTAAGTACATGAAAGAACTGCTTATAAGAGATAAGGAAAAGTTAGACACACTACTGGCCCAGTAGGTTGTAGGTATATCCTACTAGAGAAGGAATTAAGCTTCTCTAGTGGGAGTACTTTGAAGTGGGTGGCGGTTCTCCGCTACCTGCTACCCATTGTAAGAATTTATGGGGGTGGAATCATATACAGTTGACGGTAATACGTTTATTATATTACATAATAGGAGGGATACTATGAAGGTCTACGAGTTACTGAAGGAGTTACCGCATGACAAATTCATGCCACTGTTGCTTGGGGTGTGTGAGACAGCGAGGTCAGTAGCGATTGAAGCTCTGTCTGACACAGAGAATTACCCAAAAATTGTTGAGTGTCTTGCAAAAGCGAATGACAGGCTCGGAGGTTTCTGTAATCCAAGAGTGGTGTCTGATTCAGTAGATTCAAAGTTCTTTGCTACAGCAACAGTATGGGTTATAGCTAATTACCATCAATGCATTTTTGAACGAACTTTGACTACAGACATTGTGCTTGATGACAATGTTCCACTGACAGAGGCAGGAGAGTGGATGTTCCGTACAGGCATGCACCCTAAATTCGGATCGCTACTCTATTCGCACGGGCTGGAGTACGCAGAGCATGTCAGAGATTGTATAACAGACATTATTGCCGCAAACGGTGCAGAAGCTGTGCGTCAGTATGCAACTGCTGTAGAATCCAGATTGGCATATATTAGCGAGAGCGATGATCTATATGCTAGACAGGAGAATATCTTACTTATGAGAGATAAGGAAAAGTTAGACACACTACTGGCTCAGTAGTG
>ULQT01043114.1_pt1 | contig 11530 bp, 9 predicted proteins | sample 1954791 | NCBI WGS metagenome assembly ULQT01 (sample SAMEA4835663, study PRJEB28245) | human gut metagenome | biome: gut microbiome; material: fecal sample | place: Denmark | collected 2008 | reverse complement strand
GGGTGGCGAAGAACGTGGTGGCCGCCGGGCTGGCCCGGCGCTGCCAGGTCCAGCTGGCTTATGCCATTGGTGTGGCCCGCCCCGTCTCCGTCCGCGTGGATACCTTCGGCACCGGAACGGTGCCGGACGAACAGCTCTCCGACGCAGTGGAACAAGTCTTTGACCTGCGTCCGGCTGCCATCATCCGGGATCTGGGGCTGCGCCGCCCCATCTACCGCCAGCTGGCGGCCTATGGGCACTTTGGGCGGGACGACCTGGACCTGTCCTGGGAGAAGACCGACCGGGCAGAGGCACTGAAGGCGGCTCTGTAACGGCGTCAGCGGCCAGGAATCTTTTCAGTTGGCGCCTCATAGACTGTACAGGCGCAAATAAGGGCCGGAGGAGATCCTCCGGCCCCTTCTTTCTGAATGACCGGCCCCGGGGCTGGACAATCGCCGCGCCATAGGGTAAAATAGAGAGAAAACAGCCGAAAATGGGTATCTCTGCGCCCCATACAGGAAGGAGATCATAGAATATGGATTACAGCGAACTGCTTCGCCACGTGGATCACACACTTCTGACCCCCACCGCCACCTGGGACCAGGTCAAGACGGTCTGTGACGAGGGCCTCACCTGCCGCACTGCCTCCGTCTGCATCCCGCCCCGCTATGTGAAGCGGGCCGCCGCCTATGTGGGCAATCAGCTGAAGATATGCACCGTGGTGGGTTTCCCCAACGGCTACTCCACTCCTGAGGTCAAGGTGTTCGAGACCGAGGACGCCATCCGCGGGGGAGCGGACGAGATCGACATGGTGGCTGATCTGGGCCTGGTGAAGAGCGGCGACTGGGAGGGGGTGCTGGAGGAGATCAAGGCGGTCAAAGCATCCTGTAAGGGACGTATCCTGAAGGTCATCGTGGAGGCCTGCCTGCTGACCTGTGAGGAGAAGCAGGCCATGTGCCGTATCGTCTCCATGTCCGGAGCAGACTTTATCAAGACCTCCACTGGCTTCTCTACCGGCGGCGCTACCTATGAGGATGTGAAGCTGTTCCGGGAGCACTGCAGCCCCGATGTGAGGATCAAGGCGGCCGGCGGCATCCGCACCCTGGAGGAGGCCCAGACCTACCTGGAACTGGGGGCCGACCGTATCGGCAGCAGCAGTCTGGTTGCCCTGGTCCAGGCTCAGAGCAACGGCTGAGCCCAGCCCTTTTCACACCGAAAGATCCCCGTCCATTGTGAAAATGGACGGGGACCTTTTTGCGTTCTGCAGGCGTATCCCGCAGGAGTGACCTCTCGTTGGGCCCACGGTTCTGGATCGGTCAGTATTGCAGGCCTCCGTTCACATCCAGCACCTCACCAGTGGTCCAGGATGCGTCATCGCTGCCCAGGTATGCGATGGCGCCGGCGATGTCATCCAGCTCTCCCAGTCTCGGGATGCGGACACCCGCAGAGAGCTTATCCACCTTATCCTGAGAGAGAGAGAGGAACATTTTCCCCTTCAGCGGCCCAGGCGCTACGCTGTTCACGGTAATGTTCCAGGGGCCCAGCTCATATCCCAGGCACATGGCCATGCCGTTGATCCCAGCCTTTGCGGCAGCGTAATTCACCCCCACCCCCGGGCGGCCCGTGCGGCCCCCAATGGAGGAGATCAGTACGATCCGGCCGTAGTTCTGCTCCTTCATGGCGGGGACCACCGCTTTCACCGAATGATAGACCCCTGTCAAGTTAATGTCGATCACATCCTGCCACTGGGCTTCTGTCAGCTCATCGATGGGAAAGTGACGGAGAATACCTGCCGTGGCTACCAAGACGTCGATCCTGCCCCACTTTTCCTTTACTTCGGCTGCGGCGGCCTGGCAGTCCTCCAAGCTTCGGACGTCGCCCGGGATGGTCATCACCCGGTCCTCATCCCAGCCTTCCTCTTTCAGCATCCTGGCCTCCTGGTCCAGCGCCTCCCGGGAAAAATCGGTCAGCGCCACTTTTCCGCCCTCAGACAGCAGCCGCCGGGCAGTGGCGCCGGCGATATCCCCCGCGCCAGTGATCAGCACAACTTTATGTTCATATCGCTCCATTGCATATCCCTCCAGTCTTATCGTTGCTCCCCCAGACATGCCTTTGCCCCTTCCAGGGCCCGTCTGGCATGGGTCTCATAGCCTATCTTTTCCACTCTTGTCAGGTGGGGCACTTCCACACCGCACACCACCTGCGGGATCCTGGAAATGATCTCCGCAATGGGGATTGCACCCTCCCCGGGATACAGGCGTTCCGCCCGGCCGGTGTGGATCAGTGCCGCCTCATCTGTGGGAATTGGAGCCTCACAGTCGCACAGGTGCGCGTAATGGAACCAGCTCTGGGGGCACTCCTCCAGCTCATGCAGCTGGACCCGGGAGCGGTAAAAGTGCAGGCAGTCTACCACCACGCCCACGTTCTCTTTGCCGGAGTCCAGGAGCAGCTGCCTGACCTGACGGAGATCGGTGACACTGGCCCATGTGACGAATTCCACGCTGACCGTCTGCTCATATCGGGCGGCCAGCTCACACAGCCGGCAGAACTGATCGGTATAAAATGAGCGGTCCGGGGTCCAGATGTTGGTCAGGATGTGCCGGATGCCCAGCTCTGCTGCGGCCGCCAGCGCCGGTTCATAGTCCTGCACATCCACTCCAGCCGCGATGCGGGCATTCTCTGTATCGTGCAGCAGGATGCCTGTCTCCTGAGCGGCCCGTCGGGTCTCACGAAGCAGATGGGGATCCTTTGCGATGTCATAGGGACGCTCCCCCGGCAGCCCCATGGGGATGGTCCGCAGGCTGACCGCATCATAGCCCGCCCTGGCCGCCACCCGGATCATCTCCGGGGGCGGACAGCTGATGTTTGTCAAATGGACCAGGGAGTAAAGGTGTTTCATCAGTTGCCTCCTAAGATATCACCCTCCGGGAAACGGGGCCCGCGGTGCCCGCTCCCCGGAGGACGAACAGTTTCTATCTCAGACGTTCCGCTCAGGCGTATTTCTCAGCGGTGCTGATCTGCATGTCCACCAGCTCATCGCCGTAGGTGGCGCGGACCTCGTCATAGACACCGGAGCACTTGTCCCGCAGCTGCTCCAGAACGTCGGCGGGGAGTTCCACGATCTCGGTTCCGGTCTGAGCCACCAAGTCCATACGCTCAGAGAGCCGGGCGTCGCACTGTTCTCTGGAATACTGAATGGCGGCCTTGCCCACAGCCATGATCAGCTCCTTGTCTGTATCGCTCAGGCCGTTGTAGACGACCTGGCTGATCAGCAGGTTGTGGGATGCGGGCAGATGGTTTGTCAGGATCACATAGTCCTGCTGCTCATACAGGCGGTTGGCGTAGATGACCTCAAAGGGGTTCTCCTGGGCATCGATGGTGCCCTGCTGCAGCGCCATATAGACCTCAGAGAAGGCCATAGGGGTGGGGTTGGCGCCCAGCGCCTGCCAGATGGAGATATGCAGTTGGTTCTCCATGACCCGGATCTTCTGTCCCTGCATGTCGTCAGGGGACTGGACCTTGATGTTGCTGGTCATCTGACGCATGCCCTGGTCGAAGAAGCCGATGAGCTCAAAGCCTTTATCCTGGTATTTCTCCTCGTAGAAGCGGAAGACCGTCTCATCGTCCATGGTATCCCGGAACTGTTGGGCATCCTGATAGAGGAAAGGGAGATCAATGGCATTCAGCTCAGGGACGAAATTGGCGGTGAATGCGGTGGACCCCAGGAAGAAGGCCACATCACCGGCCTGTGTAGATTCGCACAGCTCAGTGTCGGTCCCCATGGAGCCGTTGAAATACATCTGGAGCTGGATGCGGCCGCCGGTGATGGCGTTAAGCTGATCCGCCATGTAATGGACCAACAGGCCGTCCACGCGGTCCTCAGCGCCGTCGGTGGCAATGATGAAGGAGTAGGAGTCGCCCTGGGTGTAGTCCACAGAGCTGTCCAGTTCAGGCTGGATGTCGTAATCCGCCACGCTCTGAACGGCGCCGGAGCCTGTGCTGGAGCCGGACGGGGGCGGGGTGGAACCCGCGGAGGTCCCCCCTCCTCCACAGGCTGCCAGAGACAGAGACATTGCTGCTGCGAGGGTCAAGCTGATCAGTTTTTTTGTGGTGTTCATTTGAATTCTCCCTTCCTGATTTGACTCGCCGCCTGAGGCGGCCGCTTGTTCTGATGACTCAATCTTATCAGAGCCCTTTTCAGAATTCCAATACCGGTATCACATACCAGAGATCGGTTTTGAACATACCTTTCTTTTTGGTTCTTTTTGGGACTTTTTCCTGTCTTGACGCTGTGGAAAAAGGGGTGCTATAATAATTTTAGACAAAATTTGACCCAAATTCCGGGGAGGGACCGCTGACATGAATCTTCAGCAGCTGTATTACTTTCAGGCCATCAGCAGGCTGAAAAACTATACCAAAGCCGCAGAACAGCTCCTGGTCGCCCAATCCAGCCTGAGCCATTCCATCGGGGATCTGGAGCGTGAGCTGGGCGTCCCTCTCTTCTTCAAGGTGGGGCGGAATATTGATATCACAGAATACGGAAAGCAGTTCCTGATCCATGTGGACCGGATCACCGCGGAGCTGGAGCTGGCCAACCAGGAGCTGAAAAACATGCTCAACCCCAACATGGGCAAGATCCGCATTGCCCTGGCTTACACCGTGAGCAACCGCTTTATCCCCAATATGATCAAGGGCTTTTACGAAAATGAGGACAACCGGGCCATCCAGTTTGAGTTCAGTGAAAAGCAGGCGGCAAAGATCATTGACGCCTTTGCCAACCGGACTCTCGACCTGGGGTTCGGCGCCCGAATGGACAGCGACCAACTGGAATATTTTCACATTTTTGACGAGGAGATCGTCGCCGTGGTCTCCAGCCGCCATCCCCTAGCTCTGCGCGGGAGCGTGAAGCTCCAGGATCTGATTCGGGAGCCCATGGTCTCCTATACCTATAACTGCGGGACCCGGTACTGGATAGACGACGTCTTCCGCCGGTTTCAGCTCACCCCCAACATTATCCAGGAGGTGGACACAGAAAAGGTGATGGCCAGTGCTGTAGCCTCTGGTCTGGGCGTGGCCCTCATGCCCAGAATGACAGAGCTGAGCATCTACGATGTGGTCCCCCTGACGCTGGAGAATTCGGAGCTCCACCGCCCCATGTTCATGTGCTGGCCCAAGGGGGAGACCCTGCGGCCAGTGGTCAAAAATTTTCGGGACTACATTATGGGCCGGGTGGGCGAGCTTCCCTCCTGAACCGTTCCCACAGCACAGGGGCGCGATGTCCCGCATATATAGAAAAGCAGAAAGACGCTGCCCGGGGAGAGTGGGCAGCGTCTTTCTGCAAGAGAAGAGGAAACAGAAGTCAGCGGATCAGGCACAGCGAGATCTGTGGGAAGATCACGATCAGAACTAGGCCGATGGCAAACAGTATGGTAAAGGGCAGCGAGACCTTTGCGATCCGGATTACCGGGATCTTGGTCATGGAGCTGGCGACAAACAGATTGATCCCAACGGGAGGGGTGACAAAGCCAACTGCCAGGTTCACCACCATCATGATGCCGAAGTGGACCAGATCCACCCCGATGGCGGTCATGACCGGCGCCAGGATAGGCGTGAGGATCAGGATGGCCGGGGCGGCGTCCATCACCATGCCCACGAAGAGCAGGAAGATGTTGACCACCAGCAGGATCGTCCACTTGCTGGAGAAGGAGGATGTGATCCAAGCACCCACCATCTGCGGCACGTTCATCAGGGCCAGCACGCGTCCGAAGGAGACGGCGGCGGAGAGCACGAAGAGGATGGGGGCGATCGTCTTCAGAGACTCCATAAAAACAGCGGGGATCTCCGAGACCTTGATGGTCTTATAAATGAACACGCTGACGAACAGGGCATAGTAGACCGAGATCACCGCCGCCTCAGTGGGAGTGGCGATGCCGCCGTAGATGCTCCCCAGGATGATGACCGGGGTGAGCAGCGCCCAGAAGCTGTCCAGGAACAGCCGGAGGAATCCCTGTCCCCTCAGCTCCCCCATCACCGCCTTGATGCGCACCCGGTCCTCCCCTCTGCGGGCGGAGTAGTAGACCGCATAGATCATCAGCAGGCCGCCCAGCAGCAGGCCCGGCACGATGCCGGCAATGAACATATCGCCCACGGAGGTGCCCGCCGAGGTGCTGTACAGCACAAAGGGGATGCTGGGGGGGATGATGCAGCCCAGGCCGCCGGCCACCGTGACCACAGCGGTGGAAAACTCTTTGGAATAGCCCAGGTTGACCATGACCGGGATAGTCATGGCGCCCACAGCCGCCACTGTGGCAGGGGCGGAGCCGGAGATAGCCCCGTAGAACAGGCAGGTGATGATGACGGCACAGGGCACGCCGCCGATCACATTGCCCACGAAATAAGTAAAGACGTCAAAGAGCTTTTTGGAGATGCCGCCCCGGGCCATAATGGTGCCGGACAGCATAAACATGGGGATGGCCAGCAGAGTCAGGCTGTTGACGCCGCTCATCATCTGCCGCAGGACCATGACCAGATTGGCCGCGAAGGTGTTGTCCACGACCCAGGGCAGGATGGAGCTGATGCCCATGGTGACCGAGATGGGCAGGCCGAAGAGCAGGATGACAAAAAACAGGACAAAAAGGACCACGGCTGACATACTCACTCATCTCCTTTCTGAAGCAGGGTGCGCAGGTTGCTCCATACCCCCTGAGCCGCCCGGAATGCGGCCAGCGCAAAGCCCACCATCAGGGAGCCCTGGACAAAATACATAGGTATCCCGCAGGCGGCGCTGGTCTGGCCGTTTTCCACTGAGGCGTAGGCGAACTCCCAGGCACTGGGGAGCAGGTAGAGGAAAAAGACTGTCATCACAACGTCTCCCAACAGCAGGATGACCGCCTGTACCTTTTTGGGGAAGAGGGAGATCAGAGTGTCGATCTTCAGGGAGATCCCTTCCTTCAGACAGAACCCTATGCTGAGGAAGGTGCTCCAGATAAACATGAAGCGGGCCAGCTCCTCCGACCAGGTCAGCGAGTTGTTGAGCACGAAGCGGCAGAATATCTGGATACCCAGCACCAGCGTCATACCCGCCAGCAGGACAAACATGACCCAGCGCTCCAGATTCTTGTCGTTTTTTTTCAGCAGTTTCATTTTATACCTCCTCATTTCCTTGTGTGCAGGTCAGCCCTCCGGCATGGGGGTGTGCGCCGTGCAGACCAGAAGGACGATCAGCGGCGCCCTTCCGTCATTGAAGATCCGGTGGATCTCACCCCGATCTATCAGGATCAGTTTTCCCTGATCGATATGGGCTTTCACATTCTGCTCCATGTCCTGGATCACACCGGAGCCGCTGATGACATAGCTCAGCTCCTCAGAGGAGGGGTGGTTGTGGAACACGCTGCCCTCTCCAGGTGCGTACACTGTGACATTGGAACAGAAGTCCACCGAGTTTTTGATGCCAAAGCACTGGAATCGCTTGCGCATCGTGCCGGGACTGTCCCCCTGCCAGACTCCTTCTCCATCTAAAAATGGATCGATTACTTTCATGCCGTTACCTCCCGTCGTTTTCCCCTGGGAGGGTCCAGCGGCAGTGTCACCTCCCAACGGCCTGTCTTGTACTTGTATTATCCGAGAAACCTGCACAAAAGATAAATACCAATATCACATAGCATCTATTGCTTTTGACCATGCGTTTTGAGAGGGCGTCCCGCCATCTCAGCAGGGGTGTGGATGGGGCGGCGGTGGGACGCCCAGCGCATGACCCGCAAAGTGCCCAAGGTGTGCTGTATCCGCGGAGGTAAGCTGGGCATAGTTCTGCCAAGCTTCCATAATTTGTATCAAAACATCTCACAAAACAGCGTTTCCCTCCGGTTTTGAACGGGCCCGGATATGACGGGCCCAGTCAGAACAGGAGGGAATTTTTATGGCAAGCGGACAGACACAGTATTATGAGCTGAATCAATGGGAGGGCAGCACCGTGAGCTGGGAAGTGGCCAATGACGACCCGGTGCTTGCCGCAAACGCCGCCGGGGAGCGCTACACCCTGCTGGACGCGGATGCCTGACTTATAATCGTAACTGCTTGAGGCACCAGTCATTTCCCCAGAAAAAATTCCCCGGGCCCAAAGGCCCGGGGAAAATCGCGCTGGGAATTTGTCCAGCCACTCAGGCAGAGATAGTAACGCTTGTAATCTCGGTGTCAGCGGCAGGCATGGTATAGGTGAATTCCAGGGTGGCTTTCTCACCTTCAGTCACTTTATCAAGGTTATCTGCATAATAGAAAGTGCCATCGGGATCGGCACCCCAGTCCTCCATGGATGCAGGTGTACCAGAAGCGTCCTTGTAGAGATTGTCTTCATCAACAAGTGCCTGCGCTTTATCCATCGTGGACGTATCTGCCACGACAAAATTTGCAGACACGGGGGTCACGCCATCTTTAAACTTAATGTCTGTACAGGCACTTCCATTCATAGCGACACTGGCAATTGCGGTCGTACTAGTTTTGGAGTCAAAGATCATCTTAACAGCAATCTTCTCCCCCATCTTGTATTCTTTTCCAAATACATCGGAAGCATTGGCAAACAACCAGTTCCCGCCGTTACCAGTCAGGCTGGTGGTCAGCGCATACGTAGCCTCGTCGATCACGACAACCAGCTCATTCTCACCCTCCCGGATGGGAGCGCGGTAATTATAGGTAGTTCCGTCATTAGATACATCCGTGAGGATAGCCCCATTGAAGGTCACCACAGGGGCAGCGGGATCAGTCACGTTATCAGCTTCAACACTGAATCGCACAAACTGACCAGCGGCAGCATCAACAGCGATGGAGGCGCCATCGGCATATTCAGCACCGTCGTAAATAACAACAGCGCCGGTAGCGGTAATCACAACAGCAGTCTCAGCCTTCTGCTCAGCGGGGTACACTTCGATGGTCATGTCGCCGGCGATCTTGCCGCTGAACACAGTACCCAAAGACTTCTTCACGCCATTGACCACAACAGCGCCGATCTCGGTCTTACCGTACTTCTGCTCCACGGTGATGGTCACATCGTCGCCCACCTCAGCGGTGTAAGCATTGCTATCGAGGGTCTCACCATTGATGGTAACGATGGCATCATCGGCAGTGATACCGGGCTCGAAACTCACGGTAACAGTAGCCGCAACGATCGTCTCGGTCTGCACCTTGATGTCAACATCCTTGGTGATGTCCTTGATGGTGATGGTGCACTTGCCGTTCTCAATGGCCTGCTCGTCGCCGTTCATGGTCACCTTGGTGAGACGCTGCCCGGCCTTGGGCTCGATCACCACAGTGGTGTCGGAGTTCTTGTTGACGATAGAGGTCTCTTTTCCATTGTTATCCGCATCATTGACAGGCTTCCCGTTCACAGTGATGTCAACATTGGCGAAGGTCGCAGTAAAGTTCACGTCCACGGGGGTGCCCAGCTCTTCCTCGGTCCAGAAGATGTAGACCAGGCGGGCGGTGTTGTCATCCACATCGGTGACCACATGGACCTGCTTGGTGCTGTAAGCCACCTTCTTGTCATTGTCAATGGCCTTCAGGTCACCGATCTTGCCGTCGTCGATCTTCCAGCTGTCGAACTTCAGAGTCCCCTTGTTGTTCAGGGTCCAAATCTCACGGACAGTGACATAGACGGTCTCCTCGTCGGTGTCATACTTCACGGTCTTGTTGTCCTGGTTGGTGATCCAGAAGGCGTAGTCGCCCACAGCCTCGCCGTCGCCGCGCTTAGCTACGACGCCCCACTGGTCAGCTTCGTCACCAGAGGTATAGGCATAGTTTTTGTACTCGCCGATCTTCTCCAGCTCATCGATAAACTCGCCGTCGCCGATGGTCTTGGTGGCCTTATACAGCACGCCGGTCTCCAGCTGACCATCCTCGTCGCCGGTCAGTTCCTCGACCGCGTCATAAGTGATCTGCAGCTGGGTATTGCGGCCGTTCACATAGGAGTCCTCATACTTCCAGAACTCGCCGGCGTCGCCGTCCTTGCCGGAGTCGCGGTCCAGGCTGGTGAGCATGAAGTAGGTGGCGTTGGCGTCATAGATGTCGCCGGCCAGGATGAAGACCACCTCGGCCACGCCGTCGTCCACCACGCAGGCCAGCAGGGCGTTGGAGACATTGGGAACTTCCTTATAGCCGACGTAGGCGACCTCGCCCTCCACGTCCACGAAGATGGTCTGGCGGTCCACGATCAGGTCGTTCTCATCGACCTCAACGTCCTTACCGGCATCGTTCGTATGGATCTCGGTGATGTATGCCTTGCCGTTCTTGATCTCAGCGGTGAAGTCCTGATCCGCATAATTGACACCGTCGATAGTACCACTGAGCTTAGCGCCCAGGACATAGGTGTCCACGGAGGTCAGGGTGTACACGCTGGAGTCGTTGACAGTGTACTTCCAGATGCGGTTGTCGATGTTGGTGCGGTTGTTGCCGGCCAGGTCCTTGTTCTGGACCCACTTGATCTTGGAGCCCTGCTTAACAGCACTGCCAGGGTCGCCAATCATATACTCGGTCCAGGCGCCGTCGCCGTCCTCGTCCACATACTGGACCGTATCGTCGTCCTTGGTGCCCTTCAGGCTCTCCTTCAAGTCCACCTTGGCGGTGGTGGCATCGGGCAGGACCACGCGGGCCACCCAGTCGCGCAGCTCCTCGTCGGAGTCCTGGACATACAGATACTGATCCATGGTCTCCTCAGCGGGCTCGAAGCCCAGGATGTAACCGGCGGGAGTCAGGTAGAAGATATAGTCCTCGTTCAGAGTGGGATGCTCGTCCTTGCCGTCCTCGCTGACATCATAGCACATATGGGTAGCCAGGGCGGTGTAGTAGTACTTGGTGTCCTCGCCGTTCAGACGGACATAGGAATTGTACTTCTCGGAGTTCTTGCTGTTGGCGTTGTTCTGCACGCGGGAGACCTCGCCGGTGACGGTCTCGGGGGCCATCAGCTCGCAGATGTAGAAGTCCTCGTCGTCGTTGTAGTCCACGGTGAAGACCACATAGTCATCCTCGGCAAAGCTGGTGGTGGCAAAGGAGTCATCATCCAGCTTGGGCTCATCGGACAGAGCGCGGACGGTGATGGTGTCCTTGTCCTCGTCCACCTTGGAGACCTCGCCCAGGTAGTAGTTGATCTCCACCACGGTCACGTCCAGGGTGTAGTCGTCGATGTAAATCTCCACGACAGCGCCCTTGTCGGTGTACTCCCACTTCTCATCAACATTCTTCCCGGGGATGATCTCATCATCCTGCTCCTCACCGTTGATGAAGGCAGTCCAGGTGTACTCCTCGTCAGCCTGCTGGCCGCGGGCGTCATTGCACACGGCAGCACCCAGATCAGCATACACGTCAGACTCATCAGTGCCGTTGGTGTAGATGTAGTCGGGGGTGTTGGGGACGGTAATGATCTCGTCCTTGTCCAGCATCCGGACCTTGTCGGCGATCAGGCCGCCGTTTTCAGTCAGATACTCGTCCTTCTGAGTGGTGCCGGCATCGGTGCGGGCGTTGTAAGAGCCGGTGCCCCAGGTGGTGGCGGGACGGCCGTAGATGGTCT
>ULQT01026775.1_pt1 | contig 11690 bp, 10 predicted proteins | sample 1954791 | NCBI WGS metagenome assembly ULQT01 (sample SAMEA4835663, study PRJEB28245) | human gut metagenome | biome: gut microbiome; material: fecal sample | place: Denmark | collected 2008 | reverse complement strand
ATCCAGTTGTAGAAATAAGGCTCCGTGGACATATAAGCAATCTCTTTTTTACTTTCTTTGCCAATGGGCGTTCCCTGATAAAGGATCTCACCGCTGGTAGGCTTTACAAGTCCTGCCACCATTTTCATCCAGGTAGTCTTGCCGCTTCCGTTGGGGCCAAGCATGGCGTATACAAGACCTGGCTCCAATTGTAAAGATACCTGATTCACAGCAGTCTTACTGCCGTATTTCTTCGTTACTTCTCTGCTCTCTAAGATCATTTTTATACACTCCTCGTCATTCCGACTGTTCTTTCTCCAGAAGTCCGATTGCCTGGGCTCTGGAAAAGCCAAGCTGCTCCATTCCCTCCAGAAATTCCCGGATCAGGGTTCCTGCCATCTCTTCCTTCAGCTGCTGCACCCTTTCCGGATCTTCTGTCACGAAGGTTCCCATCCCGCGTCTGGTAAAGCAGACGCCTTCCATCTCCAATTCTTTATATACACGGCTGACTGTATTGGGATTAATGGTATATTCTACCGCCAGATCCCGCACAGATGGAAGCCTCGCACCAGGAGACAGCTTGCCTGTTACAATATCCTGCTTTATAGAATTTGCTGCCTGGAGATAAATTGGCAGCGATGAATTATATTCCATGGTTACCTCTCTTTCTGTATCACTGTCATAGCTGTATAGTACACTAGAATTGTATTTTTGTCAAGTGGTTTTTTACATTTTTTCATATAAGGAACAAAACCGTGTTTCCTGTGTAAAAAAAGAACATTGCACTTCCCTGCAAAGGAAATGACAATGTTCTCTTTTCTATTTCTTTTAGAATTCTTTTTCATTTTCTTCGTTTTCCATCTGCGCCTTGGCTTTTCGCCCGATCCCTGCATTGCTGTTCATAATGCTGGCACGGGTGATCTTGTCGTTTCCAAATTTCATGCGGATGGCATCCATCGCCGCATCCAGCTTCTGGCGCTGTTCCTTTTTCGAACAGTCCTCAAACAGGGACATCTGTTCGAATCCGTCCTCAGTAAGTCCGGTCAGTGCCACACCGATCAGACGTAATGGCTGCCCTTTCCAGAACTCTGCGAACAGTTTTCTGGCATTTGCGTAGACTTCATCGGTTACATCCGTAGCACTTCCAAGCTTCATCTGATGGGAACGATTCTTAAAATCCAGAGTGCGGAAGGTGACAGAAATACAGGTACATTTCTTTCCTTTCCGCCTCATTCTGGTGGCTACCACATCGCATTGCTCCAATAAAATAGGCTGGATCTGCTCCATAGATACAATATCATCATTGAAAGTCTTCTCCACGCTGAAGCCTTTACTCTCTTCAGGCACTTCCAAAACCGGAGAATTGTCAATGCCTCTGGCGTACTGGAAGAGCTGATGTCCGGTCTTTTCTCCCAGAAGTGTCTGAATAGTGGACTCCCTTTCCTGAGCCAGTTCCCCTATGGTGCGGATACCGAAATCAACCAGCTTCTTTTCCGAAGCTTTTCCCAGAAATAACAGGTCTCTGATGGGAAGAGGCCACATTTTTGCCGGGATTTCTTCCGGGAAAAGGGTGTGCACTTTATTTGGCTTCTCGAAGTCCGAGGCCATTTTCGCCAGCAGCTTATTGGTGGAAATTCCCACATTTACTGTAAATCCAAGCTCCTGATAAATCTTATCCTTTATCTCACAGGCTGTTGCTATGGGATCCGGGTAGATCAGGGAAGTTCCAGTCATGTCCAGAAATACCTCATCAATAGAAAAGGATTCCATTGCAGGAGCATAAGATTTACAAATTGCTTTAAATGCCTGGGAATTCTTCGTGTAAAGGCGAAAATCACTAGGTACCACTACCAGATTCGGGCATTTTCGAAGGGCCATTGCCACGGGCTCACCAGTCTGTACTCCGTATTTCTTGGCAGGAATGGATTTCGCAACTATGATTCCGGTACGTGTCCTGGGATCACCGCCTACTGCAGACGGAATTTCCCGCAGATCCGGCTCACCTGCCTTTACTCTGCTCGCTGCCTCCCAGGAAAGAAAAGCGCTGTTCACATCAACATGAAAAATCAATCTTTCCATCTGATTCTCCTTCTTTCGTATTTTCCTTTATTTCCGAAAATTCTGTGATAGACTCAATATAGCACGTCAGAAGGAAATATGTCCAGATTCTTTATGTATATATTACGCAAATACGGTAACACAAAAAGACTGTAAAAGTTCTAAACTGGCTGTCATAGCGAAAAGCTGCTGCGAAAAAGGTCACCTTTAGTTCAGATAACTCAGAATATTGTCATTATCCAATGTGAACAGCTCCAATTGCGCGGATATCCATTGGATAAACGTTCTCTCTGCCAACATACTGGGAAATGTATTCTACATAATTCTCCATTTCATTTTCCGGTACAACAGCTGCAATAACACCGGCAAATCCGCCGCCATGTACTCGGCAGATACCGCCGCCGATCTTGTTCAGGAACAGCTGGGTAAGAGCAAGAACCAACGGGATCTTCTGCTCGTGGCAGTCTTTCATGCAGTAGCAGTTCTGAAGCAGTTCCCAGGACGATCTTCCGGATTCATCCATCAGCTTCAAAAATTCCTCGTAATCTGCCTTACCAATTGCCTCTGCTGCCCGTTCTACACGGGAAGTCTCTTCAAAGAAGTGAATGGAACGGAGAATTGCTCTGTCGTCCTGAATCTCGTTTACATGTGCAAGCAGATTTTCAAGAGTAGTCTCATGAAGAAGCTCTGCACCAAGTACCTTGGCTGCTGCTTTCATCTCACCTGGAATCTCAGAGTACTCCTGGCTGAGATCTGCATGGCCTTTTCCGGTGTTTACAATAACCAGTTTGTGATCAAATTTTCCATAGGAGAAGTCCAGCTTGCTGTATTTCAGATCATTTCTGTCTGCAAAGTCGAAGAGAACCGGACCACCAACTGCACATGCCATCTGATCCATCATTCCGGAAGCTTTATCCCAGTATACGTTCTCTGCGTACTGACCAATCTTTGCATAGTCTGTGTAAGTCATCTTGCTGTCGTTAAAGAAGTAATCGATGATTACGCAGATCAGCATTTCAAAGGATGCAGAGGAACTTACTCCTGCTGCTGCGATCACGTTGGTGCTTACATAGGCATCAAAACCAGCTGTCTGAAAGCCATTCTTCTTCGCACCTTCCATCATACCGGCAACCAGGGCAAAGGTTCCTTTCGGATAGTTGGCTCTGCTGATCTTGTCAAGATCAACTACGATCTCATCTCTGTAGCCTTCACTTGTAATGTGGATCACGTTGGTTCCATTCGGTGCAGCTGCGCCGATGGTATCCAGATTGATACTTCCTGCGATTACCTTGCCGCCGTTGTGGTCAACATGGTTTCCGATGATTTCTGTTCTTCCAGGGGAAGTAAAGAAATCTGCATGGTCATGTTTGTAGATTCTGGCAAAGTTGTCTGCTAGATTCTGGAAACGAGCTGCGCAGGCACTGTTCTCTCCATAGATTTTCTCAAGGTTTGCTTTTTCTGGTAAATTCATGGTCTCATTCTCCTATTTTTGTTAATATTGTTATAATTTTACATTCTGTACTCCAGCTGCCTCAGTGCATATTTTCCGCTTCATCTGTGCTTATCCGGATCTCTCATCAAGTTAATTTCATTTTACATGCATTTCCTTTGCATTACCTTAAATAACTTGCGAAAAACAAGTAATATATTGCGTTTTTATCTTTAACAGATGTATAATACAGGTAAATTTATGCGTTTTATTGTAGTTCTCTATTTTTGAACATATGGAATTCTATACAGTCCACAGGATATGAAATTTTTTCTCGGGAGGTTTGGCATGCAGATCATAACCAATCAGTTTCAAAAAGAATTAAAACAGCACGGCAATGAACAGTTTCCATTCCTGGTCAGCTACCAGAAACTTTCAGAATATGAGTCTGGTTCCTTTATGTGGCACTGGCACCCGGAAATAGAGATTACTTATGTGCAAAAAGGCACTATGTGCTACAAGGTCAACCATATGGTTTACCACTTAAAAGAAGGAGATATTGTATTTAACAACTCCGGTGCCCTTCACTCTGGCACAATGGAAAATCAGAAGGACTGCGCTTATATTCCTGTAACTTTTGATTCCAGGCTGATTTATGGATTTTTCCAAAGCACTGTCAACAGCAAATATGTAGATCCTGTCATTCAGGATTCTATGCTCCCTGCCATCTGTATCGACCAGAGTGAGCCCTGGCACAAGCCTTTTCGCGAATATCTTCTCCGCATTATTGATCTGGATGAAAAGAAACCGGATTTTTATGAGCTGGACATTACCATCTGCCTGCAATCCATGTGGCGGCTTCTTCTGGAGCATATTACCTACGAACCCCAGGCTTCCAGGGAAAACTCTCTGGAATACGACCGAATCAAGAAGATTCTGTCCTACATAGAAGAAAATTATCAAAATAAGATCACCTTAAATGACATCGCCGGACACATCCACCTGTGTGAAAGCGAATGTACCCGGCTTTTTAAACGTCATATGAATACTACCTTGTTTGCCTTTTTGCAGGAATATCGGATCGAGCGCAGCCTGGAGTTTTTGCAGGATGACCAGCCTGTCAGCGCGGTGGCTGACAAGGCTGGATTTTCAGACCCCAATTATTATTCCAAAGTTTTTGCCAAAATAAAGGGATGCAGTCCCCGGGAATATCGAAATCATAGATTTTAAGTTGAACTGGTGGTTGCTAACTTATTTTCCAATTATTGCACCAATATCTGATATAATATGATCGGTGAACCGTCGGTGGGGATTCCTGCTACCCAGGCGGTTCCGGATTTTAAGCCCATAACAGTTCCCGTGTTGGATACCACGATTACGGACGGATCTGTGCTGCCCCAGCTGATATTATCAGAACTACTATCTGTTGTTAATTCTGTGGTTTCTCCTACTGCTATTTCTATTTTAGGAATTGCAATTTCAGGCTCCGGTTCCTCTTCCGGGGGATTCACGCTGTCCCGCCTGACAGCCTCATAGTTTTGATCCAGTAGCCCCACATAATGGTGACCTTCAAAGTTTATCTGAACACTTACATCCAGTCTTCCATTATCTTTAATCACAATAGGACAATATACATATTCCCCTTCTGAAATTTTATACTCGTACCAGTTTCCATTTACTGGAACCTCCTGTGCATCTACCCGAACAGAGCTTGCCTCTGCCCATGCCATTTCTGGTACACACATTAAAACTGCTATTAATCCAATTATCATTCCAAACTTTTTCATCATCCTCAGTTAAAAAATGACATCCAATAGGTTGGATCATTCCGCCTCGATTGATAGAATCGGTATCTTTTTCTGAACAGTCAGGCAAATAATAGTAGTTCTCTACTTTTCCCTTAGTCCTTCTTCCATCCGAATTATAGAAATAGGCTGCTCCCTCTCCATCCGTCAAATAATTCAAAATTGTATAAATCCCTGCATTCGGATAATATCCTTCAAACAATTGCAGAAGATCAAAGTACTGCCCAGGTATTCAAAAATGAGCCTTTAGTGTTTTATTATCGGAATTACTTTTTATCTCTGGTTCAAAACTGCGAGCTTTGGGTACAATGCAGTTCCAATATTATGGATGTGCTGCAGGAGTATCTTACCGGAACCAGTCCTGACAGACTGCAAATCCTCATGGCGCATCCCTGTCCCGGCAGGTATATCACTCCTGGACTTATAAAAAAATATATGAAGGCACCAAACCTGCCTTATGATACCATGTTCCACCTTGTTGAAAGACATTTTTCCGTATTGCGGAACATTCAGAAAAATTATGTAACGATTTTCTCGGAAAAAGGATTGTCAACTTTTATCCAAAATGGAATTCTTCAGGATTTACCGCCCCAATATGTTCCTCCTCTGGAACCTTTGGATGTAAAAATGATGTTAACAGAATTGTATAAAGAAACAGAAAACGGCACGATCACCAGTCTGATCGTCCGAAGGAAGAAACCCTCTGTCTGTTAAAGCGGTACATTTCTTTAATACCGTAATTTACATAAGCAACATACCATATAAAAATTCCCATCCAGATAACAGGAAAATCTGAATGGGAATTTTTTATAGCATATTCTCTTTTTCTTCCGGATAAGCCACTCCCTCTGGAAGAGGATCCCACTCGTTCAGACCAAGGCTCTGTTTGAATTTCGCCTGTTCCAATGTAAGCTTCGGGGTATCCTCCTGCAGATATTCCATCAACTCATCAATTCCCTCTCTGGTCACATTATTCACCATAAAAATGCGTTCACATCCAGCGTTGATCAGCCATTGTCTCACCATAGGGATATTGGCATATGGTGAATCAATTTTTGTGATAATGCCAATAAGAGGACGAAGGATAAAAGAGCGGCAGCTTGCACCAAACAGATTAAATGGCTCATCTGCAGCCTGCACAATTGCCACCACATCTGCCTCAAAGGAAAAACATGCAAGTCCTACACTGAATCTTTTTGACTCTGCATACTCCCCCGGAGAGTCAATGGTATCGTCATTGGAATTGGTATATTGTGTTTTTATATAATGAAGCTCCTCGCCTTTTAGTGCCTGCGTCAGTGAGGTCTTGCCGGCCTCACTTCTTCCCATCAAAAAAATTTTCTTCATCGAATTGTATTTCCCCTGTTTTCAATAAACCTTACTTGTAAAAATACAGCAGTGCAGTATTTTTACATTTGCATATCATAATATCGTATCCATAAGCTGCTGTTCCCGCAGCCATAAGGTATCTGTCAGCTTCTGTGAACCGCGCATGTTTTAAAGCCTAACTCTCTGTCAAAGAAACGTACGACCTCTTCCACAGCAGTCTGCACCTGGGACAATCCTCCTGTAATGATCAGAGAACCGCAAAAACGATCCATAAACCCGATCTGTACATCTGCACTCTTCATGGCAACATCTGCAGCTACCACAACCGCTTCCCAGGGAGTAAAACGGATCAGACCAATGGATTCTCCTGTGTGGTCTTCCCCCTCATGAACTCCAATATGCAGTCCCAGATTTTCATAAATACAAGATTGGGAAGGACTGATCACATGAGCAAGACAAACTTCCTTTCCCGGTACACGCACACGAGTCATACGAAGCTTCTTCCCCTTCAGATGTTCATAATCATCATGGAATAGCATTTCCAGCAGCTCTTCCTTCGTTATTCGCTCCATGCTTCTACTTCCTATCGTTTCGTAATATTGCAGACCACATATCCCAGAGAATCCCGGAAATAATTTACGATTTCAGTCATTGCAGACATTACATCAGAAATCTCTCCTGTAATGATCAAAGTCCCTGTAAACCGATCTGCAAATCCAAGATAAACATTACCGCTCTTCACCGCAATATCAGAAGCGATAACTGCGGATTCCGGAGGTGTCATATTCATGATTCCAATTGCAGAGGAACGATAATCCAGCTGCGGATTCAACCCAAGCTTCTGATAAATGATCGGTGCCGGTCCTCCCATTACATGGGCAAAAGTAATCTCCTTACCAGCCACAGTCTCCTGCACGATTCTGATCTGTTCTCCATGTTCATTTGCCATTTATATGAATGCCTCTCTTTCAAAAAAATATCTTCACGTTATATTTGATTTTACCATTTATGAGAGCAAATAGCAAGCAAAACCAACATATCAGTCAAAATTCCTAAACATTTTTTGAGAAAAAGTGTGGTTTCTTGAACATTATGGCATTAAATGCCTTTAAAATAGTCAAAAATAAAATAGTGACAGATAATCCGCAGTGTGATAAAATAATTTTCGCTTCCAGAGTATGTAAAAAAATGCAATCTGCAAAATGTGCGTTATATTTTGTGGGAATGATTTTTCAAACAGACTCTGATACACTCTAATATGTAAGTAATTTAGTAACACTTTTTATTTACGATTTCTATATTTCTCAATAAGGAGTTTTTTATGGAAAAAGATATGACAAAAGGCCGGCCTTTGCCGGTAATCCTGAAATTTATGCTTCCTCTTATTATTGGAAACATTTTTCAGCAGCTCTATAATATGGCAGATACGATTATTGTAGGACGCTATGTAGGCGCGGATGCCCTTGCGGCAGTCGGATCCACCGGAACGATCATGTTTCTTACTGTGGGCTTCTCGCAGGGAATCACAGCTGGTTTCTCCGTACTCACCGCTCAGCGCTTCGGTGCCAAAGATACCGAAGGGGTAAAGATCAGTGTAGCTAACGGAATTCTTCTTTCCCTGATTTTTACCGTAATCATCAGTTCTTTAAGTTTGCTGGGCATGCGCCCTCTTCTGAAGCTGATGAACACACCTGACAACATTTTTCAGGATGCATATACCTACATTATGATCATCAGCGCCGGAATCATCGCCACTATTTTTTACAACCTGTTTTCCTCTTACCTGCGTGCAGTTGGAAACAGTAAGATTCCGCTGGTATTTCTTGTATTTTCCGCAGCTTTAAATGTAATTCTGGATCTGGTACTGATTATCAATTTTAAAATGGGCGTTGCCGGAGCAGCATGGGCAACCATTATTTCTCAGGGCGTTTCCGCAATACTCTGTTTGGTCTACATCTATATACGTATGCCTTCTCTTGCCCCAAACAGAAGACATTGGAGGCTTCACGGCCAGGAGAGCCGTAACCAGCTGGCTATGGGAATTCCTATGGCATTGCAGTTTGCAATTACAGCTTCCGGTACTATGGTCATGCAATCTGCCATCAATCTTTTCGGTTCCGATGCCGTTGCCTCTTTTACGGCAGCCAGCAAGGTGCAGAACCTGGTAACCCAGGGAATGATGGCTATGGGACAGACTATGGCGACATATAGTGGACAGAACTTCGGAAAGGGTGATATCAAGAGAATCCGCCAGGGTGTTAAAGCGTCTCTGGAAGCTTCTGTTGTATATGCTCTTGCAGCAGCCGTGCTGGTTTGTATTCTTCTGAAACCAGCTCTTGGACTTTTCTTCACTGGAAATGTGGATATGAACAGCATGCTTCCATGGGCAAAAACTTACATTTATATGAGTGTGATCTTTTACATTCCTTTAAGCAGTATTTTCGTATTCCGAAATACCATGCAGGGCTGCGGATATGGATTCCTGCCTATGATGGGTGGTGTTTCTGAATTGGTTGCACGTCTGGTTGTAGCAATGATTTCCATGGCGGTAGGAAGTTATGCACTTGCATGCTTCTGTGACCCGGCAGCGTGGGTTACAGCAGCAGTATTTACCGGTGTTTCCTATCTTTTTGTCATGAAAGATATCCGCAGGAAATACGAAAGACCGGAAACTGCTACTTCCGAAAAATAATCATTTCGGATGCGCATGGCAATCTTCTATGCGTTTCGTAAACGCCAAAAAACAAATCATATACTAAAAGGAGATGTTTCGATTATTTCGGACATCTCCTTTTATGGTTACCGGCCAGCTTTCCCCGGTAATTATTTTACAAAAGCTCACCTGCAAACAATAACATTTAATTGTCTAATGAAAATATATATTCCAATGGAAGCAAATGTATTTCCTCATATACTGCCTTTTTATCCTCTTCAACGCCTCTTCCATTTCCGCTTTGAGCTGGTACTTTAATACGAAATGCCGGCTGTTTTTTCGTTTGAATATAGTATTGTTCCGGGGTTTCCATTCCCTTAAATTTTTCCCTGGCCGATTCGGTCATCTGTTCCCTTTCCAGATGATAGGAAGAAGATTTCTGCATATGTCTTGCCAGCCGGTAGGATTTCGGAAGACTTCCCACTCCCTGCTGACAGTGATAATAAATGATTTCCCTTCCGGATTGAGCAAACGTCAAAAGTCCTCTTCCATCATATTCCTGAATGATCCGGATCAATGCCTTTGTCTCATTCTCGCTGGCTGGTTCCTCTCCCATACGTGAACGGATATAATGAACCGTTGGAAAATTATGTGAAATATCCATTCCACGGGCATTATATCCAAAATCCTCAGCAGGAATGCTTTGCATACGAAGCATTTGACGGTAAACTGGATTTCGAATAGCACCAAAGCCATTCTGGCGGATTTCATAACCATCCGGGTTTAGAATCGGAATCAGACAGATCCTTATTTTATCAAGGAGTTTTTTCACTTCATAAAATTCATCCAGCTTCCAGCCGCATTCGTAGGCCCTGCAGTATTCTCCTGCCATTTTCAGAAGAAGTTCCGGCAAAAGAGCCTGAGTTCCATTAATTCCAGCCACACAGAAGATCATCTGTGCCCCGGTGCCAACTTCCAGCATTGGGATCATTCTCTCGTCATGACTGTTTCCAATCACGCGAAACTGGCAAAAGCTGCTGTAGCGTCCAGCTATTTCCCATAAAGAATAATATATGTTTTCAAATGACAGCGATGTTTGTACCATATCTGCATCTGTCGGTTGTACTTTCTTTTGTATATTTACTTTCGGCATGTCACTGACAGCCGTTTTATTCTGTGGGAACAATTCTTTTCTGACTGACAATACGCTTTCTGACAACATATTTTACCTCCTGCAGCAGGAAAAAACTCAGGCGGCATTTCATCTCTAGAGCGTGTTTGAAAAATCATTCCAACAAAGTGTAACGTACATCTTGCAGAAGGCCTTTTTTTACACGCTATAGCCTGTCCCCCCGCTGCCTGTATTATTATATGCAAAAAGGCAGGTCAAAAGACCTGCCTAATGTATGTTTCTTATTATTTTGCTGTCAGAAAAACTTCTGATCAAAATGCATGGTTATTCATATGCCATAGATTTTCTTAGATTTCTTTTTTTCTCTTTCTGACGATAACATAACCTCCAGCTACCAGAGAAAGACTTGCAAGCATCATCATAGTGGCAATCGGGGAGTTATCGGCTGTTCTCGCGTTTGTTGCAGATGTAGAACCGGTATCGCTGTCTGTTCCGTCATGGTTCTCTGCATCATCGCCATCTGTTCCATCTCCATCGCCGCTACCTGTTCCGTTATAATCATAACCGCCGGAACCAGAACCGGCTGTTGCAGTTGGCGTGATTGTGCCGGATGGAGTTACTGTGAAGTCGATTGCCTTGGACTTAAATTCTGTAGGGAGAGCTTCCTTCACGCCGGTAGCTTCCCATTCGGATCCATTGTATATGTACTTCTGGAAGAAGATATACATTCTAAAGGTCTTCGCCTGCTTGATACCATTTACATTTCCGATAGACCAGCTCTTCTGATATCCGGTGTCAATGTTCTTCGCGGACATGCTCCAGCCATACGGGATCCACTTGGTATCACCTTTGATCGGGTTTGTATTGTCAGTTCCAGCGCCAATTACTGTGAAATTGTACATCTGTTTCGGGTAGAATTCCAGTGCTTTCTCAAGACCTGTTACCTTGCTTTCGCTGACAGACGGGTTAATGGTTGCACGAGTGGTTGGCGTCGGTGTAGTAGTAACCGGAGCTTCTGTGGGAGTACTTGCTTTCGCCTTTAATGTGAGTACAAGTGGTGCAACTGCTTCAAGTCCCTTGGAATCCTCAGCATATACAACTACTTTAATGGCTGTATCATAAGCTACATCTGTCAACTGTACGCTTGCAGAGCTAGCAATATCTCCAGAGCTCTTATAATTGCTCTTTACTGCTTCAAATCCAGGTGTAGAATCAGATTTCTTCACCCAGGTCACATAATATCTTCCTCCAACACCAGCATCATTGGTATGGAAGGTCAGATCAACAGTATGCTCATACGCCTTA
>ULQT01018444.1_pt1 | contig 11703 bp, 13 predicted proteins | sample 1954791 | NCBI WGS metagenome assembly ULQT01 (sample SAMEA4835663, study PRJEB28245) | human gut metagenome | biome: gut microbiome; material: fecal sample | place: Denmark | collected 2008 | reverse complement strand
ATGGGCATTGTTTTTTCAACACCTGTGTATTCTTTTTTTAACAAAAAACTTGAAAAGGGAATATTAAATTGGGTAGTTTCATTGATTTATATTGCAGGATTTATTTTATCTGCTGCTTATATTGTAAGTTCAAGCTATAACCCATTTTTATATTTCAGATTTTAGGAGGTGTATTTAATAATGGTTAAAATAAATGCAGCAATTATTTCAGTAATTGTTATTTGTTTTGCTGCAGCTTTTCTTATATTGCCTAAATCTGATTTTTCTGAAAATGAGAACAGAAGTCTTACAAATTTTCCGTCTCCTGTGTCTGAAGATATTTTAAACGGCAATTATATGTCTGAAATTTCAGCATATTTGAATGATCATTTTCCGTTAAGAGAGCAGCTTGTCAATATGAAAACGGAATTTGAAATTGAAGTATTGAAAAGTAAATATATAAACAATATTTATATTGCTGATGACAGCTACTATATAGAAGACTATGAGAAGCCTGAAAATACAGATAGAATAATTAATAATCTTAATAAGTTTCAGGACAGCATAAATGTTAAAGCTGATTTTATGCTTGTGCCCACACAGGTTTGTATATATGAAAACAAATTGCCAAGGGCTGCAAAACCATTAAGCCAGCTTAAAACAATTGATAGATATTATTCAAATGTAAATATGAATTGTGTGGATGTTTATGACATATTAAATGAAAACAAGGATAAGGAACAGCTATATTTTAAACTGGATCATCACTGGACTATGGATGGGGCATATTATGCCTATGTTAAGTATTGTGATGAGAAAGGGTTTACCCCTGTAAGCAGAAATGAATATTCGGTTGAGACTGTTGAAAATTTTAAGGGAACTATCTTTTCTAAGTTAAACTACAATGATATTATAAAAGGTGAGCCTATTAAGATATATAATAAAAAATTTAATATTGATGTTAAATATGACGATAAAAAAAGCAATTCATTATATAATATGGATTATGCAGATAAGAAAGATAAGTACTCAATATTTCTTAACAATATAAATTCTGTTGTTGAAATTACAAACAATGACCTGAAAACTGACAGAAGCCTTGTTATTGCTAAGGATAGCTATGCAAATGCTATTGTACCGTTTTTAGTTAATCACTATAAAAAAATATATATTTTTGATGCAAGAAGTTATAAAAATTCAGTAAGTGAATTTGTAAATGATAATAATATTGATGATGTGCTTGTGCTTTATAATGTGAATACAATTGATAAAGATACAGGAATAAATGCTATATATTAATAAAATGCATAAAGGGAGAATCAAACTTACGTCTGATTCTCCCTTAAATAATTAATAACATCTTTTCTGGTTATAATACCAACAAAGAAATTTCTGTCATCTACGACAGGTACAAAATTTTGATTTGTAATTCGGTCAAAAAGGTCTTCCATTGAAGTATCTACTTTAATTGCAGGGTTGTACTCAGACCTTATAATGGAATAAATGTATTTATGCTCTTTATCTTTTATATCAAAATGGTTATTATCAACAATATCCCAAAGGAAGTCACCTTCAGAAACAGTGCCTAAATATTTGCCCTCATCGTCTATGACAGGTACGGCTGTGTAACCATGAGCTTTAAATTTTTCAATTCCCTGACGTATTGTGCTGCTGCCCGACAAGTAGACAATTGTAGCTTTTGGTTTCAGAAGAAATAATATATTCATGCTATCGCCTCTTTTATTAATACAATATGAATTGTAGTTTTTTGTTTTTATTAAGTACTATGTTATTAAAAAAAGTGAAAAATGTCAATAGCTATTGACAAATATACATAGTTTTTACTAAAATTAGAAAAATGAATAAATTAAGCAGGGAGATTAAATATGTCTTGGGAAATAGATTTTTTGAAATTTGTTATAGAAAATTTGCAAAGTGAAAAGTTAAATCAAATAATGACTGTAATAACAAGCCTTGGAAATGCAGGGTTAATATGGATATTAATAACAGTTGTATTTATTATAATACCTGATACAAGAGCTGTCGGTATTACAATGGCTGTAAGTCTTCTTATTGAATTTGTAACTGTAAATATTGTAATAAAACCTTTAATTGACAGAGCGAGACCATTTGAAATAAGCGGAGAAATTCTTAATAATATTATTATAGCTCTTCCTAAAGACGGTTCTTTTCCATCAGGACATACAGCAGCAGCTTTTGCAGCAGCAGCGGCTGCATTCTGCTGTAGAAAGAAGATTGGAATTTTTTTGTTAATATTTGCTTTTTTTATGGCTGTAAGCAGGTTGTATTTTGCTGTACATTTTCCTACAGATGTACTGGCAGGATGTGTTATAGGAGTAGTTATAGGTATTGTGAGTTATAGAAAAATTTATAAGAAAATAGTTGACAAAAGGGAAAAACTGTGATAACATATTATTTGTTGGTGACAACATATATAGCGGCTTGGTTAAGTGGTATAACGTTCGCCTCCAAAGCGAAAATTGAGAGTTCGATTCTTTCAGCCGCTGTATGCGCGAGTGGCTCAGTGGTAGAGCATCGCCTTGCCAAGGCGAGGGCCGCGGGTTCGAATCCCGTCTCGCGCTTTAAGGACTTCTGATGAGTGAAGTCCTTTTTTTATACGTATATACAGTAATTAAGGAGGTAAAATTGTGAAGTATACATATAAAAATGAAGGAGTATGTTCAAGAGAAACAATTATTGATATTGATGAAAATACTCATATTATAAATGATGTTAGAATAGTTGGAGGCTGTAGCGGAAATTCACAGGGAGTAAGTGTACTGCTAAGAGGAATGAGGGCAGAAGAAGCAATACCTAAAATTGCAGGAATTAAGTGCGGTGTTAAAAAGTCATCCTGTCCTGATCAAGTTGCAAAGGCACTGGAAGCGGCTTTAAATGAATTGAATAATTAAAAGTCTAAAAGTCCTTACTTGTTCATATAATGCAATAAGTGTTGAACAAGGAGGGCTTTTTTTAATGAGAGCCGATATTGCAGAAAGATGTCTGGAGATAGGTAAATATATCTGCGAAACAAAAAAAACTATAAGGGCAGCAGCTAAAGTGTGGGGAATATCTAAATCCACTTGTCATAAGGATTTAGTTGACAGACTGCCTAAGGTTGACCCTGTGCTTGCTGAAAAGGTCAGAGAGATACTTGCATATCATAAGGCACAAAGGCACATACTAGGTGGAAAGGCAACCGCACAAAAGTGGAAGCAAAAGAAAGATAAATTTTGATGTTGAGATATAATGCAGTTAATATGCCTGTCTAAGGCATTTTTATATCTTAGACAGGCGGCTGTAATAATTTATAGAATACAAAAGGTTTAAGCAAAATAAAAATATATTTGTATACTTTATTTTTTTTGTATATATTTTAACAAAGTATTGACAAAATATAATGATAATAGTAGAATAAATGGTATCTGAGAATTATTATTACAGAAGAAAGGGAGAGTTAATATGTATTGTGTAAGAAAAGTTCTGGATGATATATATTGGATTGGCGGAAGCGACAGAAGAATAAGTTTATTTGAAAATATTTTCCCTGTACCAAATGGTGTTTCATATAACTCATATTTAATTATGGATGAAAAAACTGTACTTCTTGATACAGTTGATTATTCTATAAGCAGGCAGTTTATTGAAAATATCACTTATGTTCTTAACGGCAGAAGTCTTGATTATATAGTTATTAACCATATGGAACCGGATCACTGTGCTGTAATAGGAGATCTGATAATAAAGTACCCTGATGTAAAGCTGATAGGAAACAGCAAGACCTTTGAAATGATAAAACAGTTTTTTGAAGGTATGGATTTTCAGTCAATTGTTGTAAAAGAGGGTGATACCTTTAATACAGGAAAGCACAGTTTGCGTTTTGTAATGGCACCTATGGTGCACTGGCCTGAATCAATGGTTACATTTGATGAAAGCAGCTCTACATTGTTTTCTGCTGATGCTTTTGGCACTTTTGGTGCTCTTGACGGCACTATATTTGCTGATGAAGTTAATTTTGACAGAGATTGGCTTGATGACGCAAGAAGGTATTATACAAATATCGTAGGTAAGTATGGTGCACAGGTACAAGCTGTACTCAAAAAGGCAGAATCATTGGATATAAAGATAATTTGTCCTTTGCATGGACCTATATGGAGAGAAAACTTAGGGTACATTATTGATAAGTACAATAAGTGGAGCAAATATGAACCAGAAGAAAACGGTGTTATGATTGCCTATGCTTCTATGTATGGAAATACTGAAAATATGGCTAATGTTCTTGCAAATACTTTGGCTGATAAAGGCATAAAAAATATTAGAGTATATGATGTGTCAAATACACATATTTCTAAGCTTATATCAGAAAGTTTTAAATACAGCCACATTGTTTTGGCATCTCCTACTTATAACGGCAGGATTTATCCTTTGATGGAAAATTACATTACAGATATGAAAGCACTTAATTTGCAGAAGAGAACAATTGCTGTAATGGATAACGGTACATGGGCTGTCACTGCCGGAAAGCAAATAGTAAAAGAAATAAGCGAAATGAAAGATATGAAAGTAATTGATAAAGTGTTTTCTGTAAAGTCTGCTGTAGCATCAGGACAAGCTGAGGAATTTAAAGAATTTGCAGAAATGATAATTAAATCTTTTTAAAACCTGAAAGCAGTTATTAATAAATGAAGTGTACCCCAAATGTCAGATAAACATTTGGAGGTGCATTTTTTTGTGTTTACAATGGTATAAAAGCATTGGTTTGCCAGTGTATTTGTTTTGTAGAAGCGTTTTGTGCAATATGACGAAAAATGTCCTTTGTGTAATTAAGTACTAGCATATTTTAACAATGTTGTAGTATAATAATATAATAGCAAAATTACATAATGCACTAAATCGGCGTTAAATAAAAAAACAGATTAAATATTTTGTTTAAATTTGTATATATTATCTGTTATTTGTAATTAAAAAAATACTATGCTAATTAAATTAAGGAGGATAAAGGAATGAGTGAAGTTTTTGACTATACTGTAGTCGACAGGGTACTTACTGACCATGATTGCAAACAAAGTTCTATTATCGCTATATTGCAGGATGTTCAGGAGTATTATCATTATCTGCCAAGAGAGGTCTTTTCATATATTGCAGAAAAGTTGGATACAAGTATTGCAAATATATACAGTGTTGCAACATTTTATGAAAATTTTTCTCTAGAACCAAAAGGAAAATACATAATAAAGGTTTGTGACGGTACAGCCTGTCATGTAAGAAAGGGTGTACCTGTTCTTGAAAGATTAAGAGCTGAACTTGGACTTTCTGAAAATAAGGTTACAACAGATGACCTTATGTTTACGGTTGAAACAGTAAGCTGCCTTGGTGCCTGCGGTCTTGCCCCTGCTATGACTGTAAATGACAAGGTCATGCCTGCAATGACGCCTGATAAAGCAAGTGCTGTTATAAGAGAAATAAAGGAGGCTGAAAAGAATGCTGAAGAATAGACAGGATTTAATTGAGCTGAGAGAAGCCTACAGTGCGGCACTGAAATTGCAGACAAGAAAAATACTTGTATGTGCCGGAACAGGATGTGTTGCAGGAGGTTCTCTTGATATACATGATGAGCTAATAAGATTAATAGAAGAAAAAGGTATAAAATGCAGTGTTGAACTTGAAAAAGACCCGCATAATGAAAGCATCGGTATAAAGAAAAGCGGCTGTCACGGCTTTTGTGAAATGGGTCCCCTTGTAAGAATCGAGCCTGAAGGAATTCTTTACACTAAGGTAAAACTTGAAGATTGTGAAGATATTGTAAATCAAACTATAGCAGACGGTAAAGTTGTTGACAGACTTGTTTACAAAGTTGAGGGGAAACCGTACATAAGACAAGAAGATATTCCTTTCTATGCAAAGCAGCACAGAGTTGTGCTTGAACACTGCGGTCACATTGATGCAACCTCTATACTTGAGTATATAGGTATAGGCGGATATGAAGCACTTGAAAAGGCTTTGTTTGAAATGGAGCCTGTTGAAATAGTTGATGAAATAGAAAAATCTTCCTTGAGAGGAAGAGGCGGCGGCGGATTTCCTACAGGCAGAAAGTGGCGTCAGGTTTTAAATCAAAAGGAACCTGTACATTATGTTGTCTGTAACGGCGATGAAGGTGACCCCGGAGCATTTATGGACAGAAGCGTAATGGAGGGTGATCCTCACAGAATGCTTGAGGGTATGATGATTGCAGGCATAGCTACTAAGTCAAATGAAGGCTATATTTATGTAAGAGCTGAATATCCAATGGCAGTATCAAGACTTGAAAATGCTATTAAACAGGCAAGGGAAATAGGATTGCTTGGTAAAAATATACTGGGAAGCGGTTTTGACTTTGATTTCCACATTAACAAAGGTGCAGGTGCGTTTGTATGCGGTGAGGGCTCTGCATTGACTGCATCAATTGAAGGCAAGAGAGGTATGCCAAGGGTAAAGCCTCCGAGAACTGTTGAAAAGGGATTATTTGAAAAGCCTACTGTACTTAATAATGTTGAAACGTATGCAAATGTACCTAAAATATTAACAAAGGGTGCTGACTGGTACAGAAGTATAGGACCTGAGAGCAGTCCGGGAACAAAAGCATTTGCATTAACAGGAAATATTCAGAATACAGGTCTTATTGAAGTACCTATGGGTACAACATTAAGAGAAATTATATTTGATATTGGCGGAGGTATGAAAGGCGGCAAGCCTTTTAAAGCCGTACAGATAGGAGGACCATCAGGAGGATGTCTTATAACTCCTAACCTTGATTTGCCATTGGACTTTGATTCGCTTAAAAAGGTTGGGGCTATGATTGGTTCAGGCGGTCTGGTAGTTATGGATGAAAGTACATGTATGGTTGAAGTTGCAAGATTCTTTATGAACTTTACGCAAAATGAGTCTTGTGGAAAGTGCGTTCCTTGCCGTGAGGGTACAAAGAGAATGCTTGAAATACTTGAAAGGATAGTAGCAGGCAACGGAAGAGAAGGAGATGTTGAACTGCTGCTTGATCTTGCTGATACAATTTCATCAACAGCACTTTGCGGTCTTGGAAAAACAGCTGCAATGCCTGTTGTATCAACAATTAAGAGTTTCAGAGAGGAATACGACGCTCATATTATAGACAAGAAATGTCCTGCAGGTCAGTGTAAAAAGCTTATTACATATTATATTGACCCTGAGCTATGCAGAGGCTGTTCAAAATGTGCAAGAAATTGCCCTGTTGAAGCTATCAGCGGCGAAATCAAGTCACCGTTTACAATTGATACTTCAAAGTGTATTAAATGTGGTGCTTGTGTTGAAAACTGCAGTTTTGGTGCAGTTAAGGAGGTGTAGGAAATGGCCAATGATAACTATATGATTATTGATAATATCCCTGTAGCTATAGAGGGTGAAAAGAACATACTTGAGCTTATAAGAAAAGCGGGAATAGATTTACCTACATTCTGCTATCATTCAGATTTATCTGTATATGGTGCATGCAGAATGTGTATGGTTGAAAATAAATGGGGCGGTATGGAGGCTGCTTGTTCAACTCCTCCAAAACCCGGTGCTGAAATTTATACAAATACGCCAAAGCTTAGAAAACATAGAAAAATGATTTTAGAGCTTTTGCTTTCAAATCATTGCAGGGATTGTACTACATGTGACAAAAACGGTGAATGCCGTTTGCAGGAACTTGCAAGCAGATTTGGAATAACAAATGTTAGATTTAAAAATACTGCTGAAAAACCTGATATAGACAATTCATCAGTCTGTATTACAAGAGACAGAAATAAATGTATTCTTTGTGGTGACTGTGTAAGAGTTTGTAATGAAGTGCAAAATGTAGGTGCTATAAATTTTGCCAACAGAGGTTCAAAAATGATTGTGGCTACTGCCTTTGATGAACCTATTGCAAACAGCAGCTGTGTTGGCTGCGGTCAGTGTGCTGCTGTATGTCCTACAGGTGCTATTGTCATTAAAAATGACAGAATAGAACTTTGGGACGAATTTGACAAAGAAGATGTAAAGGTTGTTGCACAGATTGCACCGGCTGTAAGAGTTGCTGTGGCTAAGTCTTTTGGGCTTATAGAGGGCAATGTTATGGGCAAAATTGTTGCATCATTAAAGAGAATAGGTTTTGATGAAGTGTTTGATACAGTTACAGGTGCTGACCTTACTGTGCTTGAAGAAGCAAATGAGTTTTTAGACAGAGTGTCTGAAAATAAGAATATTCCTCTGTTTACTTCTTGCTGTCCTGCCTGGGTAAATTACTGTGAAAAGAATTATCCTGAACTTTTGCCTAATGTTTCTACCTGCCGTTCTCCTATGCAGATGTTTGGAAGTGTTATAAAAGAGCAGTATAAAACAAGTAGAAAAAAAATAATAAGTGTTGCAATTATGCCTTGTACCGCTAAAAAGTTTGAGGCGGTAAGACCTGAGTTTAAAAGAGAGGACGGTTCACAGGTTATTGATTACGTAATAACTACAAAAGAACTTATACAGATGATTAAAGAGGCAGGTATTGTATTCAGTGAAATTGAACCTGAATCAATTGATATGCCATTTGGCTCAATATCAGGTGCAGGTGTGATATTCGGTGTGACAGGCGGTGTAACAGAGGCTGTTATAAGACGTGTAGCAACTGACAAGAGCGTAAATGCTTTGAGAAGCCTTGCTTTTAACGGCGTAAGAGGTCTTGAGGGTGTTAAAGAAACTACAGTTGAATATGGTGGAAAAGAACTTAAAATTGCTGTTGTTAGCGGTCTTAAAAACGCTGATAATCTTATAAGAAGTATTAAGAACGGAGCACATTATGACCTTGTAGAAGTTATGGCTTGTCCGGGTGGATGTATAAACGGTGCAGGACAGCCTTACACTGACTTTGAGGGAAGAAAAGAAAGAAGTGCTAATTTATATGAAGCTGACAGAATGTGTACTAACAAGAGAAGTGAGGAAAATCCTCTTATGATGTCGTTGTATAACGGTCTTTTAAGAGGAAGAGTGCACGAATTGCTCCATGTTCATTATGGTAAGGAGGGTGTTCATAATGATTAAAATTTCTGTATGTATAGGAAGTGCTTGTCATTTGAAAGGTTCATACAATGTCATTAATGGAATTCAGCAGGCAATTGAAAAAAACGGAGTAGTAGATAAAGTAAGTATTAATGGTACGTTTTGTACAGGAAACTGCGGCAATAAAGGAGTGGCAGTTTTAGTTGATGATGAATATTACGGTGTTGACCCTACTAAGGTTAAGGAATTTTTTAATGATGTTGTAATGAAAAAAATCAATAAATAATATGTGTAAAAAGGCAATATGTAAAAGTATTGCCTTTTTAAGTGAAACAACTATATTAAAATATTTTATAACAAAAGTTATGTTAATATATTGTCAAATATAAAAAAATAGTGTATAATTGAAAAGTGATACTTGCAAAAAATACATATAATCAGGAGGTAGAACTAATGAAAAAGTTAATTGCAGTTCTTTTGTCAGCATTTATGGCGGCAGGCTTTGCAGGATGTGGTGCTCAGGGCACAGATAACAGTGCTTCAGGTACTAAATATGTGATAGGAACAGATACTACATTTGCTCCATTTGAATTCCAAAATTCCAGTGGTGAAATGGAAGGTATTGATATGGAAATTTTGGCAGCTGTTGCTGAAGAAGAAGGATTTGATTATGAAGTTAAGGCCTTGGGATTTGACGCTGCTGTACAGGCACTTGAAGCTCAGCAGGTTGATGGTGTTATTGCCGGTATGAGTATTACCGATAAAAGAAGAGAAAGTTTTGACTTCTCTGAACCTTATTTTGACAGTGGTGTAATGATGGGCGTGGCTGAAAATAATGATACTGTTAAGAGCTATGAAGATTTAAATGGTCAGAAGGTTGCAGCTAAGTCAGGTACTGAGGGTCTTACATTTGCAAACAGTATTAAAGATCAGTACGGCTTTGATGTTGTTGTATTTGAAGATTCAGCAACTATGTATGAAGATGTTAAGTTAGGTAACACTGTTGCTTGTTTTGAAGATTATCCTGTACTTGGATATGCAATTACTCAGGGTGTCGGCTTAAAGACCGTTACTGATAAGGAACAGGGTTCAAGTTATGGTTTTGCTGTGGCTAAAGGTCAGAATGAAGAATTAATTAAGATGTTTAATGATGGACTTGCTAAAATAAAGGATAATGGCAAGTATCAGGAAATATTAGACAAATACATTGCAGAGTAAGGAGTAAGTTATGAGTTTTGTAAAGTTATTACAGGAATACTGGCCAATGCTTGTGCAGGCCGGTTTTATGACTATAAAACTGACTGTAATTACATTACCCTTTGCTGTAATTTTAGGTTTGTTTGCGTGTCTTTGCGGTATGACAAAGCACTTTAAATTTATTAATGTAATTTATCTTAATATTATAAGAGGTACACCGGTACTGGTTCAGGTATTCTTTATTTATTTTGGTATACCATCCTTAATAAAGGAGCTTATAAATTCTCCTTTTAAGTTCAGTGCCATTACTGCAGGTGTTATTACGCTTAGTTTAAATGCAGGTGCATATCTCTCTGAAATTTTCAGAGGCGGTATCCAGGCTGTAAGCAAGGGACAGATGGAGGCTGCAAGAAGCCTTGGGCTGCCTTATCACAAGGCTATGACAAAGGTAATTCTTCCTCAGGCTTTTAAAATTGTTATTCCATCTGTAGTTAATCAGTTTATAATTACATTAAAGGATACTTCAATAATTTCTGTTATTGGTTTAACTGAGCTGACTTTCCAGGGCAAGCAAATAGTTGCAACAACATATAAGGCTTTTTATGTATGGATAATGGTTGGTATACTTTACTTTATTATTATTTATCTGTTGACAAAGCTTTCTAAATTTATAGAAAGGAGGGTTACAGTTGATAAAGGTAAAAGTAAGTAATCTGAAAAAACATTTTGGCTCTCTTGAAGTGCTTAAAGACATTAATCTTGAAGTTCATGAGGGTGAAGTTGTATGTTTAATTGGTCCGTCAGGGTCAGGAAAAAGTACATTTTTAAGATGTATAAATAAGCTTGAGACAGCTACAGCAGGAAGCATAATTGTAGATGATACTGAAATAACTGACAAAAAAATTGACATAAACAAAGTAAGAGAAAATGTCGGTATGGTTTTTCAGCAGTTTAATTTGTTCCCTCATCTTACCGTTAAACAGAATATAACAATGGCACCTGTAGAGCTTAAAATAATGAATAAAGCAGATGCAGATAAAAAAGCCGTTGAGCTTTTGTCACGAGTAGGGCTTGCAGATAAAAAAGACGCATATCCTGCACAGCTTAGTGGAGGACAGCAGCAGAGAGTAGCTATAGTGAGAGCTTTGGCTATGAACCCGGATTTAATGCTTTTTGACGAGCCTACATCGGCTTTAGACCCTGAAATGGTCGGAGAGGTTCTTGATGTTATGAAGGATCTTGCAAGGCAGAAGATGACAATGATTGTTGTTACTCACGAAATGGGTTTTGCAAGAGAAGTTGCGGACAGAGTTCTGTTTATGGACGGTGGATATATTGTTGAGGAGGGCACTCCAGATCAGGTTTTTGGAAATCCTCAAAATCAGAGAACAATATCATTTTTAAATAAGGTTTTATAATTTAAATGCAATGGCTTATAAAGAGCTGTTGCATTTTTTTGTTTTTTGTATAAATTGTAAAAAAAATATG
>ULQT01046421.1_pt1 | contig 11776 bp, 20 predicted proteins | sample 1954791 | NCBI WGS metagenome assembly ULQT01 (sample SAMEA4835663, study PRJEB28245) | human gut metagenome | biome: gut microbiome; material: fecal sample | place: Denmark | collected 2008 | reverse complement strand
TAAAAAGAAAGGAAGATCATGAATTTAATAAGAAAAATATTAAATGCAATTTTTGATACAATTTATAAAATATGTGAATTATTTTATAATAATAAAAAAGATCAAAAACATCACAAAGATGAAAACGATGTAGAAAAAGATGATTTATACAATAATATTGTACATTATGTAAAAACAAAAGATGACATTGATGATGTGTGTTATGTAAAAATTAATTTTTTAAGATTGTATAAAACATCACAAGTGTTAGATAAGTTTGGAAAATGGTTGGAAAATCATAAACATAACATATTTATTGCTCATCACTATAAAGAAAGATTGTATACATTGGAACAAATTCATAGTTGTGAAAATGATATGATTATAGATGATCCTGAAAATATATGGATTTTTCATGAAAACGATTTGATTAGAGTGAATAGATATGGCAACTTAATTTTCTTAGAAGAAAATGAAAATGAAGAAGAAGGAGAAGACAACTAATGTTATCAAAAACAATTTCAAATTTGGAAAATTTATTTGATGAATTGAATTCTTTAATATTTAGTGATAAATTACCAAAACCTGTAATTACGGTTATTCCTGAAAAAAGAAAAAATGTTTCTACTTATGGATGGCTTTCTCCGGAGCCTATATGGTTTGGGAAAAAAGATAATGTTGTTGCGTATGAATTAAATATTTGTCCAGAAAATTTTTATGAATTAAATAAAAATGATTTGTGTGGAATTTTAATTCATGAAATGTGCCATTTATACAATGCGATCAATGGAATCAAAGATGTTTCAGGAATGAAACATAATAAAAAGTTTAAAGAAACTGCGGAAAGATTTGGTCTTGTTTGCGTAGACCCAGATAAGAAGGTTGGCTTTGGTGAGACAGAAATTTCTACTCGATTACAAGAACTGATAGATGAATATATAAATTTTGATATTGATTCTTTTTTATTCTGGTATCGTAGTCTCCCAGAAGTAGAGAAGACAGAAACAGAAAAAAAGATTTCTTATTCATATAAGTGTCCAAAATGTGGTAAGAAATTTAAAATTAAATATAAAGTAGATGTATTTTGTCCAGAATGTCAAACTGCTTTTGAGACGATCGAAGAAATTCCAGTTCAAGAAGAACCAGCAGAATCTGATAATTAAAAATATATATTGATTTTTGATGAGCCTATGGTATAATATTTATATCATAGGCTTTTTAATAGAAGGGAGAGAGCGCATTATGAATGAAATTCAAGTATTAGAATCAAAAATAAAAGAATATGACAACGCATATTTTGAAAAAGGTGAATCTTATATTTCTGATGCAGAATATGATTCTTTAGTTGCTGAATTGCATAGATTGAAAGCTAATAATCATATAGAATATCAAGAGACTATTGGGGAATCTTTATCTGGAAAATTTGATAAAATTCAACATATCCATCCAATGAAAAGCCTTAAAAAAACAAAAGACGTACATGAAATTATGTCTTTCCGGAACAATCACGAGTTGGTTATTATGCCAAAATTTGACGGAATTAGTTGTTCTTTAACTTATAAAAACGGAACACTTGTTAGTATGGCAACAAGAGGAAATGGAAAAATTGGAGAAGATATTACAGATCGTGCTCCATATATTGAAGGGTTTCCTTTAGAATTAATGAATAACGAAGATCTTTGTGTTTCAGGAGAATTAGTTGTATTAAAAAACGATTTTGATAAAATTAACCTGAAATTGAAAAATAGTAATTTAAAAGAATTTAAATTACAAAGAAGTCTTGTAGCAGGAACTGTGCGGAATGACGATCCTATTTTATGTCAAAGACATTGCGTACGTTTTTTTGCATACAATTTATTATCTTCAAGTTGCAATGAGTCGAAAAGTAAGATAGAAGATTTGAATTATTTGTTTAGTAATGGATTTTCTTATACAACTTACACAGATATGATTTATCCTAACTTTGATGAAAAAGAAATCATAGAACATATTGAAGATGTAAAAAGAATTAGTAATGATATGGGTATTCCAATTGATGGAGTAGTGTTTACCTATAATGATAAGTCTTATAGTAAACTATTAGGTGAAACAGAGCATCATCCAAACCATAGTATTGCATTTAAATTTTTAGATGAAGAACATATTACACAATTTAGAGGAGTAGAACTCACTCCAACAAGAACAGGAATGGTTTCTCTTGTTGCAGTATTTGATCCTGTAAATATTAATGGATCTGAAATTACAAGAGCATCTTTACACAATATAGATGTTTTTGAATCGTTAGAATTAGGAATCGGAGATAGAATTAATATTATTAAATCAAATGATATTATTCCAAAAATTACAGATAATTTAGATCGAAGCAACACTTATCAAATTAATATGATTTGTCCTTGTTGTGGAGAAAAATTAATGATTGAACAACCTAAAAATGCCAGATATTTATATTGTTCTAATGAAAATTGTTCTATGAAATTAGTTGCTAAATTTTCTCATTTTTGTTCAAGAGAAGGTATGAACATTGAAGGACTCAGTGACGCAACATTGGAAAAATTTGTAAATATGAAAATTCTGAATCAGTTTTCAGATATTTTTGATATGGACAATTGGAATAAATATAAAAATGATATTGTTAGTATAGATGGATTTGGAATAAAATCATTTCATAATTTGATGAACTCTATAGAAAAAAGTAAAAAAGTTTTACTTTCAAATTTTATTAATGCTTTAGGTATTCCTTTAGTCGGAAAGAAAGCATCCGAAGAAATATCAAAAAAATGTAAAGGGAAAATTAATAATTTTATTTCATTATTGCTTGAAAAATATGACTGGACAAAAATTAGTGATTTTGGAGAAAAAATTAATAGTTCCATTCATGATTATTTTGATAATGATTCTAATTTTAATGAAATGATGAAGCTTTCCTATAAATTAAATTTTATAACTTCGGGAGTGAAATCAAACATATTAAACAATATGAACTTTGTTGTGACTGGAAATTTTGAAGAATTATCAAGAGATGAAATCAAAGAAATGATCGAAGAGAATGGAGGTAGTTTTAAAACATCTGTGTCTAAGAAAACAAATTATTTGATTTGTGGAAATAATGCAGGTTCGAAATTGAACAAGGCAAAGGATTTATCTATTCCAGTTATTACGTTAGATGAGTTCAAAAAATTTTTGAAATAAATTTAATTTTACTGTTGACATAGTCTCTACTATATAGTATACTATGTATTGTAAGAACGCGGTAAAAATAATTGTCGAAAATAAGAAAAAAGTTCTTGACATCTGAGAAGAAAAATGGTATAATGTATAGTAGAGTGATTTGTGGCATCCTCTACTATACATTATAAAAAATGCAGGAGTATAGCCAAGTCGGTAAGGCAACGGGTTTTGATCCCGTGATCCGTAGGTTCGAGTCCTACTACTCCCGCCATATTCTCTTGTGGTGTAAAGGTAGCACAGAGCACTGTTAATGCTTTAGTCATGGTTCGAATCCATGCAAGAGAGCCAATAAGGGCCATTAGCTCAACGGTCAGAGCATCCGGCTCATAACCGGCTGGCTGGAGGTTCGAATCCTCTGTGGCCCACCATCGTCACAAAACTTTTCATTAAGTTTTGCTGTTGTTCTTTCTGATAAGCAAGGCGAGACATTGTCGTGAAGACAAAATTTCGCCTTGCACAAAATTAACAAAATCCTGCGGAATATGTTATTCGTAAATAAGACCAAACTTTCCCGTAATAAAGATAGTCCTATGTGATGAAACAGAAAGGGGTTGTGTTTTGGAGATAAATAAAAATAATATATTCCTCAACAAACACATAATTATAGTTTTTATATTATTCGCTCTTTTGTTGGTATTGTTTACTACAAAAAAAGCTTATGCGTTAAGCGATCCTTCTGAACTGAAATATAATGAAAATGAAAACTATTTTCAACTAATGATTGATTGTATTAATTCCAATACAAAAGAATCTTTAGAGTTTGGAAAGGTATACGAAGAATATAGAAATTATAAAATTGACAATAACGCACTTGATTATGATAAAACAAATTTGTTTTCTTCAGATGAAATTGACGTTATTGTTGATAATTTAATCTTTTATCAAAACAAAGAAGATAAAAGAAAATTCGATCAAAAAAGAATTGCAGATCAAAAAGAAACGCAAAAGATAATGGAGCAAGTTGAATCTTCAGATTCTTATGTACAAGCGAAAGAATCAGAACATTTTCAGCAGTTAATGCTACCAAATATTGATACTTCATTTAAGGCATATATGCCATATACAGCTATTACAAATAGAAATAGTTTGCAATGGAAATATAGACAAATGGCGTATACAGATAATGAAGGATTCCGTAGGATAAATAATGATTATGTTGTTGCACTCGGCACATATTATGCAAAAGCATGTGGCGAAAGATTTCAAATTACATTGAGTAGCGGTAAAGTATTTACAGTAATTACGGGAGATATTAAAGCAGATTGTCATACAGATTCATCACATATGTACGGCAGAAGCAATAATAATATGGTTGAGTTTATTGTAGATACAGGGCAACTAAACATTATGTCTCGTCGCATGGGAGACGTTTCATACAGCGGATTTGAAGGTAGTGTAACAAATATTTGTAAAATATATTAAATAAGGGCTTGCAAGCCCTTATTTTTTTTGGTATAATGATACCAGAATATTATATCTTAAATAGTAAGGTGGTGAGAGAATAGAATGAAAAATAGTGTCAATCAATTAGATGTACTTCTTAATGCGATAGATGCTATCACTACAGAAAAAACATCTCTATTGACAGAATTATCTCTTTGTGATTGTTATTTGTCTGACATCTATCATTTATTAGAAAATATAGATTTTCCAGCATCCGAATATTCCTATTTGATGCGAGAATTAAAGGATACATTAAGAGAGCGCAGATATATAAAAAATAATATTAAGAGAATCCAAATGATAGAAGATTCGTTTACAAAGTCAAAAATCGAAGGTATCTATCAAAGTTTGCGGGAAAAATCACATCGTATCAAACGCCCAGTGGAACAATATAAATATACAACAAAAACGGAGAAAGGAGATTTGTTATATAAAAAGTATGAAGATTACATTAAACGTCAAAACTTTCAAACAAGTTTCTTTTGTGGTGTAAGTCAAAATGAGTAAGAAGAAACGTAAGAAACAAGTTGCCAATCAGATAAATTACAAAGAACAAGCGATTGATGATTGTATTGAAAAGTGTGATCTATATCACTATGATTATGATTATTATGGAAATTTCTTTGAAATAATTACGTCTCAAGATAGATGGAAAATTAAATTTGATTCTGGTACATATAATCCAGAACAGAAAGTTAAATTGTTTCATCTAAATAAATATGGGAGATGTCATTATCATTTGCAGACACCATATACAATGTCTGTAGAATATGCTTTTGAGTTAATAATTAATCACGAACAATACGCAAAAAAGTTCGGGTATTTCAATGTCAAAAGGCAAAAAAATAATAAAAATAATAGAAGCAATCAGAATGGAGGGAACACGCATGAAAACTTACTTTTGGAAAACAATTCTTCATACAAGTGACGAAAAACAGTATGAACATTTTGTTCCGACTAATGATATGAATATATATTCTGTAATAGATTCTATTTTTAAAATGTCAAAACATGGATTTTTTTTAATTGAAAACTATGGAACATTGACCAGTACAAGTAAAAATGAAAAAAATGAAAGTGTTAAGAAATCAGGGAAATTCATTAATTTATCCGATATAATCAGTATCAATGTAGAATTCTTTAATTCTTACGATGATAATTTAACACAAATCATATAACTATATATTATGAATATGTATGATGAAATATTTAAAATTACTTATTTATATTTCACCAAAATTTAAAAATATAAAATTAATATTCAAATATTTAGATAGATTATTGGAAAATATAAATATAGAGTTGGTTTTAGAAGATGAGAAAACAGAAATATTATTGAAAGATTTTATCCGAATTAATGATATTCCAGTAAAAAAAATAAAAATGGATGAAGAATCTTATCAGAAACGAGCAAAAAAAATACAAATTTTGGAACTTTGTCGATATTCTGATAAAGCATTAATATTTTGTGATGAAGAAGAAACAATAGAATCCTTTGAAATATACGATTTTATTATTAAAATTATGCAATATTATGAAAGGCAATTTTTAGTAATTCGATAATTTCAAAAACAATGTTTCAAAACAAAAGATATAGAAAGGTAGGGCAAAGTGGGTAAGAAAAAGATAGAAGTGCCAGAAGCAACTTTTGTTATGCTAATCGGGATTCCCGGTAGTGGGAAATCTCATCTTGTAGATATTATTTCTTCTGCATTAGGATATTCTGTTCATTCGTCTGATGCAATTAGAAAAGAATTATTTGGTGATGAAAATTGCCAAAATTCAAATGTCCTTGTATTTAAAGAAATGAGAGAAAGAACTCTTACAGACCTGAAAGATAGAAAATCATGCATTTATGACGCAACAAATATTAAAGCAAAAGAAAGAAAAAAAATAGTTAATGTTGTAAGTGATGTACAGAAAATTAGAAAAATTGCAATTATTTGCGCTACAAAATATGAGGATTGTTTAAGTCATAATGAAAATAGAAAAAGAACCATTCCTGAAGATGTCATTGAAAAAATGTATAAAAATTTTGAATGTCCATCTTATGCAGAGGGATGGGATCGAATATTAATTAGTTATAATAATACTATTTTGTTCGGTCATACAGAACAAACATTTTTTGACGAACAACCTTCTCAATTATCTATGAAATATTGTCAAGATGGTTATAGTGAACAGGATCTTGAAAATTATATTGCCGAATTATCCAAAATACCGCATGACACACCAGAACATTCTGAAACAATTGGAGATCATCTGACTTTAGCTCAAAAGATATTTTTAGAAAGTACTTTGGTTGGAGAATATAGGGGTGCTCTATCTGCCAGAGAATATGATATTGTATCTATGGCACTATTGTTACATGACATCGCAAAAGGAAAATGTAAAGAATGGAACGAAGAAAAACAAACTTATGTATTTTATAATCATCAGAATATAAGTGCATATGAGTCTTTGTTCTATACCAAGGCACAGGGATACTGTGTAGAAGATATTATAGAAATTGCAACATTAATTCAATATCATATGGAACAATTTACCAGAAATGAATTTGGAATTGCACATTTAAAGGAATGGTTCGGCAAACATCGTACTCGATTATTAGAAATGGTATTTGAGTGCGATAAAAGAGCGGCACTACCTGTGCGCGAAGCAACAGAATAACGGGAGGACAATAATTGTATCGGTTTGAATATTACATAGAAGACGAAAAAATCTATGTGAGAAAAAATGATAATATTGTAAGTGAATTATATCCGATTCGAGTTACAACTTATACAGAATTAGAAGAAATTATTGATGATTTTTGTAAATCAAGAAATATTACTCTATCAGATGGTGATGAAATGACTTTTAATTTAGGTATGGGAAAGTATAAGTGAAAACTTTTAGAGTATTGGCATTTATGAAAATAAGAGTAAAGAGAGTAAGTAAGGAGAAAACGACATGAAAAAAATAATGGAAGTTATTAATACAAATAATAACGAAACGACAACAATTAGTAAAACAGATGGAGGTTATTTTGAGATCTCATCCAACGATATTGTCATTGCAGTAGAAAAAAGTGAACAAGATATGTACGATTATCTAATGAGTGAGATTTCAAATATGTAAAAATTTATGAGTGAAGCAGAATTAAATGTGCTTTTAGTTTTAATAGGAATACTTATTTTTACTGTTTTGTTTTGTATTTCAATGGTTTATCAGTGCAGGACTGAAATAAAGAAATTAAAATATTATAATGCAAAATTAAAAGAATATTCTTATAATTCGTCTTTGTTTGATGTATATAAAATGAAATTCTTAAAAGATTTGACTGAAGATTTCTTTCAGATATATAGCAAGGACTCAGATGAAAATGAAGAGTTGAGTGCATCTTATTTAGCATCTGTAGAAAGTTTATATGTGATGGCACAGGCAAATATGGTGGTAATCAAAAATTTGTGCGATAGGAATCAGCAGTCATAACAGATTCAAACAGAAAGGACAATTTCTTATGAGTAAAACAAAATGGATTGTAGGGACAATTTGCTGTATTGTTTTGTATGAATTTTTTAGTTGTATGCTAAGAGGTTACTTTGCAATAGGAGCAGAAATTTTGTTTCCTCTTGTGGCTGTAGGGATTTCTTGCTTGTTTTCTGCTGATGAGAAATATGATAAACAAGTTAATCATTTAGAAAATAATAATTAATTTTGCAACTATTTATATAGAGGATATTTTTGGGGTCGTGATGGATATGATCTCAAAAATATTCTCTATATTTTTATAATTTGATTCAAATTGCCTTAATATAATTAGGTTATCCGATCGAAGTTATGACCGCAAAAAATCCTGAAAATTCTGTTTTATTTTTTATTATTTTTATATGTTTTCCAAAGTGTTCAAAATGTGTGTATTTTCAACTGTTTTATGCAATTTATAAAAAATAGATGTAAAGTAATTTATAAAATTTTTTTGATAAAATAATATAGATTTTGGTGTCAGAAAACATAGTCACATCAATGTTTTTCATATAAATTTTTTACAAATAAATAATCATTTTTTTGACATCATACTTCATTCGGCAAGATGAGGGTGAAAGAGAGTGCGAAAATAGCAAAAATTTTAAGAACAAAATACTTGTAAATTATTTGTATGACAACTATTTTTCTTAATGGGGTTTCATCCTTATGTATCAAGGATTTCATGTCGTTTTTTGATGTTTTTAAAAATGTAAAATTTTACCATATTTTTAGTAAGAAATAGTAAAAAATGGAAATAAATGTCAATTTTTTGCCTTCTGTCATGTTATCTGTCGGATCGGAAAAGAGCTTGTGTCAGATTTCTTATGCTACGGGGTAGAAAAATGGGTCTATTTTCGTTTTTTATGTCTTCAAGGATAAATTATACCTTAAACGTATTTTAAAACAAAATAGATACATTTTTTGACTTATTTCATTTAATATGAAAAAACGAATTGACAATCCCTGCTTGATTTGTTACAATACACTCATCTGAAGACCTCAAAGACCAAAAAATAGGGCAAATGGGTCTATTTTTTATGAGAACAAAAAAAATACGTCGATCTCAAAAAATTTTTTACAGAAAGAGGAGGGCATAATGCAAAAATATATCTTTCGAATACACGATACAGACAAACATTTGATAGCAAATATGCATGTAAAACTTGATTGTGCTGTATCTATACAGGATATTATTCAATTATACATTAACAATATTAATTACAATGTAGAAAATGAAAGTGCTATTCTTGTTGAAGAAGCGATCCCGGAAGATGTCTGTTGGATTGATTATAATATGTACCGAGATCCAGACAAGGCAACAAGAGAAGACCTTCCGTTGTTCTGTATCGAATATGGCAATGTATGTTTAGAAGGTTCGAAATAAAAGTTGTTGACAGGCAGAATGAAATGTGATAAACTAAAGATATACCAAAAGAAATAAAATTTAAGAACAGAACGAATCCGACATAGCATCCATCCTTCAATACAAATATCATATATTGACACAAAAGACGAAAGCGAAGCTTTCGAAATGCAACGGATAAAACGCTTTTCATTTTGACTCCTTTATAGCTACGACAAACTATGTCGGATTCGTTCTGTTCTTAAAAGAGGTGATATTTTATGAGAAAAGTTTCTGAAAACAAAAGCAAAGTTTCTGACACCAAAAGCAAAGCTTTTGACAAAACACGAGATATGAATATGTTTGCAATGAAACTTCAAAAGAAAGGGTTCTATTGCATTGAATCAAAATTTAAAAGGGTATTATTTGCTGAAAAAGAAGACGAATTAGCAATTATTTCAGGTAATGATGGTATTGCTATTACAGTAGACAATATTCCGAAATTTTGTGAAGAATTAATTGATGTTTACGAACTTTTACAAGACCGTAAAAATAAAAAGATTGTAATATCCTAAGGGAATTTTTTATGAGGGAATTTTTTATGATTAATTGTAAACGAAAAGATTGTTTCTATGCATCTTTTATTATGTATCCTGAAGGTGAAAATTCGTTTTGTGACTATACAGGCAAAACGGGTAAAATAAGAGGTGTATACGGTGAAGATTTAAAACAGAATTGTCCACAATATAAAAAGGCAGAAACGGCAAAGAAATCTCAAATTGCGTTTGGATCTCCTTCTTATATTGCAAAAAACGCTAAGAAAATTCAGAAAGATAACACAAAGAAATAATGGAGGTTTTCTATGGCAGAAGAAATTAAAATGCTCTTGGATTATCATGGATTTGATGAAACACTAACTATTGCAACAGAAGAGTGCGCAGAACTTATTAAAGAAATTACAAAATATAAACGTGCAAAAAATCACAGTGAACAGATTAGAAGAAGAAGCACTTTATTGGAAGAAATCGCAGATGTTTCTATTTGTATTGATATGATGTTAGAAATGTTTGATCTTACCAAAGAAGACATTGCTATTAAGAAAAAAGAAAAAATGGAACGCAATATATTGAGGATTTTATAATGGAGGGTGTTATAAATGGAACATATTTTAGCAATGTTTGACTCTTCTGATTTTAATACAGAAGATTTATACGAAACCGAAATGGAAAACTTGAGAAAAATATTAACGATTGTTAATTTATCCGTAACAGCCTATATTCTTTATGAAGGTTATAATCATCTTGATCATGCAATAAAGATGATTCCGAAAAATATCTTAAATCAAAAAGGACAGAAAAAGTATAATAGCATAAAACGTATTTGTGAAAATTACAAGAATAGGAATCGAGGTGAAAACGATGCATCCGAAAGAACTAATACCGACATCGGCAACAAAACCTCCGAAGTATAAAGTTGGCGATTGTGTTTCATTAAAGGAAAAATATTTAATGGAATTAAAAGAAATTTCAATTCATGACTTTTCACCAGAGAATTTTTTAGGAATGAAAGTGGAATCTGTGGAAAATATTTCTGTGGTTTCTGGGACAGTTTATTCTGATACAGTTTATTTGGCTCAGTCTCATTTGGGAAGTTTTTATTTCCCGGAATCGGTATTATTAAAAGCGTGACTATGGATTGATTAAGGGTGACTGCAATGAAAATATATATTAATTGTGAGAAATTGTATGTACATTTTAGGTGGAAATATTCAGAAGAAGAAGAAGAAGAAGCTGATTCTGTTATAGATAAGTTAAAAGAGATTCTCAAGTCTGTTACTTCAGAAAAAGAAAAAGATGAAAAATTATGCATAGACATGATTTCAGCTTGGAATGATGTGATCTCAAAGATCGAACAGGCAAAAGTGAGAAAATGGTATCATTTTTTCCGTTCTGAAAATTATGATATTCAATTGATGAAGTTAGAAGTTCAAGCAGAAATGCAAAGAAATGAACTCACTTCTCTTTTATCTAAAATTACCAGTAAAGAATATTTGATGAATCAACAATTATATCATATGACACGCTATCTTCAAGATGAAGGTTTTGTTCTATTAGAAAAGAAAAATACGGCACAAATATGGGAAAGATAAAATTTATGGAAGTGAATTACAAGTTATGTCATGATACAATAATATTTCATCCGGCATATTATTTGAATGAAATTCGAGAACATTATAATATGTCAAAAGAAACTTTTGCAACAGACATCGCAGTT
>ULQT01013399.1_pt1 | contig 11777 bp, 12 predicted proteins | sample 1954791 | NCBI WGS metagenome assembly ULQT01 (sample SAMEA4835663, study PRJEB28245) | human gut metagenome | biome: gut microbiome; material: fecal sample | place: Denmark | collected 2008 | reverse complement strand
GAGCCTGTCTTGGAGGAATGTCTGAAGATTGCCGCCGCTGAAGAGCGTATGCGGAAACTTATTGAAACAAAAGCCCCCATCTCGGAACTGCGTCCCCTCTTCCGCGCTCGTTATAAATAAAAATCAATTTGTAATAGTTGCTATTTACGAGTGGATTTTTCAATTTTACAGATACTTTATAAGGCTCAGTTAGAAAAAGAAAGACGAGGTCTGCAAAATGAATATTAAAAAGGCCCTCACTCTCATGCTCGCAGCCGCAATGACACTGACAATTGCTTCTTGTTCCAAAGATGAGACATCCAGTAACAATCAGGTCGGTAGCTCTTCTACATCCAACGAGAATTTTCAATTTACACAGCCGATTACTGTAGTCGTTCCATTTAAGTCTGGAAGTGCCACAGATAATCAGTTGCGCCTGATGCAAGCTGATTTAGAGGAAGCACTGGGTACTACATTAGTTATTCTGAATGCTGAGGGTGGCTCCGGAACCATTGGTACAACCGAATTTTTGAATAACTATAAACCAGATGGTTATACCATCCTCTACTCCTTGGCCACACCAGTTGTCTATAAGCCGCTTTCTGGAGATACAGCCTATACATATGATGATTTTGCCTCGGTTGCCCGAACTTCCAGCCAGCCCTTCTATCTCATTATGGCAGATTCAAATCCTATGTCCAATGCAGAAGATGTGCTGAAGTATATCAAGGAGAACCCAGCAAAATTCACTTACTCCCATGTGGGTAACGGTGGAAACGGTCATTTAGCATTTGCTTCTTTTCTAATTGGAGAAGGGCTTGAGGCTGTTTCTGTCCCCTATCCAGGTGGTACTGCGGATTGTTATACTGCGGTCATGGGCGGCGAGGTTGATTCTTGTGTCTATGGGGAATCTGACTTACTTGCCCGTCCAGATTGTCACGGAGTAATTAATTTAGGAACTAAATCTACTGTGGAATCTCTGAAGGACATCCCAACGCTTTCTGAACTTGGTTATGAAGGTTATACCACGAACAATATGGCAGGATTCTTCTATCACAAAGATGTTCCTTCCGCCGCAGTATCCACATTTGAAGAAGCAGTACAGACCGTTCTAAGCAATGCAGACTTTATTTCTCGTGCAACCGAGGCAGGCTTTGTTCCCAGCTTCGCTTCTGGCTCTGAAATGGATGAGCAAGCAAGCCAGGCTATTAAGGCTGCTACGCCTGTCATCGAGGCTATGAACTAAGTCAATTTGCAATCCATCAAATGGCCCGCAGGGCAGTTCTGCGGGCCATTTTGTTAAGAAAGGTTGGATAAAATGCAAAAAAAGAATTGTATTACCTCTTTGATCTGTGCGGCTATTTTTACTTTTTTCCTATTGCAGTGTAATTCGTTGAACCCATCCGCCGCTTACTGGCCTCGTATGATTTGTATCGTTGGATTGGGCCTATCTGCTCTGGAAATTCTTCTAGAAGGAGTAAAATGGCATAAGTCCACTGAAAAACAAGAAAAATTATGGGTTCTTTCCCCTGCCCAGAGTAAGCACGCATTGATTCTCCTCGGAATTTTGATATTATGGAGCATTGGACTAAATACACTTGGCTTCTTGGTCAGTTCTCTTATTGCATTATGCGGTGTATCTATTTATTTTGAGCCAGTAAAAAATCGTCGAAATATCATTCGGGATGTTGCTTCTTGCCTCATCATTGGAATCATTGTATACTTCACATTTGGCTATTTGGGAGTTCACTATCCAAAATCTATGTTGATGTAAAGGAGGGAAATATGATGGAAGAAATTTTATCTTATTTTATTCAGGCCCTTTCTCCCTCACATCTGCTTGTAACCCTGTTGGGAACCATTGTCGGTATTGTGGTGGGCGCATTGCCTGGATTCACTGCAACGATGGGCATCGCTGTTTTGATCCCGCTAACCTATACTTGGAATGCCGCTACTGCGTTAATTTTCCTCGGCGCAATTTACTGTGGCTCTATGTTTGGTGGTTCTATCTCCGCCATTTTGATCAATACACCTGGTACTGCTGCAGCAGCTGCCACCGCTATGGATGGCTATGCCATGACAAAAAACGGTCAGGCTCATGCTGCACTGACAGAATCTGCTGTATCTTCTTTCTGGGGAGGTATTGTAGGGAATCTTGCCCTGTTATTTTTTGCTCCGGTAATGGCAAAATGGGCCTTTAATTTTGGAGCTCAGGAAAAATTTTTAATGGCCGCTTTCGGTCTCACTATTATTGCGTCCTTATCTACTAAAAGTATTTTAAAGGGCCTTATGATGGGATGTATCGGGCTTTTAATCGCTTGTGTTGGCATGGACCCTGTTATGGGCCGCGCGCGGTTTACCTTTGGTAGTACCTACCTGATGGGCGGTATTACCATGATTCCCGCTGTAATCGGTTTATTCAGTATTTCACAAGTCTTTTCTAGTTTGAAAAATCCGATTAAACTCAACTCGGAGGACGATATTGTACGCTACAAAGCCGCGCGGTTTAAACTAAAAGACTTTTTTTGCTATCCCATAACATACATCTGGTCATCGTTAATCGGTCTCATTATCGGTATTATTCCGGGTACAGGAGGGGATGTAGCAAGTTATGTAGCATATAACACCGGAAAAATTGTTTCAAAAGAGCGTGATCGTTTTGGGCACGGGTCGCGTGAAGGTGTTGCTTGCTGCGAGGCAGCAAACAATGCTGTAGTTGGTGGAACTTTGATTCCTACATTGACTCTGGGGATTCCTGGAAATGCAACTACGGCAATTCTCCTGTCAGGACTGACTATTCATGGATTGACACCCGGATATGGCTTGTTTACTGAAGGTAGCAATGTCACCTATCCATTTATTATGTCCATGTTTTTGGCAAATTTAGCATTTGTTTTGATTGGTGTGTTGGGTGCAAAATATTTTGCACGTGTTACCTTGACGCCACAAAATATTCTGGCTGCAGTAGTATTAAACTTGAGCTTAATTGGATGTTATGCTGTAAGAGGAAATATAAAAGATGTCTATACGATGCTGATATTTGGAGTTATCGGCTACTTTTTGAAGCTGTATAAGTTCAATATTGTTCCGATTGTCCTCGGTATGATTCTAGGCGATATTGCCGAAGAAGCTCTGCAACAGGGGATGATTTTGTACGATAATAACCTTTTTGCCATTTTTGGTACATTTATCCAAAGGCCTATTTGTATCGTACTGATCGGTTTAATGATTATCTCTATTTGCGCTCCTTTTGTCATGGAATACCGTAAAAAGCACAAGCAAGTCACCTAATGCCGTTTGCGCACTTCATATCTCCCCTTTCTATACCAAACACACAAAAGCGGCTTTGGTTCAATTTCTATTAGGCCGAGTCGCTCTTGTGCTGTTCCAATAGAATAAATCTTGACCATTGCAAAAAACATCTGTAAAATTAAGAATATCATCACATGGGGGGTGCATATATGAACTCATCTGAAAAGACTGCTGCTTTGCTAAAAATTTTAGGACAAGCTCCCTATGTACATGGAGTAACTGAGTTAAGCGAAAAACTTGAATGTACCAAAAGCGGAATATTCAAGATTTTATCTGCTCTTGTACAGTCCGGTCTGGCAGCTCAAACTATTAACCACAAGTACACCTTAGGTCCTGCGGTTTATATTCTGGGCAAAACATACGAGGACAGAATAGGGCTCTCGAAAATGGTCAGACCCTATTTGATCCGACTTCGGGATTTAACCGAGGAAAACGCCTCTTTTAGTATGCTAATTAATGGTAAGGCAAATCTGGTCTATCGTGAAGAAAGCCTTCAAGTGGTCCGAGTGGCGGGAAAAGTTGGACAAGAGCGTCCTCTCTATGCTGGCGCAACCGGCAAGGTGTTAGGTGCGTTTCAAGATGAGGAGGTAATCCGCAAGCGACTGATGGAAGAACCTTTGACTCCCTTTACAGAGCGTACTATTACCTCCCCAGTTGCCTTGATGGAGGACTATGAACAGATTCGAAAGCAGGGGTACGCCATCAGTGATGGTGAACTCAACATTGAGACAATAGGTATCGGTGCTCCAATTCGCGATGAATCTGGTGGAGTTTGGGCGGCGATCTCTATTGGTGCTCCCCGTATGCGAGTAGACGCTACAAAACGGGAACGTTATATTTTCTTGGTTTGTGAGATTGCAGAAGAAATGTCTCGTAATCTAATGCACGGATAAATCTCTATTCTGTATAATGTCCAGGAAAATACTGTATGAAAGACCAAATATTTTTATAAAAGTAGCTCAAAGAAAAAGAAGACGAGAAATGAAACCGTAATTCTCGCTCTCTTTTCTGATACATAACCATTGTGAATATATGTATTGGTACATACAGTAAATTTCAAAACAGAGGCTTCAAAAGGGAGAAGAAAACAGCATATCTGCTCCGTCCTCACCTACTGCTATGCTATAATCAAGGAAAGACCGATAGCCGGAATTCCGGCCATCAACTTTTGAACGGGATCGACCAATCGGTCGATCCCGTTCTTTTTGCTCAGGAGTGTTTCAGCCACTCCACATATTCCTCCAAAGTGATAACATCCCGGTCGCACTTCTTTTTCATTTCTCTGGCCTGCTCGCTCCAGGCGTAGAAGTCAGTGTCGGAGATACGGCCTGCCTTGATCCAGGCAAAACGCTTCTTGTACTCCTTGCGGTAAGCCTTGAACACCGGGTCGTCAGACTGCTTCTTGGTCCACTGCTGGAAGGCCCCGGCCTCCCGGCAGGTCTGCTGCCCCTCGGCCACCGGACGCTCACAGTACTCCGCGCTGACCCGTCCGGTCTGAGGGAACCAGCGGCCGCAGTTCTTGCAGCGCCGCACGGTGATCCCACGCTCCACGCAGCTGCGCAGAGCGTAGTCGATCATATCCCGAATGGAACCGGAGTACAAAACAGGGGAGCACCGTCCCGGCTCCACCGGCTCAAAACCAAGGGGGATGGGCCGGAAGGCAAACAACTCCGAATCCTTGGGCGAGTCATAGCGGTACTGCTGGGACGCCTGCTGCTGGGGATCCCGTCCGGCCCCGTCCACATCCAGCACCAGATCAAAAAATCTCTGGACCTGCTTCTGATACCGGGGCAGAAGCTCCGGGAGGGCCTTCAGCTCCTCCAGCATCTGCTGGTCCTCCGGGCTTCCCCGGTCACTAAAGACGCCCATTCTGGAGAAGCGGTCGTACCAGCGCGCATACAGAAACTCCAGATAGATGTGCCGGCTCTTCAACTGCCCCAATTCCATCATGGCGTCGGTGCCGGCCTGACGGTCATCCTCTGTGATGAGCCGGCTCCAATTCTCTGCAATTCGTTGGAGAACGGGTGTGATCTCTCCGCAGTCCAGTTCTAAAAAGGACAGCAGGCTCTCCAAAAACGGCAGCTCCCGGTAGGTTGCCGGTGCGCCCTGGATCCCGGCAGGGTCATACTGGAAGCACTCTTTCTTTTCGGAAAAATACATTTTCGCGTACCACATAGGCGACTCCTGAAATAGACAATTATAAAATATAAATAAAATAGTCTTGACAGGGGCGTTATGGCGTGTTACCATATCCTCACAGCAGACTGTCTATTATTTGTTATCATAAGTCTAACATCTGGCAGGCGGTTTGTCAATCAAAAAAGCCGGGGAGCCGACAGGAACCTTGAAAACTGAATACCCATCACCAGAGACGATACTCAGCCGGGGAAGTGTGCCGGGATGCTGTTGACCAGGACAGGCAGCAGAGCGCGCCAAGGCAGAAGAAAACGCTGTGCGTGTCAGACAAGGCCGCAGGGCAGGAACGGGTATGGTGCATGGCCGCAAGTAAAAAAGCCGCCAAACTGCTGCAACAGTCTGGCGGCCCGCTGCGTTTCGGAAAACACAGCCTGATCCGCTGTTCAGTTTACCAGAACGACCTCCGAAACACAAGAAGATTCTCTGAATTTGAAAAACGGAGGTACAAAATTGAAACCATCGATCTACAAAAGCTATGAAGAGCTGCCGCTGATGCTGAATACCGGGAGGATGGGAGCCGTAGTCTCACGGCCTTCATGGAACGAGCCGTCGACTTCTATCTGGACTACCTCAGCGCCAACGACGCCGGACTCTTCCTCCCAACCGCGCTCAAGTCCTATGTGGATGGCCGACTGGGACAGATGGAGAATCGGATGTCCTCTCTGCTGTACAAGCAGGCCGTGGAACAGGATATGGTAGCAGGCATTCTGGCGGACGCCTATCAATTCAGCAAGGAGGATCTTAAGCGACGCCGTGCGGAAAGCGTGAAGAATGTGAAGCGAACCAACGGCCGCGTCTCCCTGGACCAACGGGTGCGGGAAGCCTGGGAGGAGGGAGATGAGTGGCAAGACTGATCGTCAAAAGTCCCTACTACAAGTGCGATGGAAACACCTCCCTCAGCGGCTACCTGCGCTACATCGCCACGCGGGAACGGATGGAACTGCTGCACCTCTACGAACAGAAGTCTAACAGCAGAGATGAACTGGTGCAGGAAGCCCGGAAAGCCATGCTGGAGTTGGTACAGGTTATGAAAGAGGGTATCTGCGACCACCCAGAAGTGGAGTGTCTCATGCTGGAACTGGCGATGCAACTGGAAACGGTCAAGGGCAAGAAGTCCTATGGCTACCTTCCAAAGCCGCAAAAGAAGCTGGTGGATCGAATCGTGGGTGAGATGGAGCGGCTCCCCAGTGTGCGGGACTGCTACGACCAGTGGTTGATCCTCCAGAGCAAGGTGGATGGATACTATCACGGCAAAGAGCGGAAGCGTGTTCCGCTGTCACAGCAGAAAGAATTCCGCCAGATCAAAAATGCGGTAATAAAAGAGGCGGAAAACATCCGGTAGTGCAATTTGTTCTTTGAGGACAAGGGCGTGGAGCAGGAGAGCGAGCCGGAGGAATTCCGAAATGCTTCCTATGACTACGAAAACCTTCGTGATGCGATTCGGGATGAGGGACTGACACTGGAGGAGCGCGGCGACGCTGTCGATGAAATGAACGAGCTGGCCAAAAGCGGTGACAAGTACGCGCAGTACCTCATGGGGAAGCTGTGGCGGGACGGTCCGCTGCTGACACCGGACTGGGTAAATGCCCAGTACTGGTTTCAAAAGTCGGCGGAGCAGGGACACACCTATGCGCAGTACGCCCTCGGAAAACTCCTGCTCTCTGATGATGTGGAGGTGCATGATGTGGAGGATGGTATCTGTTGGCTGAAGCGGGCCGCCGAAAATGGAAACCAATTCGCCGCCTACCAGTTGGGCAAGGAATATTACAGCGGGAAAAATGTTCAAAAGAATTTCACCACGGCGGCGAAGTGGTTTGAGCGCGGGGCACAGGCTGGAAACCAGTACGCGCAGTATATGCTTGGCAAGCTGTATCTCATGGGCCAGGGCGTGGAGTACGACAAAGAGCTGGGCGCTGATTGGTTAAGCAAATCTGCGGCACAGGGTAACGTCTACGCGGAAGCCCTTCTCCAACGCCAGGACAACGGCAGGCTGCCCCATGTGTTCCTGAGCGTCACCCGTCTGCTCCACCACATGAGCAGGATTTTTCAGGAACGATCCCTGCCCCAGTCTGGAACAGGGCTGCAGGTGGACAGCAAGCTACGACAAAAGATCCGGGAGAAAAAGATCGCTATGGGACACAGGCCGGATGACCATGAAGATCCTGAACTGAATCAGGGCGGCATGACAGGATATTGATATGGCCGGAGGATGGTATCAAAATGTGATACCATCCTCCAAGACCACCAAATGATAAATCTTTGATAACTCTGCGCATTTGCTGTGGCTATTTTCTGTTTCTGTGGTATGGTGTGTTGCTGACAAGGAGGTGTCACACCATGCGAGAGACACTGGAAGACCTGTACTACGGGAACATCACGCCATACGACCGCCAGATCTGTTCCGGCACATCCCTGATGAAAGCGATGGAGCAGTCTCAGGAATGTGAGGAGCAACTCACCAAACTGCTGGAGGGCGAAGCCCACAGTCTGCTGCTGCGGCTCATCAACGCGGAGAACGAGATTGGAAGTACGCTGGCTCTGGAGAATTTCATCTTGGGCTTCCGTCTGGGAACTCGGCTGATCCTGGAAGCGCTGGATGAGGACGATGGCAGTCTGGTGGAACTGCTCCGCGGAGATAAACGGAGGGAGGGACAAGGATGACCACGAACCAACTGCCCATCCGCCAGTGCCGCTACTGTGGCAGTGAAGATCTGGGAATGGGTTGGCAACACGGCGAGGGGATCGTCACCTTCAAGAAGCATGGCATCCTGGGCATCCGGATGCGCTGTCTGATCTGTCGCCGCTGCGGCGCAGTACTGTTCCAGTGGGTGGCGGAGCCCCACAGGTTCCCATCCATCCGGTAAATCGCGCAAAAACTGTATCACAAATCAAAGAGAAAAATACCTGGAGGTGAGCAAGAACATGGCAAAGCGAAGACCGTCCGGAGACGGCATGGTACGAAAACGGGAGGATGGCCGCTGGGAGGGGCGCATCGTCATCGGCCACAAGGAGAACGGCGAACCCATCTTCCGCTACATCTACGCCGACACCCAAAAAGAACTGGCTGCCAAGCTCCGGCAGAATATCACCGCCTATCAGGGCGTGGATCTGACGGAGGAGTGCAGGATGACCCTCTCGGAGTGGCTGGACCGATGGCTGGAGGAGTATATGGCAGGCAGAATCCGATCCACCACTATGGACGGCTACCGCAGAGATCTGGATAACCATGTCAAGCCTTACATTGGCGAAAAACCTCTGCTGAGACTTTCGGCGGAAGATCTGCGGTCTCTCTACCAGACGCTGATGGAGCGTGGGAACCGGAACAAAGGCAGCGAGCATGGTACCGGATTAAGTCCGACCACGGTGCGCGGCGTCCATAACACGCTTCATCATGCTCTAAAAACGGCTGTGGAGGAGGGGCTGTTGCCGGTGGACCCGGCAGCCTCGGTCACCCCACCCAAGGTAACGCATAAAGCAAAGACCATCCTGAACCATGAACAGTTGGAAATCCTAAAGTCTGCGGTCAAGCGGGATGAAATATGGTGTGACTTCTTCCTCACAGAGCTGACCACCGGGCTGCGGCGGGGTGAACTGTGCGGATTAAAATGGGAGGACTTTGACGAAGCAGCCGGAACGCTGAAAATATGCCGCACGATCCGAGCCAAGAAAGGCGGCGGAGTGGGGGAGGGGGCCACCAAAACCTATGCTGGGACCCGAACCATCCTGCTCCCATCCAGCACAGACAACCTTCTGCGTGAGCGAAAACGGTCTGCGGTAACACAGTGGATCTTTCCGGATTCCCTACGCCCAGAGCGGCCAGTCAGTCCGGGAAGTGCCTATCGGCGCTTAAAGGCCATCCTGGAGGAAACTGGTCTGCCTGACCTTCGGTTTCACGATCTGCGCCATACCTTTGCCACCCATGCGCTGGCGAACGGAGTGGACGCCAAGACCCTGTCCGGAATCCTTGGTCATACCAAGGCCAGCTTCACAGTAGACACCTCCACCCATACCCCCACCGATATGCATCAAAGAGCCGCCGAGATCGTGGGGAGTTTTCTGACCGGATTTCTGGGGGAGGAGTGGAGTGCATGACAAAGAGAAGAAAACGAGGAAGCGGCAGCATCTACCGGAGGAAGGATGGCCGCTGGGAGGGGCGGTATGTCATCGGCTACGATGAGGACGGTCTGCCCAGGACGAAAAATGTGCTGGCAAAGACCAAATCGGAGTGTGCAGCAAAGCTGAAGGCATTGAAAGATAGTATCCTCAAGGAGGAACCAGAGCGTCCCAAGGCTGACTTGACCTTTGGTGCATGGCTGGACCGATGGTATCAGGAACAATGCAAGCCCACAATCAAGCCGAAGACCCAGGCTGACTATGAAAACCGCATCTACCAGCACATCATCCCGGAGGTGGGGCAGATTTCGTTGTCCCACCTGACCCAATCGGATCTCCAACAGTTCTACCATAGACTGAAACAGAGCGGACGGCTGCTGCGGGCAGATCGCTATGGCCCGGGCTTGTCTGACCGGATGGTCAAAAGCTGCCATGTGACCTGCCGACTGGCTCTGGATCAAGCGGTAAAAGAAGGGCTGATCATCACCAACCCTGCATCATTCTGCAAAGCTCCGGTCACTCACCCCAAAGAGATGGAGCTTCTGTCCAAAGATGAGGTCCAGCGGCTACTGATCCAGGCGAAAGAGGACGGCTGTTTTGAGCTGCTCCTGCTGGAACTGTCCACCGGCCTGCGCCGGGGCGAGATTCTGGCGCTTCAATGGGATGACCTGAACATGGAAACCGGAGCGCTGCGGGTGGAGCGGCAGGTACAGCGAATCAAAGGGGAGCTGGTCATCTCTCGGCCGAAAACCAAAGCATCCAGACGCAGCGTGATCCTGCCAAAGCCAACCTTGAAGGCACTTGTCCGCTGCCGGGAGAGCTGTACTTCACGGTGGATATTCCCTTCGCCTAAGAAAGAGGACTCTCCCCTGGATCCGGCAGCCGTGCGAAAAAAGCTGTCCAAGGTTCTGGAACGGGCAGGCTGTAAGCAGGTCCGCTTCCACGATCTGCGTCACTTCTTTGCCACGAACGCCCTGGAGCATGGTATGGATATTAAGACTCTCTCCACTATCATCGGCCATGTGTCCAGTGCCACGACTCTAAATGTCTACGCCCATGTGACCGATGAGATGCGGCAGAAGGCCGCCGACTGCATCGACCGGGGGATCGCCGGTGTGGAACCATCCTCAAAGCCCGCCGAATCTAAAGCAGGCTCATCCACCTTCCAGGCGGTCAAGGGGAAATACCGGAAGCCGGGAAGAGCGGGTGTATCACCCAAATCAATGACCACCTCTGGGAAGGCCGCTACTCCCCCAAGGTCAATGGAAAACGCATCGCCCGGAATATCTACGCCGCTACCGAAGAAGAATGTGAGGAAAAGCTGGCGGAGCTGATCGCCACCATGAAAAAGGAATTGGCTCCGCTGAGAGCCGGGAGAAAGGCGGGCTGAAGAACGAAAACCGCCCTTCGGGAGCGATTCCCGAAGGGCGGCCTTTTTCTCTGTCTGTGGCTTGTTCTGTGGTCAGCAGCGGTCTCAAAATACAAACGCCGCGAAAAAGTTAAGAAAAACCGCTGTTTTCTATCGAAAACAGCGGTTTTATGGTGGACGATACAGGACTTGAACCTGTGACCTCCCGCACGTCAAGCGGATGCTCTACCAGCTGAGCTAATCGTCCAAACGACGTTTATTATAATACCACAGGGTGGGAGAATAGTCAATTCTTTTTTTCGAAAATTTCAACCTTTTTTCAGCGGGACTCTTTGGTGGAAAAAAAGCGGCTTTTCCAGTGAAAAACTCCGGAATCTATGCTATACTAAAAATGTAAAACCCAATTCTCAAAGGAGGATTTTTCCATGCTGACACTCAATCTGACCAATGCAGACAGCTTTCTTCCCCAGGATTACCTGACCAGCCGCAAGCCCCGCCTGGAGCAGGCGGCGGAGATGCTGGCCACTCACAGCGGACCGGGCGGTGATTTCACCGGCTGGGTGACGTTGCCCCGGGACTATGACAAGGAGGAGTTCGCCCGGATCCAGGCGGCTGCCCGGAAGATCCAGAAGCAGTCCCAGGTGCTGGTGGTGATCGGCATCGGCGGTTCCTATCTGGGTGCCCGCGCAGTCATCGAGCTGCTGCGCTCTCCCCACTACAATCTGAAAAAGAAGGACACTCCCGATGTCCTCTTCACCGGAAACGGATTGTCCACTGACGCTCTGCTGGAGACCATCTCCCTCATCGG